>Ga0315542_1000396_pt1 | contig 26909 bp, 25 predicted proteins | sample SalMarSW160120MG_FD_202541 | JGI IMG/M metagenome (GOLD analysis project Ga0315542, IMG submission 202541) | Salt marsh sediment microbial communities from the Plum Island Ecosystem LTER, Massachusetts, United States - Salt Marsh Sediment SW1601-20 ... | reverse complement strand
CAACATCGACTGTCTGGTATGTCATGACCAGTCGAGTGCCTACGCCAAGGGTGACTCGGGCTACCCGGTCGAGGGTTCGGATCTGGTCGCTGCCGCACAGAGTGTCGCGAACCCGTCGCGATGGAACTGCGGACAGTGCCACTTCGACGGTGGAGGCGGCAACGGTGTCAAGCATGGTGATCTGGATGACACCCTGATCTATCCGAGCGAAGACATCGATGTCCACATGGGCAAGTACGACTTCCTGTGCACGGACTGTCACACGACAGCGGACCACCTCATCATGGGTACGTCCACCTCGGTGTCGCTCGACGCACGCAACGAGATCTTCTGCACCAACTGCCATGACGCGAAGCCTCACAGCGACGAACGGCTGAACGGCCACACCGACTCGGTTGCTTGTCAGACCTGCCACATACCCACCTACGCGCTGAAGGACCCAACAAAACTGTGGTGGGATTGGTCGGCGGCAGGCAGCGATGAGATTCCGGAAGATCACTACACCTACCTCAAGATCAAGGGCAGCTTCGTGTACGACACGAACGTCGTTCCCGAGTATTACTGGAACGACGGCACCGCCGATCGGTACCTGCTCGGTGATCCGATCGTCACCGACGGTCCGACCCCCATGAACGCTCCGAACGGCGACGTCACCGATGCAGGATCAAAGATCTGGCCGTTCAAGGTACACAGGGCCTTGCAGCCGTACGACACCGAACTCAACATCCTGCTCCAACCGAAACTCGCAGGCGAAGGCGGGTACTGGGTTGACTTCGATTGGCCGCTGGCACTCGAGCTGGGTGCGGAGATCAGTGGCACCGGCTACAGCGGCAACTACGGATTCGCGAGGACCGACATGTGGTGGCCGATCACCCACATGGTGCAGCCGGCCGAGAAGGCGCTCCAGTGCAACGACTGTCACGGTGATGGCGGCAGGATGGACTGGGAGGCGCTCGGATACCCCAACGACCCGCTGCTCTCGGGTGGACGTGAAGAACTCGGGCTGATCGGGGGTGACCGGTGAGTCACTCCACGTCCCTTGTTGGACTGGCTGTCGTCTCGTTCCTCGCTGCCGCGGCGCTCGCGCTGGCGAGTCCGGCATCCGCCGACATCAACACGGCGCATCCTCAGTTCACCATGTTGGACAGTGATGGCGTGAACGTCATCGAGTCCGGCAACCCCGTCTCGACCATGAAGACCTGTGGACAGTGTCACGACACCGCATTCATCGAATCCCACGATTATCACGTCTCTGCGGGACTCGGCTCGATCACCACTCCGGGAGGTACGGCCTCCGGGCGGGCCTGGGACACCAGCACCGGATGGTTCGGCAAGTGGAACCCGATCACATATCGCTATCTGAGCGCGGAAGACGACGAACTCCTGGATCTCGGCACGGCCTCCTGGGTCGAAGTGCTCGGCTTCCGGCAGCCCGGCGGTGGTCCGGCGACAACGTCGCGAACGGGCGCCCCTCTGGAGTCACTTGACGTCACTCAAGGAGGCCCCGAGACCCATGCCCTCGACATGGCGACGGGGGATGTCGCGGCGTGGGACTGGAACGCCTCCGGAGTCGAGGAGGCGGACTGCTTCCTCTGCCACACGCCGTATCCTGATCAGGACGCCAGGGTCCAAAGCTTGGAGTCTGGGCAGTTCGCCTGGGCGAACACCGCGACGCTGTATGGAACCGGCATCGTGAGTCAGGCGATCGACGGCACGTGGGTGTGGAACGAGGGTGCGTTCGATGCCGATGGCAAGCTCTCGGCCCAATACGTCCGGATCCAGGCACCGACGAACGACAACTGCGGGATCTGTCACGGCATCGTCCACACGGCGAGCGAACCACTCACCGAGACCGGATCCGTTTACCACGCGTGGGAAACGCTGACAACCGGCCAGGTGTTTTCCGCCCAACGGATCTCCGAGTCGGGGTTGAACATCGCGGGCAAGCAGGAGCTGGATCGAGCCTGGGACATCCACGCCGAACGGCTCGTCAACTGCACCGACTGCCACCACTCGTTGAACAACCCCATCTACTTGGAGACGAAGCTCACCAGTTACCTGACCACCGACGTGCGCAGACCCGATTTCTCCGATTACTTGACGCGTCCGGACCACAACCTCGCGAAGGGGAGAAGCGCACAGGGGACGCTCGCCCCTGAGTTCGACTACACGATGCGTTCCTGCGAGTCATGCCACGAGATCGAGGAAGCGCATGCATGGCTGCCCTACCTGGAGCGGCACATGGAGCAGGTCGCGTGCGAGACCTGTCACATCCCTGCAATGTATGAGTCGGCAGCCGGCCAGTACGACTGGACGGTCGTCCGCACCGACGGCGGCCCGGTCATTTCGCCCAGGGGTATCGATGGCGACACCGGTGATGCTGCCTCGCTGATCACCGGGTACGAACCAGTGATCCTGGAGCGTGTCGGCGAAGACGACACCGTCCAGCTCGCTCCCTACAACCTCGTGACGTCGTGGTTCTGGGTTTACGGTGATCCAGCCCGACCTGTCCGTCAGATCGACCTCGAGCGGGCGTTCCTGGTCGACGGTTCGTACAGCCCCCTGATCGCCCCCGCGTTCGATCAAGACGGAGACGGCACCGTCTCCGATGATGAGCTGATCATCGACACCGACGAAAAAGAGATGGCGGTGGCCGGAGCGCTCAAGGCTCTCGGACTCGACAACCCACGCATCGATGCCGAGATCCAGCCCTACTCGGTCAGCCACGGGGTCACCGGAGGTTCCTTCGCAACGAAGGGCTGCCAAACCTGCCACTCGAAGGACTCGCGCATCACGGCGTCCATGGAACTCGCCTCCTATGTGCCGGGCGGGGTCATGCCACATTTCGTTGGAGACACGGCCACCGAGACGACAGGATCGGTGGAGCTCGCGGCCGATGGTTCGCTCTGGTATCAGCCCGGCACGGCAGGCGCGAAGATCGGTGTTCTCGGATCCAGCTCGGGAGGATGGATCGACTGGTTCGGGTGGTCATTGCTGATGCTGACCCTGATCGGAATCGCGATCCACGGTGGCCTCCGATTCGTCTTCACACGAAGACTCCGGAAGCTCAGGCCGAAGACGGAACTGGTCCACATCTATGAGCCATATGAGCGGTTTTGGCACTGGCTTCAGGCCGCAGCGATCATCATCCTGATCATCACGGGTTCGATCATCCACTGGCCGGGGTGGACGAGCACCGTGGTGTTCACGAGGCTCGTCATCACCCACAACGTCGTGGCAGCGATCCTGGTCGCCAACGCGGTACTGGCCATCATCTGGCACATCACGAGCGGCGCGATTCGTCACTACATCCCCCGTCCCAGAGGGTTCTTCGACCAGGCGATGGAACAGACCGTGTTCTATCTGAAGGGCATCTTCCTCGGACAGCCGCATCCGTTCGAAAAGGATGCCCGCCACAAGATGAACCCGCTTCAGCAGATGACCTACGTCATCATCCTGAACATCTTGCTCCCGCTTCAGATGATCACCGGGATCATGATCTGGGGTGCCGAGCACTGGCCGTCCATCACCGCATCACTCGGTGGGCTCGGCTTCTTGTTGCCGGTGCATGCGATCGGGGCGTGGCTGTTCTCGGCGTTCGTGATCCTGCACGTGTATCTGACCACGACCGGAGCGACGCCGCTGGCGGCGATCAGGGCAATGATCTCCGGGTGGGAAGTCGTAGAAGTCCATGGGGAGGAGGTTGCGACATGACGACGAGAAAGATCACGCCTCGTCCCGAACGGCAGTGGATGAACCCGTATCTCGCCGGGGTTCTCCTCGGATTGGTGCTGTTCGCTGCATTCTTCATCACGGGGAACGGGCTCGGGGCATCAGGAGGATTCCAACGGATTCTCGCCTGGGTCGAAGACCTGATTGTCCCGAACCACGTCAATACGAATGGGTACTTGGCGAACTACGCGGGAGGAAGCAAGAACCCTCTCGATCTATGGATCGTGCCGCTGCTGATCGGCGTCCCGATCGGCGGATTCATCTCGTCGTGGTTCAGTGGCAGATTCATTGTTCGTACGGGCAAAGGCCCGGGCATCTCCGTGAAGACTCGCTGGACGTTCGCGTTCATCGGCGGGGCCATCATGGGCTTCGGTGCCCGCTTTGCACGTGGCTGTACGTCCGGTCAGGCACTCTCCGGCGGAGCGGTTCTCTCGGTCGGAAGCTGGGCGTTCATGTTCGCCATGTTTGCCGGCGGCTATGCCGTCGCCTGGTTCGTTCGAAAGCTCTGGAACTGAAAGGGGGATGACCATGCACGTGCTCGCCATCGCCCCGTTCCCGATCGAGGCGGACCTCGGCAAGTGGCTCGCCTACGGGCTCTACATGATCATCGGCATGCTGTTCGGTGCAGCACTCGAGCAAGCGGGGTTCGCGTACTCACCCAACCTCGCCGCGCAGTTCTATCTGAAGGACATGCGGGTTCTCAAGGTCATGTTCACCGCCATCATCACGGCCATGACGCTGATCTTCCTTTCGTCGGGGATCGGCATCCTCGACTATGCGAAAGTCTTCGTCGACCCGACCTATCTGTGGCCGGGCATCGTCGGCGGAATCATCATGGGCGTCGGATTCACCATCGGAGGTTTCTGTCCGGGCACGTCGGCAACCGCCGCGGCAACCGGCTCCATCGACGCACTCTTCTACCTGGGCGGCATGTTCACCGGTGTCTTCGCGTTCGGGGAGAGCGTCGACCGGTTCGCAGAGTTCTGGTACGGATGGTCCATGGGGCGGTTCACGATTCCCGAATGGCTGCACCTGTCTACCGGTGTTGTCGTCCTTCTGGTGATCCTGGTCGCGCTGGTCTTCTTCTGGGCAGCCGAGTGGTTCGAGAAGAAGTTCGGGGGAGTGGACAAGAAGACGCTTCCGAGGGCGCGTTACGTGGGAGCCGCCGTGTTCGTCGTCTTGGGCCTCGTCGCCGTACTGATCGGCCAGCCGGGATGGGAACAGAAGTGGGACAGGATCTCCGTCGAGAAGGAAGCGGCGCTCGCGAACCGCGAGGTGCAGATCGATCCCGGCGAGATGCTCGAGCTGATGAACAACAACAAAGTCAAGCTCGTCATCCTCGACGTGCGACCCGAATCCGAGTACAACCTGTTTCACCTGGCATGGTCTCAGCAGGTCGACCCCTCGAACGAGGCGATCCAAGCGCTCGTGTCTGAACTGAAGGACAATCCGGCCAAGACGGCGGTCGTCACCGTTAGCAACGGAGAGGCGGAAGCGACGCAGGCCTGGAAGGTCCTCGTTGCGGAAGGGGTTCCCAACGTGTACATCCTGTCGGGTGGACTGAACGGGTGGCTGGACATCTTCGCGGGGCCCGACATCCGGCCGGTGACCTATCCGGTCGCCGACAACGAATCACGTTTCGTGTTCGCGTCGGCAATCGGATCCGCCTATTCGGCCTCCTACCCTGACATCGAAGCGTACGAACTCGACTACACGCCGAAGGTCGAACTGGCCGCAAAGACGGGACCGGAGGCCGGTGGCTGCGGGTAGCGCACCGCCTGGCGCGTCCCGGAAGGCCAGATGACATCGCCGACGACTACATTGGCGAGCGTGAGCGCGACACACGATCGCCCGCTCGTCATCGGAATCGCGGGTGGGTCAGGCTCGGGGAAGACAACTATTTCGTCCGCAGTCGTCGCCGAGGTGGGCAACCACCAGGTGACGGTGCTGGAGCACGACTCCTACTACAGGCATCTCGATGGCCTCACGTTCGAAGAACGCTCGAAAATCAACTATGACCACCCGGACTCGCTCGAGACCGAGCTGCTGGTGCGCCACCTCGAGATGCTCGTCGACGGACAGTCCATCGATCGGCCCGTGTACGACTTCACACAGCATCTTCGGGCGGTGGAGACGGTCAGGATCGATCCCGGTCCGGTAATCATCGTGGACGGCATCCTGGTACTCGCCGACCCGCAGCTTCGCGCGTTGCTCGATCTGAAGGTGTTTGTCGACACGGACCCCGACCTGCGGGTCCTGCGCCGTCTTCAACGCGACATCGCAGAACGGGGAAGGACGATGGACTCGGTGATCAGGCAGTACCTCGAAACAGTACGACCGATGCACCTCCAGTTCGTCGAACCATCGAAGGTGTATGCCGATCTGATCATCCCGGAGGGCTACAACCGCGGGGCCGTAGCAGCGGTCCTCGGACTCGTCCGTCAGCGGCTCGAAGGGGCGGGTCTGCCTGAGCTTCAGCTCCCTTCCTTATAATCGCCGCGATGACGCACCCTACCGCCGGAATCATTGGTGTCGGAGCGATGGGTGAGGCCCTTCTCGCGGGCCTCCTCCGGGCGTCGTGGGAGCCGTCCGATCTCTTCATGGGTGTGCGTAGGGAGGACCGCGGCGAGGAGCTGGCCGACCGATACGGCTGCTCGTTCAGTTTGGATCCGGTCGAGGTCATCGACGGCAAGGCAGTGATTGTGGTTGCCGTCAAACCCAGCTCGGTGCCCCGGGTGCTTCAGCGGATCGCGGGGTCGGTGGAGTCGGGCCAAACGATCCTGTCGCTCGCGGCAGGCGTGTCGACGGCGCTCTACGAACGCAGGCTTGGAGACGTACCGGTCGTGCGCGCCATGCCGAACACGCCCGCGTTGGTCGGTGAGGGCATCACCGGAATTGCCCCCGGGCGTTACGCTGGTGACCGGTCGATGGCGCTGGCAGATCAGATCTTGCGCGCCGTCGGCGACGTCGTACGCCTCGAAGAGCACCACCTCGACGCCGTGACGGCGGTGTCCGGCACCGGACCCGCCTATGTGTTCCTTCTCGCCGAGGCGCTCACCGAAGCAGCGATCAGGGAAGGACTCTCTCGGAGTGCCGCCGAGAAGATGGTGAATCAGACGATCAGGGGGGCGGGTTCCCTTCTGGTCGAGACGGGCAAGGGACCATTCGAGCTGCGCGCCCAGGTGACGTCACCCGGTGGGACGACCGCCGCCGCCATGCACGTGCTCGAGGGCAGAGGATTCAGGGCGCTGGTCGAGGATGCTGTTGCCGCCGCGGCCAGACGCTCACGGGAGTTGGGCGAGTCGGCCCAGCAAGGAGAGCAGTAGAGGTGTCCACACTCTTTCGCAAGTCGATTCTCGCCGTCACGGAACGTGGGCCCGTTCAGTCGATGTTCACGAAGTTCCGGGCCGGGCGAGCGGTTGCCCGCAGGTTCGTTGCCGGCGAGACACTCGATGACGCCGTCCAGACGGCACGAACCCTGAACCAGGTGGGTGCCCTGGTTTCCCTCGATCACCTGGGTGAGCATGTGAACGATGCGGCATCTGCAAAGTCGGCCAAGGAGGATTACCTCCAGATCCTCGACAGGGTTTCTGCCGAAGGGCTCGATGCCAACATTTCGATCAAACTCACCCAGCTCGGAATGGCGTTCGACGTCGATCGGACGAAGGCGGCGCTCGATGAACTCGCCGAACGGGCAGCCGGCTACGGAACCACCGTGACTGTCGACATGGAGGAGTCCGAATGGACCGGGACCACCATCGACATCTACGAAGCGGTGCAGCGGTCAAAGGGAAACCTTGGGATCGCCGTGCAGGCGTACCTGTTTCGGACGGCCGCGGACCTTTCCCGGCTCATCGACCTCGGCGGGCACATCCGACTCTGCAAGGGTGCCTACGCCGAGCCGCCGGAGCTCGCCTTCCAGACGAAGGGCGATGTCGATGCCTCGTTCGAACACCTCCTCGGCACGCTGATGACGGCCGAACAGGTCAGACCGGCGATCGCTACTCACGACGACCGACTGATCGAAAAGACCTACGGCCTGGCCGCGACACGACAGGCACCATTCGAGTTCCAGATGCTGTACGGGATACGGGAAACGATGCAGCGTGAGATCGTGGCCAAGGGGTACCCGTTGAGGGTGTACGTGCCGTATGGGTCCCAATGGTATCCCTATCTGACTCGCCGGCTTGCCGAGCGACCCGCCAATCTCATGTTCTTCGCACGCGCATTGGTGGGGCGATGACTGAAGCCCCCGATTGGTACGTCAAAGCGATCTCTGACGCTCCCACAGAACACACCGTCATGGTCGAAGGATGTGTGGTTCACTACCTGAGCTGGGGACGGCCCGGTATGCCGGGGCTCGTGCTCATTCACGGCGGTGCCGCCCACGCTCACTGGTGGAGCCACCTTGCGCCTTTGTTCACCGGGCGATGGCACGTCGTTGCATTGGATCTGTCCGGACACGGCGACAGCGGACGACGCGACCTCTACTCCCGCGAGACCTGGGCACGAGAAGTGATGGCGGTCGCCGGCGATGCCGGTTTTTCGGGGCCGCCGGTCATCGTCGGGCACAGTCTGGGAGGCATGGTTGCCATAGAGACGGCTGCAGCATTCGGAGACGACCTCGCAGGTGCGGTAATCGTGGACACCCCGGTACGGCGCCCCGACCCCGAGTCCGAACAAGCTGCCAGGGGACAAGCGTTCGTGTCGCCCGGTCTGTATCCCGACTTCGAAACGGCGCTGGGTCGGTTCCGACTGATTCCTATGCAGCCCTGCGATAACGACTACATCGTCGACTACATCGCCCGACACTCCCTGCATGAAACACCTGCCGGGTGGACGTGGAAGTTCGATCCCCGCGTGTTCATGTCGACACTTCGTCCGCTTGGTGACCGGCTTCAGGCGATTTCAACCAGGGTCGCGCTGTTCAGGGGAGAGAAGAGCGTCGTGGTGCCCCCCGACATCGCCGAATACATGTACGAGCTGCTGGATCGGAACGCCCCGGTCGTCTCGATCCCCGAGTCACACCACCACCTCATCCTCGACCAACCGATCGCATTCGTTGCAGCCCTTCGAACACTTCTGGCCGATTGGGACCACTCGATCTCCTCTCCGTGAACCTGCAAGAATGTCCGAATGGTCGAAGTTGGAGACAAAGCCCCACCATTCGTGCTGACCGATGACACAGGATCGCTCGTCAGATCGTCCGATTTCTCCGGCCGGCGCCTGATCGTCTACTTCTATCCGAAGGCGATGACACCGGGATGCACGACCGAAGCGTGCGACTTCCGCGACAGCAACCAGCGGTTTCTGGATGCGGGGTTCGCAGTCGTAGGAGTGAGTCCTGATCCTTCGTCCAGACTGGCGAAGTTCAAGGAGCGCGACCACCTCACGTTTCCGCTGCTGTCGGATGAGGACCACGCCGTCGCTGCGTCGTATGGAGCATGGGGCGTCAAGAAGAACTACGGACGCGAGTACGAAGGGCTCATCAGGTCGACGTTCGTGATCGATCCCGACGGCACGGTGAGTCACGTCTACAGAAACGTCAAGGCGAAGGGACACGTCGACCGTCTCATCAGGGAACTGCTGTGAAGCGGCTGGTCATCCTCCTCACCATCGCGCTGCTCCTGATCCCCATCTCGGCGGCGGCAGCGATCGACGTCAACTCGCTGGCGGATCAGGCTGCCCTCAGGCACTACGCCGTCGAGGGTGATCTCCAGGTCGACGTCAACGGGATGGAATCGCTTGTCGCGGAACTGCCGGAAGACCCAGGTTTCTATTTCGTCGCCCTCGCCGAGGATCCATCACAGGGTGCAGACTATGTGGCAAACGACATCCTTGGAATCCTGCAGTCCGGGACGGTGATCGTCGTCGGCCCCTCCGATCTCGGTGCCGTCAGCTCGACCTACACGAACACACAACTCGGCAACGCACTCGACGCGTCCATCACCCAGTTCGATACCAGCTATGTACTGGGATTCCGTGTGTTCGCCGAGACGCTGCTCGACTCGTCGCTGAGCGAGACCCCTTCGGGCGGTTCATCATCGAGCGGATCGGGGGGCTCGGGTGGAATCGTCGTGCTGCTGCTTCTCGCAGGTCTGGTCCTGATTGTGGTGTTCGCCGTCCGTAGAGGCAGAAAGAGCGACGCTCAGGTCGAGGAGAAGCGGCTGAGCGAGGCGCGAACCGAGATACAGACCCAGCTCGACGCGGTCGCCAACCGAATCGTAGAGCTGAGCGACCAGATCGACGTTGCCGACAAGGAGCAGGCGACCGGCTACTACCGCGAAGCATCGGCGACGTTCAGCGATATCAAAGATTCGTTCGAGAAGGCGACGAACTTGTCCGAACTCGAGGACATTTCCACCCGCCTTGATCACGCACGTTGGCAACTGGAGGCCGCAGACGCGATCGTAGAGCGCCGGCCGGTGCCGGAAGAGACCAAGAAGCAGCGCACCGCATGCTTCTTCGATCCGGCACATAGAGGCGGAACAGAGCAGGCGACGATCACCACGCCCGCCGGTTCTCAAACGGTGAGTGTGTGTCACGCGTGCGCCGAGAGGCTGCGCAGAGGAGACTCGCCGATTCCCCGCTCGGTCCCCGTCAACGGCCGGAAGGTTCCCGTGCCGATGGCCCCTGCCGCGCACGGTGGAGGCGGAATCGACATGGCGAGCGTGTTCAAAGTGATCGTGGCGGGAATGGGTGCAGCTGCTCAGTACCGAACGTCACGAGGGAGGGTGATTCCCTTTGGATCGAGCAGCTCTCGTGCGGTGCCGAGAGCGCGCAGTTCTCTGGATCGCATCTTCCCGATATCCAAGTCGCGGACTTCGGCCGCTCCCACAGAGGAGCAGAAGGAGGCGGCACAGAGGTCCGCTACGAAAAAGCCGAGTCCGAAGGGGCGGGCCCGCAGGCGGAGATCGTAGGATGAGGGAGCACACAACAGGAGGAAACCCATGGGGTTCTTGAAGAGATTATGGGGGTACTTCGTGGCCCTGTTCAAGGGGACGGCCGAAAGGGCCATGGACCCCGAGATCGAAATCGAGCAGGCGATTTCGGAAGCTCGTTCTCAGGACCAGAAGCTTCGCAACCAGGCTGCGCAGGTCATCGCACATCGGACGCAGCTCGAAGCGAAGATCGAGGGTGCCGCCGACGACGTCGGTGAGGCACGAGAGATGGCCAAGCAGGCGCTGCTCAAGGCCGATGAGGCGACGAAAGCTGGTGACACTGAAGCGGTCGGCAAGTGGACGCGTGCCGCGCAGAGCCTCGCGATGAAGCTCCAAGCTGCCGAGAACAACCTGTCAGGGTTCAAGGAGCAGTACACGGCTGCTGCTTCGCAGGCAGAGGACGCCAAGAAAGCGGTCGAGCAGAACGCGATGCGTCTTCAGGAACTCGCGGCCAAGAAGATGGAACTCGTCGGGAAGCTTCAGCAGGCGAAGATGCAGGAAGCAGTCAACAAGACGGTCGAGTCGATCTCCGCGTCGATGGAAACCGAGGCACCGAGTCTCGACAGGGTCGAAGACAAGATCACCTCTCGGCTCGCCAACGCTCAGGCCAAAGCTGAACTCCACGAGGCAACCCCGGAGGGTGCCGAGTCGGAGCTGCGCGAGGCGATCTCGGTGACGCAGGCGGACGCCAAGCTGGACGAGCTGCGCAAAGAACTCGGCCTAGAAGGCTGATCGAACCCACGCCAGGTTCGGGGCGGTTTCGACCGTCCCGAACACGCGTCTGAGGGGTTGTTTCGGGTCGGTACACTCGGCGCTGAAGCGTCCAAGGAGCAGCATGGAACCCCGCCGTCCGACTGTCAGCAGGATCCTTGGAGCCGTCGCAGTCGCTCTTTTCCTCGGGACGCTCGTGCTGTGGTGGCTTGGCACGCTTCCGGGCCACGTGAGCTTCCCGATCGGACGGGTGATCTTCGGCGACATCCCCGAACCTCTCATCGCGTTGTTCTACGTCGGTATCGCAGCGTTTCTCGCTCTTGCCGTGTACTTGTTCTCACTCCGGGCCCGCAATTGGGAACGGGGCGTGCCCGACAACCGCTCGGGTCGATGGAGCGATCGACTCTCCTCCCTGTGGTCGGCGCTCACCATGCGCACCGTGATGCGGGATCGTGGCGCCGGCTGGATGCACTCCATGATCTACTGGGGATTCGTCGTGCTGTTCCTCGGCACGGTCACACTCGAGATCGATCACTTGCTACCGGACGGCCTCAAGTTCCTTCACGGGTGGTTCTATGAGGGGTATTCGCTGGTGCTCGACATAGCGGGTGTCGTGTTCGTGGTGGGCGTTGTGTGGGCAGTGGCACGTCGCTACGGGTGGAGGCCATGGCGACTGAGGTCGAAGACCAGGCCCGAGGACGCATGGATCCTGCTGACGCTCGCCATGATCGGCATCACGGGGCTGCTTGTCGAGGCCGCACGTATCGCGTGGGTAGGTCGGCCCTCGTTCGAGGTGTGGTCCGTCATCGGGTACCCGCTCAGCCATCTGTTCACTTCGGCGAGCGCGCAAGCGTGGCACCGGGCGCTGTGGATAGTGCACGTTGCATCGTTCACCGCGTTCCTGGTGCTGCTCCCGACGACCAAGCTTCGGCATCTGTTCATGTCACCGGCCAACATGGTGCTGTCGCCCCATGATCGACCGAAGGGTGCGATGCGCGAGATGCCGAACCTCATGGAGGCGGAGGACATCGAGACTGTCGGTGCTTCAGTCGTGTCGGACTTCACATGGAAGCAGCTGCTCGATACTGACGCATGCACCGTCTGCGGCAGATGTACCTCTGTCTGTCCGGCAAACACGACTGGCAAACCTCTCGATCCCAGGGAGATCGTGTTGAAGCTTGGACAGGTGGCCGCCGAGAGCGGAACTCCGATCGTCTCGCCGACTGTGATGGGTGACGGAGCGATCGCCGTGTCGGCGGATCGGGTGTTCGAACGGATCACCCCTGAAGAGCTGTGGGCATGCACCACATGCAGGGCCTGCGACGAAATCTGTCCCGTGGACATCGAGATCGTCGACAAGATCCTCGACATGCGCCGCTACCTGTCTCTCATGGAATCTGAGTTCCCGTCTGAGCTGGGCAAGACGTACGTTGCGCTCGAGAACCAAGGGAACCCGTGGGGCATGGCGCAACAGGACAGGGCTTCCTGGACCAAGCAGGTCGACTTCGACGTCAAGATTCTCGACGATGGTGTGACCGCTGAATACCTGTACTGGGTGGGGTGTGCCGGCTCGTTCGACGACCGAAACCAGAAGGTGACGATTTCGACGGCGAAGCTTCTGCACGAGGCGGGCGTCGATTTCGCGATCCTCGGCAACAGGGAGAAGTGCTCCGGAGATCCGGCGCGTCGATCCGGCAACGAATACGTGTTCCAACAGCTCGCCCTCGAGAACATCGAGACGCTGCAAACTCTCGGTGTCCGGAAGATCATCACCCAGTGTCCCCACTGCTACAACACGCTGAAGAATGAGTATGCGCAGTTCGGTGGCGACTTCGAGCTGATCCATCACAGCGAGTTGCTGAATGAGCTGATCAACAACGGCACGCTCTCCGTGGCCGGCGGCGAGTCTTCCGCTACCTACCACGACCCCTGCTACCTCGGTCGTCACAACGACGTCTACGAAGCGCCCAGGGCGGTGATCGGGTCTGGTCTGATCGAAATGGAACGGTCCGGAAGCTCTTCGTTCTGTTGTGGCGCAGGTGGTGCCCAGTTCTGGATGGAAGACAAGATCGGCAAGAAGGTGAACATCGAGCGAGCCCAGGAGGCGCTTGCCACTGGCGCCGATGAGGTTGCGGTCGCCTGCCCGTTCTGTTTCATCATGATGGATGACGCCGTGAAGGAACTCGGTCAGGAGATCCCCGTCAAAGACGTTTCTCAGATCCTCGCCGAGAAGGTGTTTGAGTAGCGCCTCGTCGGGTTCACCCTGCGGTCTTACGGTGGTTGTGGTCGCGGTCTTGCTCACGACTGACGACTGATGACTGGGGGCTGTCTGCTGTCCGCTGTGAGCGGAGCGAGCAGCGGACTAGTCATCTCGCCCGGGTGCTCTTTGTGCCTCCCGGCCAATCACACTGGGTGGTATGTTCGCCACATACAGCGCGGGCTTGTCTGGGAGGCGGGCTGTCGACGAGCATCGGTCGGCCGACTTGGTTCGGTGGGGCATCGACCGATGCTCGTTTGTGTTTCTGATACAGCTATTCAGCTGCCTGCGATCAGCCATCGGCAAGATGGAAGTGCTACGCCCCGTGGTCTCGAGCGGATATGGTCGCGTGCTTGCCGGCTGCTGGAGACCGGAGACTCTTGGCTGAATGGCTGAACGACTAGCTGACTGCTGAATAGCCGTCAGCCTCTTCGACAACTGACGACTGACGACTGTTGGCTGACTAGCTGACCTTCCAGACGGCACCGCTACGCGGCGGGAGGGCCACCAGCACCGTGTCGTGGTCCGGTTTGATGCCGCCCTCGCCCCAGATGGCGTGAAAGGCCCCAAGCGGGCCGTCCATGCTGACCGAGGCTGCGGAGTCTCCAGCGTTGACGGCCACCACGAGCCGCTCGTCGTCGTTCGCCCGTGTGAAGACGAACATGCCGGCGGATGCCGCTGCCGATGTGAACGTTCCGCGGCGGAGCGCCGTGTGCTCCCTTCGAAGGGAGATGAGCGATTGCATCGTCGACCGGACCGTGTCATTCCAACTATCACGGTGCTCCCATGGGAACGAGCCTCTGGAGGCCGGATCTCCTGTCCCCTTCATGCCGATCTCGTCGCCGTAGTAGATCGACGGTGCGCCGGGGAACGTGAACTGGAGCAGCGCCGAGAGTTCCACTGACGCAATGTCGCCGCCGGCGACCGAGAGGATCCTCGAGGTGTCGTGCGATCCGAGGAGCGTCAGGTTGGCTTCTGCGGCCTCGGCCGGATACGCGGCGATCAGGTCATCGATACGTTGTCGGTACGAGGGGGCGTCGAGGGCAGGGGTCAACGGGTAGTTCTGTCCTGATGCGAGGCTGTAGGCGATTCGGTGCCCTGCGGCGTACGCGAGTGTGTAACCGGCGAAGAGGTAGTTCATCGTTCCGTCGAACCGGGATCCGTCCGAGATCCACTCCGCCGCGTTGTCCCAGATCTCGCCGACGATGTAGGCGTCAGGATTGATGGCTTTGACCCTCGACCTGAACTCCTCCCAGAAACCTTCGGTCTTGATCTCCTGTGGGACGTCGAGTCGCCAACCGTCGGCACCCCGCTCGATCCAGTGCTCGGCTATGCGCATCAAGTACTCGCGCACGTCGGCGTTTTCGGTGTTGAGCTTGGGGAGGCCCCGGAGACCCCACCACGCCCAGTAGTTGGCCGGCTTCGACTCCTCGTAGGGATGCAAGGGAAAGCCGTCGACGTGGAACCAGTCCTTCCATGGTGAGGAGGCGCCGTTCTCGGCCACGTCGTGGAACGCGAAGAAGCCTCTACTCGCGTGGTTGAAGACACCGTCGATCACAACTCGGATCCTGCGCTCGTGGCAGGCTGCGAGAAGCGTGTCGAAGGCGTCATTGCCACCTAGGAGTGGATCCACGACGTAGTAGTCGTAGGTGTGGTAGCGGTGGTTGGATGCAGACCAGAAGATCGGGTTGAGATAGATGGCGTTGATGCCCAGATCGGCGAGGTAGTCGAGTCGATCGACGATGCCGAGGAGATCGCCACCCTTGTAGCCGTGTGTCGTGGGCGGGCTGTCCCAGTCTTCGAGCCCGGATGGCTTGGGAACACGCGACGACGTGGCAAAACGGTCCGGGAAGATTTGATAGAAGATGGCGTCGGATATCCACCCTGGCGGGTTCGGCCTCCCTGTCTCGCTTCGTGTGTCGGGACTGGCGTCCATCCGTTTGGTTCGTCTCCTCTCACAACGAGGTCGAGCGCTTCAATAATGTGCCGCAGCCACTCAACAGCCTCCTGTTGGAGGTCCGCTTCGTCATCGCTCGCAACCCCGCGGCAGCCTGCCGCAGGCTAGCCGACGCAGAGGCGAACTGAGCCGCTGTCGCTTCTTCAGGTCCAGGGAGCGCCTCCGTTCGATCTCATCCCCAATATCGACAGAACTCCAGTCGGTCTGATCGATTCCTTCGAGCAGTTCCTCGACCGCACGGCATCACCGAATGGGGAACTCAGACGCGGGCTTCCTCGATCCGAAGGGAAGAGAGCGCCCGAATGAGCTCCGCCGGGGGTGGTGCACAGTGGTGCGACGCTGCGCGTGCCGACTCGAGGAATGGCACCACCGCTGCCGGCTCGAGACCGAGTGCACGGCGTGCCATCCGCAGGGTTTCGTCCGTCGGATCTGCCCGGTTGAGGATGGGCAGCGGCGTCGGGCCATGCCAGTCGCTCACCATGGTCGCTGCTCGAACCATGCCGGTCGGGCCGGGGTCACAGACGATCAGGGCCTCTCCCGAGTTTCGAAGCACCCCGCTGTTGTGCGGCCACGGTCCAAGGTCGGCGACCACCAGATCGAATGTGTCCAGGGCAGAGCGAATCAGCTCCCAGCGAAGAGAGGCGGCGAGCGGACCGCCTTCCACGCCGGTCAGGATCGACAGCGCTCCCATGCGACGGACCGGGGGTGACATGCCGTCCATCCGAGTGATCTCAAGTGCTTCGGACAAGCTCGGAGTGGGGCTCAGGCCCAGTCGCACGCCGAGCGAAGGGGGATCGAGGTCGACAAGGAGCGTACGCTGTCTGGTCGATGCATCGAGCGCGAAAGCCAGTGCGATCTCGGTTCGGCCCGGCGCTCCTCGGGGTCCGGTCACGGACACGATCGTGCCTTCGCTGGTCGGCGGGGCGTCCACGATCGACAAGGCCTGGACGGCTCTGAAGAGGCCAACCACCGAGGTCGTCTCTGGCAGGATCGTGTCCGCGCCTCCTCGCTCGAGGAGCTGCCTGCCGGGCTCGTCTCCCGGCGGGTGAACACCGACGACCCGTATGCCCCTTCGCCGCCACGTTCGCACGTGGACAGGACTGATCCACGACGTCTCCGAGCCGATGACGATCACGTCGGCGGAGCTTCGGGTCAGCTCCTCGGGCTCGTATGCCCTCGTGACGACTCGGAATCCTGCTCCGTCCCGGACGAACGAGACGAACTCCTCTTCCCACCTGTGTGATGTGAGCACCGTTGCGACTGAGGCCCTCAATGGTCGAACTCCACGATCTCGACGTGAAACAGCGCGACCGTCGTTCGACCGATTGTCACATGGTCCAGACCGACGGCGGTCACAGGGCCTTCGATCACCCTCCCTCCGGTCGTCGTGATCCGAACACCATCTCCCCGGTCCTCCGCATCGATCATTCGATCACGGAGTGTCTGGGTGCGCCGGTACATGATCGCGGCGGCGTCCTGCTCGGCGTTCATGACACGCTCGTAGTGGGATCGGAGTCTGTGGGTGATCTCGACGAGGTCCGGATGTCTCAATGGGTCCATAGGCTCCTTTTGACAATCGTCAGACTATGTAAACCAATGTAAACCTGCAAGTGTGTGGCACGTCCTTCTTTCGCGTTCTCCGGGAGACGGGTACCCTGAGGTCGATGTCACTGTTCCGAGGCGTTGGCACTGCTGTCGTCGCAGCGGCGTTGCTCGTTGGTTCCATAGGTGGCGCCGCGCAGGCGCAGACCAAGAGCGACGTCGATAGTGCGAAGCAAGATGCAAGCAACGCGAAGAGCCAACTGGGCGATGCGCAGGACGCCGCCAACGTTGCGGCGGCCACCAAGTCCGCCATCGAGGCGGACCTACTTGCCCGCGAAGAGAAGGCCCAGCAGACCACGGCGCAGCTCGATTCGGTTGCTGCAAACGTCGTGCAGCTACGGAGCCAGATCGAAGATGCTGAACTGAACGTCGCGAACCTGCGGACGGCCGCCGAGGAGCGCGCCGTCGACGCCTACATGAACGCCTGGTCCACGGACATCGGCGTGCTCGCGCTGAGTGCGCAAGCCACACAGATGTTCATACTGCAGGACGTCATCGAGACGCAGCGTGGTGATGACCTTGCACAGATCAACGAACTGACGATTCAACGAAGGGTGCTAGGCGAACTACGTACTCAGCAGGAGTCCGAGCAGCAGCGTCTTCAGGAGCTCCAGGACGACTTGAGAGCTCAGGTGAGTGATCTTCACAACAAAGTCATGGAGGCAGACGTCCAGTTGCGGGCTGCCTACCTGGCGGTCGATCAGGCAGACCAGAAGTACAAGGAAGCGCTCAGTTCCGTCGCTAGCGCGCAGAAGGCGTACGAAGAAGCGCAGCGCAAGATCCGAGTGGGATCGGGTGTCCAACGCTGGCGCTCACTGGTCGAGAGGTACTTCCCGGCGAGCCTCGTCAACCAGGCGTTGGCCGTCATGCAGTGCGAGAGCGGGGGGAATCCGGACGCGGTCAACCGGTACTCGGGTTCGACCGGGCTGTTCCAGTTCATGAAAGGCACCTGGGCCATTGCGAGTGCGCGGGCAGGATTCGGCGGTTACAGCCGCTACGACCCCGAAGCGAACATCGCCGCCGCCGCTTGGCTTGTGAACTACTCGATCAATACGGGTCATCCAGGCGGTGCGTGGGGCCACTGGTCCTGCCGGCCGTAGCCGCTGTGGTGAGCGTCGACGTCACACCTGTCGGATGGGCACATGGAGGAGAAGCAGTTGCCCGTGTGGACGGGAAGGCCGTGTTCGTTCCAGACGTCCTGCCGGGTGAACGTGCTCGTGTGGAGATCGTCGACGACAGGCGTTCGTGGGCGCGAGCCGACCTCGTAGAGGTCGTGGAGATGTCACCCAATCGAGTCGCTCCGCCGTGCACGGTGTTCTCGGAGTGTGGGGGTTGCCAATGGCAGTATGCGGACTACCCGACACAGGCCGCCGCGAAACAAGAGATCCTCTCGGACCAACTCGTGCACCTCGGGGGTCTGAGCGAACCGCCCGTTCGCCCGACGGTGTCCCCGGGACCGGCGCTCGGATATCGGAATCGCATGACATTCCAGGTTCGTGACGGATCGCCTGCGATGTATCGAAAGCGGTCCAGGACTCCGGTACGGATTCCCGAGTGTCTGCTTCTCACTCCGATACTCGCGGATCTCTACGGCAGGCTGGGGCCGCTCGATGGCGTGAAAGAGATCACTCTTCGTGCAGGAGTACGGACAGGGGACGTCCTTGTGATAGTCCGCGGCGAGGTTCCTGATCAAGCAGCCTCTTGGAACGCGAGCGTTGTCCACAAGAATCGAGCCATCCATGGCGGGACATTCATTCATGAACAGGTTGCGGGTGTTCGCTTTCGCGTCTCCGGGAAGGCGTTCTTCCAGGTCAACACACATGGCGCGGACTCGTTGGTGGAGTTGGTTCGTGAAGCGCTCGCGCCTCAACCTGATGAGGTGCTGCTCGACGGCTACGCGGGCGTCGGTCTCTTCTCGGCGACGGCCGGCACCTCGAGGGTTGTCGCGGTCGAGTCCGACGGGAGGGCGATCGACGACTTGAAGCTGAATCTCGCTCATGTCGATGCCACCACTGTTCAGGGTCGCTTTGAGGATGGTGTCGATGCCCGATGGGATATTGCAGTCGTGGACCCGCCGAGAACAGGTCTTGGTGTACACGGCACTCTGGTGGTCGCGTCGTCGTCGCCGCGAGCGATTGCCTATGTGTCGTGTGATCCGGCGTCGCTCGCGCGAGACATCCGATACCTCGATCGGCTTGGCTACGACTGCCGTTGGGTCACGCCTGTGGACATGTTCCCGCAGACATTCCACATCGAATCGGTCGCCGCTTTCGCGCGGCGTGGATAGAGTCATGCTGCCATGCACGTCGACGCACTGATTCTCGCCGCGGGCCCGTCCACACGGCTCGGCACTCCAAAGCAGCTCATCCCCTGGGGCTCGTCCACACTGCTCCAGCACGTGATCGGATCAATTGCCGCGACCAGGGTTGATGCAACGTGGGTCGTACTTGGGGCCTCTCTCGACGAGATCCTGAAGGAGGTCGACTTCCACGACGCAGGCATCGTGGAGAATCCCGAGTGGGAAGAGGGCATCGCCTCCTCGCTTCGAGTCGGTCTCGATGCCATCGCCCGGGAGAGCGAGGCTGACGCCGTTCTCGTCGTGCTCGCCGATCAGCCGAACGTCGACCCTGACGTCATCGAAAGCATCCTCGAACGGTACGAGTCGACAGGCGCCTCCGCGGTTGTACCGAAGTACCGGTATCAGCGGGGCAACCCCGTTCTGATCGACAGGTCGCTGTGGACACGGATCATGAGCCTGGAAGGTGACCAAGGGGCCCGAACGTTGCTGCAAGCCCACCCGGAATGGGTTGAGGAGGTCTGGTTTCCTTCGGTCATGCCCAAGGACATCGACACCGAACGAGATCTGGATGAGCTCAGACAGGCCAGGGGGAACGCCGACAAGTAGAGTGTGGAGCTGTCGAGGAGGGGAGGACAGTGGCGTCCATCGACGAGCTCGGAGGCATAAGCATCGCCTCCGCCCGAAGCCTGAGGAAGGCGCGAATCAGGACGACCGAGGCCCTGTTGAAGAAATGCGTCACCCGCAAGGCACGTCAGGCGCTTGCCCGTGAGATCGAGCGATCGGAGAGCCGTATCGTCAAGTGGGTGTATCGGGCCGAGATCCTTCAGATCAAGGGGATCGGCGGCGAGTATGCAGATCTACTCGAAGCGTGTGGGGTGTTCACCGTCAAAGACCTGAGACGGCGCAGCGCATCCTCCCTCCTCAAGAAGATGGTCGAGGTGAACGGCGACGGCAAGACCGTCCGTCGACTGCCCACCGAGGGAATGGTCGCCCGCTGGATTGCCGGTGCTGCAGAAATCGAGCCCTTGATGTGAAAGGGACCCCGAAGGGTCCCTTTCAGTCGAGCGCAGGTCGAACTATGCGGAAGTCTTGGCGGTTGAGGTCGTCTTCTTCGCCGCCGGCTTCCTTGTGGTGGTGGTTTTCTTCGCCGCCGGCTTCTTCGCTGCAGTGGCGGTCGTTTTCTTCGCGGCCGGCTTGCGAGCTGCCGGCTTCTTAGGCGCCGGTGCCGGCTTCGGCTCTTCGACTACCTCGATCTTCTGTGGCGGTGTGGCCGCGGGCTTGAATGAGGAGCGCCAGGACTGGAGCAAATCATCCAAGTTCTCGCGAAGCCTTCCGACGTGCTCTTGGATCTGGTCGAGGTCGACGCGATCGGCGAGATCGTCAACCAGGTCCTCGACGCCCTCACGTTCCCTGATGCGCTGGATCAGCTTTTCGCCTTCGGATGCCCACGATTCCAGTTCTTTGGTGAGTTCGTCGCTCACCTTGTCGCGCAGGTCCGTGACCTTGTCGCCGGCACCTGAGATCCGCTCGCCCAGCTTCCGAGCTGTGACAACCGGGGCGCCGACTGCCGCGTACAGCACCTTCTTGGATGTCTCGGTGATCATTCTTCCTCCTCTTCCTGGACGTACGTTCTGTAGATGTCCAGGAGTACACGCTTCTGTCGTTGATTGAGTAGCTCGTCGGCTTCGATCGCCTCGACTACCGACGGTGGATCGAAGCCCTCGTCGAGAAGACCGGCCCGCTGATAGAGGGACTCGGCCTGGATCGAAAGCCCCCTGGCGATCGACTTGAGGATCTCCGCCGAGGGTTTGCGCAATCCTCTCTCGATCTGCGAGAGGTAGGGATTCGAAATGCCCGCCTTGTCGGCGAGTTTTCGAAGCGAGATGTTGGCCCGTTCCCGCTGCTGGCGGATGAAGGAACCCACGTCCACGCTGCGACGATCGTCTTTGCTCATGGCTAACAGTGTACGCCTGTGTGCTAGCTACAGCAAGCACACAACGGGCAGGTGGGGCAACGGATCCGCAAGACAGCTCGTGGGCAGAACCCACAACTCACAACTCGGAACGGTTCCGACTCAGGAGTCGGAACCGTTCACCATGTCATCCAACTCGCGCTGGATCGTGCCCCTGACCTGTTCAGTCACTTCGAGAATCGCGAGCCTGTCCGAAGGAGGGGGAATCGGTGGCAGGAAGTGCACAAACCAGTGGACAGGGTTTGGAATCGGGTTGAGCCATACACCGATCTCGTCGACCCGTTGCTCCGGGAAGAAGAGTCTGACCAGCCGTGCGAGGCGCTTCGATGTGAACAGCGCCGGGTGGACTTCCTCTGATCCCTTGATGGCAACGGGCACGATCGGGGCGTCGGATTCATGGGCGAGCCGAACGAATCCCGTTCCGAACTCCTTGAGTTGGTAGGACTCGGTGACGGGTTTCTGGAATCCGCGGACGCCTTCCGGAAACACGCCGAGAAGGTGCCCATGATCAAGGACCCAGCGGCCATCGTCCGGGGAGGCGTAGGTGGCGCCGGCCTTGCGGTAGAGGTGGGAGATCGTCGGAAGCATGTTGAGGATCTCCGTACCCGCGACGCGGACTCTTCGGGGGACGACCGCTTCGTTGGCAACGCAGAGTGGCAGCATGAGTCCGTCGTAGGGGAGCGCTGCACCGCCATGGTTCGCGGCGAGAATCGCCGGTCCCGACAACGGGACGTGGTCGATGCCGGAAACGGTCACGTGGAAGTAGTCCCGGTAGAGGTAGTTGAGTACGTGCCACGCCATTTCGGCAACGACCGGGTCGAGTCCGAGCGGGTCGACGTCGTAGGAGCCGGTGAGAAGATGTCGTAGGAGTGTTGGCCAGGTGTCGAATCCGAGCCGGCCGAGCGCGGGGACAATCACGTCGGAAGAGTCGGTCCCTCCGTGGAGCGCACACACCTCGGTCGGTGGGACGACAGGAAGGCCGCACGAAACGCCGGGACGGATCGTGAATCGGCACGTGGGGGCCTCCGGAATGGCAGAGTGTGTCCGATCGCCGTCTCGGAGTGCGCGTGCCACTGCACCGACGAGGTCCCCCTTGGTCATCCGGGACCGGCCTCTCACTTCGAGGGCGCGCGCCAAGGAGCGCAGCTCCCGCGCCGTGAGTCGATCGAGAAGCTCTTCCATCTAGCCTCCGTAGAAGTCGATCAGGGACTCGCGGCAGGTTCGACCGGGTGAATACCCGAAGGTCGGCGGCGTCGGCTCGACGACTCTGCCGTGTTTGAAGAGGTCGACCAGGTGGCCGGGGAGGTCGAGCCGCCTGAATATCGGTTCGGGGAGGGGGAGGTGTCTCCGCCGTCCGAGACGAATGGCCCGACTCAGGTAGGTCTGGCCAGGGGCAGCGATGTTGAATGTCCCATGTGGTCGCGTCGTGAGTGTGTGTCGGATGGTGAGCGCTGCATCGTCAATGTGGAGGAATTGAAGTCGTGGGTCGAATCCGAGAATGGATGGCACCACATGAAGAAAGAGATGGCGGCTCATCGGTCCAGGGTCTCCGAGGAGCGACGCGAAACGGAGCACGGTGAGTGTGACGTCGGGACGTTGGTGTGCGAAGTCCCGGACTTCTGTTTCGAGCCTTCTCAGCGAGCGAACCAACCTACGTTCCGTTGAGGGAGCACACGTGTCGATCGGAACGACGGACGGCATCCTGGCGCTTGTCCCGTGCACGGCGGGATCGGACAGAATGATCAGATGCTCGAGACCTGCGTTGCGCTCGAGACCGGCGAGAAGTGCGCGTGCGTCGAGATCCGAGTGGATCACGACGACGGGCCGGGCGTTGTCGAGTCGGTGGGCGAGTTCGCTCCCCGAACCTTTCACATATTCGACGTCCAGATCCAAACGATCGATGAGCGTTCGGGACGACCCGCGTGCGGTGACCATGATTCCTGCCACACCTGGAGTGTAGGAAACCCGGCTCTGGTCGAGCACGGGTACCATTCCCTCGGTGGAGGGCATCATCATCGAAGGACCATCTCGCGAGATGGTCGTACTTGCCGACGAGATCTCGGAGGATCCGAGATGTTCGATGGTTCTCATCGGCGCGGATGAAGACGGTGCGATTCTCGTTACCATTTGGGATCCCGAGACGGTCGAAGAGGTGGAAGCCGGATTGAAGGCTGTTCCGGGCGAGGTGAGAAGAGTGCAGTTGGTGGACCCTCGGGTGAACGAATGATCATCGTCATGCGAACCGATGCCACGCCGGAAGAGATCGTGGCCATCACGGGGCGTCTCGAAGAGGCTGGCGCAATGGCACAGGTCTCCGCCGGGACCAAGCGAACGGTGATCGGTGTGATCGGCAGTGTCGACACGGTTCGGAGCATTCCTTGGGAGACACTCCCCGGGGTGGAGCGCAGAGTGTCCCTCACCGCTCCGCTACGGTTCGTCTCCAGGGAGGCCCAGCCCGAAGACACGATCATCGAGATCGGGGATATCAAAATCGGCGGCGGAACGTTGACGGTGATCGCCGGCCCTTGTGCAGTCGAGGGACGAGACCAGCTGTTCGAAACCGGCAAGGCAGTCAAGGCGGCCGGTGCCCACATTCTGAGAGGGGACGCGTTCAAACCTCGGACTTCTCCGTATTCCTTTCAGGGTCTCGGCAAAGAAGGGCTCGAGCTCCTGTCCGAGGCTAGAGACACGCTCGGGATGCCGTTCGTGGCCGAGGTGATCGACCCGCGCGACGTGGAAATGGTCGCCTCGCACGCCGACATCGTCCGCATCGGGTCACGGAACATGGCGAACTTCCCGCTCTTGAAGGAAGTGGGCCGACAGCCGAAACCTGTGCAACTCAAACGCGGATTCACCTCGACGATCGACGAGTGGCTCAATGCAGCGGAGTACATCTACAAAGAAGGAAACCATCACATCATCCTGGTGGAACGCGGAATCCGGACCTTCGAAACGGCATCGAGAAACACGCTCGACATCACCGCCGTCCCGATCGTCCAGTCGGTCAGCCACCTTCCCGTGTTCGTCGACCCTTCGCACTCATCGGGGAAGCGTTCGCTGGTACCACCGCTGACCAAGGCCGCCGTCGCCGTTGGGGCAGACGGCATCATGGTCGACGTACATCCGCACCCTGATCAGGCGCTCGTCGACGGCAACCAGGCGTTGCTGCCGGCCGATTTCCAAGAGCTGATGGGCGACGTCCGACGTCTCGCCGATGCGGTAGGCCGCCCACTCGCCTAGGGCTTTCGGCCCGTCTTGGGTTCTGGATCCAGGCTTGCTGCCGTCTCCTGACCGTGGTCGCGTTCTTGCCGGAGACTGGAGATTGGCTGCTGGAAGCTGAATGGCGAGAAAGCTGATTGCTGCTCCCCGGCGAAGCCGGCCTGGATTCCGATACCATTGTCCGACATGCGACCAGACGACCTACGATTCGTCGCCCACCGAGCAGTCTCCGCAGCGATCGATGTTCGCCGCCACCTTCACCGGTTTCCGGAGATCGGACGGGCGGAGCACGCCACGACCGAGTATCTCGGGACTGCCCTGTCCTCTGGGGGGCTGCAGCCAGGGTATCGTCTGCCTGGCACCGGCCTCTCGGTCGACGTGGGAGGCAGCGGGCCGCGTGTGGCTTTCAGGGCCGATATCGACGCGCTTCCCATCCATGAGCAGACGGGGCTTCCGTTCGCATCCGAGCACTCGGGGTTGATGCACGCCTGTGGGCACGACGCTCACAGTGCAGTTGCCGTCGGTATCGCTCTCACTCTGTCCCAACTCGATATCCCCGGGTCCGTCCGATTCGTGTTCCAGCACGCGGAGGAGCAGTTTCCCGGAGGAGCTGAGGAGCTGGTCAGAGAGGGGATCCTCGAAGGCGTTGAGAGAATCGTTGCCTTCCATGTCGACCCCGCCATCCAAGCCGGCAGGATCGGATTGAGGGCCGGGCCTGTCACCGCCTCGTCTGATCAGTTCAGCGTTGCGATCGAAGGTCCCGGTGGACATACCGCACGGCCACATCTGACGGCGGATACGATCAACGCCGCCGGGTTGGTCGTCACGGAGCTACCGACGATGGTTCAACGCATCACGGACGCACGCACGCCTCTCGTACTCGTGTTCGGATCGATTCAAGGCGGATCAGCGCCGAACGTGATCCCGACTCGCGTCGAGCTGAAGGGCACCGCCCGCACGCTCGGTGCGGACCTCTGGGATCGGCTTCCCAAACTCGTCGACGAGCTGGCCCATGAGATCATTGGACCAACGGGCGCGACCGTCGACGTTCACTACAACAAGGGGATTGCCCCCGTCGTCAACGACGAGCAGACGGTAGCCGAGGCGCGTTACGCGATCGGAAGGTTGCTTGGTCCTGCCGCCACCGCGGCGACACCCCCGAGCATGGGTGCGGAGGACTTCTCCGCCTACCTTCAGGAGATTCCCGGAGCGATGCTCCGCCTTGGGGTCGGGGACGACAGGGAACCGGCCGATCTCCACTCGGCGAGATTCGATATCGACGAGAGCGCTATCGAGACAGGCATCGTTGCCGGTGCCGCAACGTTACTCACGATGCTCGGCGTCGACTGGGAGGAGTAGCGGCCCGCGCAGCGGGCCGTATTCCGTATCTCGCGGCTGGTCGCGGCCGTCGACGCGATACGAAACACGAAATACGAAGCACGGCGAGCGAGTTCCCTCCCTCAACGAAGCCCCATGGCTGCGTGAATCCCGACGTTGAGGGAAGTCCGGCGAAGCCGGGGAGGGGGTCATGAGCGCAGCCCATAGGGCGGTGGCGTCGAGCTGATGCTCTACGGCGGAGGGGATGGCGCCCACCAACGAAGACGACCGACGGCTGTTGAGCTATTCAGCAGCCAGTCTCCAGCCAGAGCGTGACCGGAGTCACAGCGAGTCCGCGGGGCGATCATCTCCTCCCCTCGCGAGCGAAGCGAGTGTTGCTGTCCCTCCAGCGCTGCCACTCCTACTCCACAAGACCCTCGTAAAACCTCTCCTCCACGAGAGCCCGTGCCCGCCGCGTGAGACGCCGGTAGTCCTCACGAAGTGACGAACGTGGAGCATCCACATACCCGAGGGATCGCCCGAGGCGCGCACTCTGGAGGGGATCGGTCGGGATGTTGTCGGCGGCCCTTCCGAGCTGGAGGAACAATCGGTTTCGAACCCTGGCACAGAACACGTATGCGTCGATCATGTCGTCGGCCTGGTCGTCGCCGAGCACACTCGAACGGGCGAGTCGACGAAGCCCTTCGATCGTGGAAGGTGTCCGAACCGAGGGATCGTTGCCGCCATGTTGCATCTGGAGGAGCTGGGTGAAGAACTCCACATCGGACAGGCCGCCTGGTCCGTGTTTGAGGTGGAAGGTGGTGTCTCTGGGTTGGTGTTCGATGCGGGCTTTCATGGTGCGGATGTCGCGGATGGCGTCGGGTGGGAGGGTGTCTGGGTAG
>Ga0315542_1000394_pt1 | contig 26939 bp, 27 predicted proteins | sample SalMarSW160120MG_FD_202541 | JGI IMG/M metagenome (GOLD analysis project Ga0315542, IMG submission 202541) | Salt marsh sediment microbial communities from the Plum Island Ecosystem LTER, Massachusetts, United States - Salt Marsh Sediment SW1601-20 ... | reverse complement strand
GTGTTCGGCCTGCTGCTGGTGCTGGAGCGGCGCTCGTCGCCGACCGGGGCCACCTTCGGGCGCTTCCTGCTGTTCTACGGGCTGGTGCGCTTCAGCATCGAATTCCTGCGGTACCACGACGTGCAGGCCATGAGCGCGCTGGGGCTGAGCGACAGCCAGTGGATCAGCCTCGGCCTGATGGCGGGCGGTGCGCTGCTGCTCCTGCTCCTCAGGCGACGGCGGGTCTGACGTGAGCCCGCTCCTCTCCGGCACCTTCGCCCTGGCGGAGGGCGGCGGCTGGTTGCGCGACGGCGTGGCCTGGGAGGCCCCCGGATCCTTCTACGCGGATCTCGGCGCCTCCGCCGAAGGGGCGGTGCTGCTCCGCCTGACCGCCGCGGGCCTGCAGGCTCGGAATCTGTCGCGGCTCTGCCTCGCGGTGCGCGCGGCTCCCGGTACGCTCCCGGCCCTGAAATCCGCGCCCGGTGCGGCGGCGCTGGCGGGATTCCATGTCGCCGCGCCGCTGCGCCTGGAAACCGCCGCCCTCTGCGAGCGACTGACCCGGACGGCCCAGGCCACGGGGGCCGTGGACACGGTGCGGGTCCAGGCGGGGCGCTGGATCGGCAACGACAGCGGCGAGGTCGCCCTGCACTCCCTCTTGCAGGAGTGCTGGCCGGAGCCCGAGCCGCCGGGTGCGGCAACGATCCTCGGTTGCGGCCCGGAGGCCCGGAGCGCGGCGCGCGCCCTGGGCGCCTGGGGCGTGCAGACGCTGACGGTCCGCGGAGCGACGCAGCCGGGGCGCCGGGAATTCCGGAGCTGGCTGGAGGAATCCGGGTACGACGATGGCGGAAATCTCCGGGTGACGGTGGCGGAGCTGGCCACGGACGGCCCGAAGCAAGCTCCCGCCAGGCCCTCCCTCTGGATCAGCACGCTGCCGGCGGCGGTGGATCTGCACCCCTACCTGCCGCTGGCGGCCGGCCAGGCCGCCTGCCTGGTGGTGGATACGCAGCGCCGGCCCGCGGGAGAGCTGCATGTGCCGCTGGGCTTCCGCTACGTAGACGGCGGCCCGCTCTGGTTGCTCAGGGCCGGCCTCGCCTTCGCCTGGTGGTTCGAACCTCCCGTACCCTGGCAGGTGCTGCGCCAGGCCCTGGCCACCGTCTGACGCGACGGCGCACAGCGCGCGGCGGTCAGGGCCGCCGCCCGCCGGAGAAACCGTCCCGGCCATCCTCCCCCGGATCGACATGGTGAGCCCGCGACGAGCCATGAGCGGAATGTGGAGCGTGCTGGTCCGTGTGCCCGCGGGTCTGCTGGAGCTCCTCCTGCCCGAGCACTGCCAGCTCTGCCGCGCCGGCTACGGGGAGGTTCCCTGGACGGAGGCGGGCCCGCGCGTGGCGGGACTGCGGCCCTGGGATCGACCCCATCTCTGCACGGCCTGCGCCCGCGCGCTGGCGGCGGAACCCTGTCTGCGGATGCTGAAGGCGGAGACGGAACCGGACCTGCCGGCCGCGGCGGGACGGCCCACCTGCGAGGAGCTGGTCCGGCTGGTGGGCGCCCTCAAGTACCACGGCGTGCGCGGCCTGGCCTGGCCGCTGGCCGCGCTCGCAGCGGCGGCCCTGCCGGCGGCCATCGCCCGGGGCGGAGTCGTGGACGCCCTGGTGGCGATTCCCCTGCACCGCCGCCGCCGGCGGCATCGCGGCTTCAACCAGGCGGCATTGCTGGCGCATCTGCTGGCCCGGCGGCTGGGATTGCCCTGTCGTGAGGGCATCGTGCGGCGGCGCCGCGCGACCGGCCAGCAGGCTCGCCTGGCGCCCCAACTGGACCTGCGCCTGGACAACGTGGCCGGTGCCTTCGCGGCCCGGCAGCCGACTGCCCAGGAAGGGCGGCGCCTCGGTCTCGTGGACGACCTGATCACCAGTGGCGCCACCGCTCTCGCCGTGCGCGCGGCGCTGGCCGGCGCGGGCTGGGATGTGCGCTGGATCCTCGGGGTGGGGCTGAGCATGCCCGGCGGTTCGCAAACGACCCTTGACAGTCCCGCGCACCCTACCTAGACTGACCAGCAGTCGACCTGGGCTCTAACTTGCTATGCAGTAGGCAATTGCGAGGCAAGCCCGGCAGCTGCCGCCTTACCGGGCTCGAGGCCGCCGGACATGAAGGATGTCGCTCCATGCGCAGGAAGCTGAACCTCGAGGATCTCGAGCTGGACGGCCGCCGCGTGCTGATGCGGGTCGATTTCAACGTGCCGCTGGACGCGGCGCGTCAGGTCACCGACGACACGCGCATCCGGGCCGCGCTGCCGTCCATCCAGTACGTTCTGGAGCGGGGGGGCAGCCTCGTGCTCATGAGCCATCTGGGGCGCCCCAGGGGCAAGGTGGATCCGGCGCTCTCGCTGCGGCCGGTCGCCGATCGGCTGGGCGAGCTGGTACGGGCGCCGGTGCGGTTCGCGGCGGATACCATCGGTCCGGACGCCGAGAGCAAGTCGGCCCGGCTGGCGCCGGGGGAGATCCTGCTGCTCGAGAACCTGCGCTTCGACCCGGGTGAGACCGCCAATAATGCAGCCTTCGCCGCGGCCCTGGCGCGCTTCGGCGACGTCTACGTCAACGACGCCTTCGGCAGCGCGCATCGCGCCCACGCCTCGACGGTGGGCGTCACCGCCAGCTTCTCCCGGCGGGCGAGCGGCTTCCTGATGGAGAAGGAGCTGACCAACCTGGGGCGCCTGCTCCAGGATCCGCCGCGGCCCTTCGTGGCCGTCCTCGGCGGTGCCAAGGTCAAGGGCAAGGTGGAAGTCATCACCAGCCTGCTGGATCGCGTGGACACGCTGCTGCTGGGCGGGGGCATGATCTTCACCTTCTTCAAGGTGCACGGGCTGGAGGTGGGGGACAGCCTGGTGGACGACGAGAGCCTCGCGGTGGTCCAGGAGATCATGGACCGTGCCAGATCGGTCCGGGCGCAGCTCGTGCTGCCCGCCGACTGCGTCGTCTCCACGGATTTCAGCGACCAGGGGCAGAGCAAGACCGTTCTCGTCACGGACATTCCCGAGGGCTGGCAAGGCCTGGACATCGGCGCCCAGACCGTTGCGCGCTACCGGGAGATCCTGAGCGGGGCCCGCGCGGTGTTCTGGAACGGACCCATGGGCGTCTTCGAGCTGGCGCACTTCGCCGCGGGCACCAGGGCCGTGGGCGAGGCCATCGCCGAGGCCACCGCCCGGGGCGCGCTCTCGGTGGTGGGCGGGGGCGACTCGGTGGCGGCTCTCAACCAGCTGGGCCTGGCGGATCGGATCACCCACGTCTCGACGGGCGGCGGCGCCTCGCTCGAATTCATGGCCGGCAGCGAGCTGCCGGGAGTCGCGGCCCTGTCGGATGCGGATGGCCCCGATTGACAAAGCCCGGCCCGGGCCTTAGATTTTTTGCGCCCCCGGGGGCACCGGGGGTGTATTTTTATGGGAACCGGTACCCATTCGGGAGCGCACTGGCATGTACACCATCTTCATCGTCCTGCACGTCATCATCAGTGTCGTGCTGTGCGTCGTGATCCTGCTGCAATCCAGCAAGGGGGGCGGTCTGGCGGGGGCCTTCGGCGGGGCCGGTGCTCCGCAGCAGATCTTCGGTACGCGCGGCATGACGACCCTGCTGCACAAGATGACCATCTACTGCGCCGTGGGCTTCTTCATCACCTCCGGGGTCCTCTTCGCCATGACGGCCCAGCGCGGTCAGGAGCGGGCCTCGCTGATCCAGCAGCGGGCTCAGAGCGGAGAGCTGCCCGGCGAGGCGGCGCCGGCGCCGACGGGCGGAGTCCAGCTGCCGCCGCTGCCCGAGCAAGGTCAGACTCCTGCAGGTGGCGGGGGAAGTAGCGGCGGAAGCGGCAGCCAGGGCGACGAGCAGAACGGCGGCCAGAGCGGCGAGCAGGGTTCCGGCGCGCAGCAACCATGAGAATCCCCGCAGCCCGGGTGGTGGAATTGGTAGACACGCTGTCTTGAGGGGGCAGTGGCCACAAGCCGTGCGGGTTCAAATCCCGCCCCGGGCACCAGGCCTCTCGAAGCAGGACCGCGGCATCGCGGTCCTGCTTCGCTGTGACGAAGCGCGAAGTTCGCGCGGCGAGCGCGCCAAAAAAAAATGCGCAGGAAGCGATCGAGTCACACATTTTTCGTTGACACTTCTTCGAATCGATCGAAATAATAATGCCGCTTCGACGGGTGCAGGGTCACTCGACCGAGGTGGCGACCGGGTCGAGAGCCCGGCCTGACCGAAGCGGGTTCTGTCGCGAGCGCATGTCACACGAAGGAGTCGCGGCTCCTTGCGAGCCACACACGGACTCACCGAGTACGTGACAAGCCGGTAGTTGACAGGAGGTCTTGCCCGGCCCGTAGGGTGCGACGGTCGGGTGGACGGTGGAACCCTCAACAAGCGAGGTCCAAGATGGAGGAGAGACTGTTCATGGAGGCCGCGGCTCCCGCTGCGAAGAAGACGACGAAGAAGAAGGCCAAGAAGAAGGCCAAGAAGAAGGCCAAGAAGAAGGTCGCCAAGAAGAAGGCCACCAAGAAGAAGGCCACCAAGAAGAAGGGCCGCAAGAAGGTCGCCAAGAAGAAGGCCACCAAGAAGAAGGCGACCAAGAAGAAGGCCACCAAGAAGAAGGCGGCCAAGAGGAAGAAGAAGTAGCGAAGCTGCTTCCTCGATCCTTGCAGAACCGCCGTGGCGCTGGCCACGGCGGTTTCTTCGTCGGCGGCGGCGCGCTGCGGCGCCGGGTCCCTACATCTTGGGCGTGGTGTTGATCAGCCAGGTAATCCCAAGAGAGGCTTGGGCATAGGTCACCTGCTTCGCGTACCTAAGCTCCTCCCGCTCGAAGGAGAGCGTGGTGGCGTTGAACTGAGCCCTGAGCTGCAGGTCGTCCTTCAGGTTGTAGCTCAGGCCAGTGATCAGCTCGAAGTAGAGGGCCGTCTTGTCCGCGATGTGCGAGAAGTGGTTGATGATGCCGCCCAGCCCCAGGCCGAAGTAGGGATGGAGCCCCAACAGGTCCGCCGTGGTCACGTCGTACATGAGGGCTCCGCCGCCCTGGTAGACGGTGAAGCCGTCGTCGGTGTCCATCACCTCGCGGAAGGGGGCCTTCGGATCGCGCGGGTTGTTGTTCTGGAACGAGGTCACGGCCTTCGTCCGGGTGATGGTGGTTATCAGGTCCAGGTGGAATTCGTCGGACAGGTAGAAACCGATGCGCCCGCCGAAGGCGGTGCCGGCATCGATCTTCTTCTGCGGGGCATCGTAGTAGGTGGGCAGCTGGAAGATGCTGCCGTCGAACATGTAGATGTCGTTGGAGCCCTCCGCCAGTTCGGTCCGCGCCTCCAGGGGCGGCAGCTCCAGGTAGGTAGCCCCCGAGAACCAGCCCCCGAAGACCGAGAGCGAGATCTGCTTGATGGAGTAGCTCGCCTCCGGGACCCCTTCCTCCTCGGCTTCCGGGACGGGAGGCAGCTCGTCTTCCTGCGCGAGGGCGATGCCGGTCGCCAGGAGCAGACCGAGCAGGCACATGCAACCCACGAATCGTTTCGAATCCATCGACGGTACCTCTGTCTGCTGGCTCACACCAACGCCTCGAGGGCGTTCCGGCGTCGGAAGGGGCGGGCAGGTGGGGGTGCCCACGCCGACAGCGGTGGGGTCTCTCCGCCAACGCCGTCGTCAACGGTAACGCACGCCATGGGGGGTGTCCAGGATTTTTGCCCCGTGGCTCCGCTCTAAAGTTATGGTGCTGAAGTCGTTCGGACAAGTGCCGCCCGTCGCGGACGTGCCCGCCGGGACGGCGGCAGCGGTCGTGTTGACAGGTCTCTAAGCGCCTATTAAGATTGCATCTCGGCTGAAAACGGGCCCGCGGGCGTCGCGGTCGGCCGTGGGGGTCCCATCCGGCTCGCCGTTCCCCCCTCATGCCCCCATCCCTGACCCACGGGAGGACGATCGTTGAAGACCTATCCTATGGAGAAGATCCGCAACATGGCACTCGTTTCCCCCCACGGCGCGGGGAAGACCAGTCTCGCCGACGCCATGCTCCACGTGGTCGGGAAGGTGGGGCGCCGGGGCAGCGTCGACGACGGCAGCAGCGTCTTCGACTATCAGGAGGACGAGATCGCACGCAAGCAGACCATCTCGGCCAGCCTGGCCTGGGTGGAGCAGGCGGGCGTCAAGATCAACATCATCGACACGCCGGGGGTCGACGATTTCCGGGGCGACGTGTACGCCAGCCTGCCCGTGGTGGAGGGCGTGCTCTTCCTGGTCAAGGCCGACGGGGGGCTCGAGGTGGCCTCGGAGGGGCTCTGGCGGCTGATCCGCGAGCACCGGAAGCCGGCCATCATCGTGCTGAACCGCATGAACAAGGAGCACGCGAACTTCGCCGAGGCCGTCTCCGGCATGCAGGCGCGCCTGGAAGGGACGGCGGTGCCGGTGCAGCTGCCGGTCGGGCAGGGCGAGGATTTCCGGGGCGTCGTCGATCTCATCCGCCAGAAGGCCTACGTCTTCGAGGACGGCCAGCGGGTGGAGACGGACATCCCGGGGGACCTGGCCGCGGCGGCCGCGGAGGCGCGGGAGCAGCTGCTCAACGCCGCCGCCGAGACCGACGACGAGCTGGTGGAGAAGTTCCTGGACGAGGGGACCCTGTCCGAAGAGGAGATCATCCGGGGGCTGGTCTCCGGAGTCGCGGCCTGCACGGTCTACCCGATCTTCCTAACCGCCGCGGACAGCGAGATTGGTGTGGCGGCCCTGCTGCAGGCCGTCGTGGACCTGATGCCCGCTGCCAGCACGGTGCGCCAGGTGCAGGGAACCAGGCCCGGCGGCGACGAGGCGGTCACGCTGGAGGCCTCACCCGAAGGGGCCAAGGTGGCTTTCGCCTTCAAGCGGCAGTACGAGGCCCAGGGTGGCGACGTCACCTGGTTGCGGATCTTCAGCGGCCGGATCTCCTCGGGGGAGACCCTGACCAACAGCGCTTCCGGGACGACCGAGCGGATCGGGCAGCTGAGCGTGGCCACGGGCAAGCAGCGCGAGAAGGTCGACACCGCCACGGCCGGGGACATCGTCGTGGCCGCCAAGCTCAAGGCCACGGCCACCAGTTCGACGCTCTACGACCCGTCCGCCGCCATCGTGCTCCCGGGCATCGTCTTCCCGGTCCCGACCAGCAGCGAGGCCATCTTCCCGGCCACGGCCGGGGACGAGGACAAGATGAGCACCGGACTGGCCAAGCTGCGCGACGAGGATCCGACCTTCCAGATCCGGCACGAGGCGGATCTGCACCAGACCCTGCTCATCGGCCAGGGCGAGATGCACATCGCCTACATCATCGAGAAGCTCAAGCGCATGTTCGGCGTCGGGGTGGAACGGCGGCGGCCGCGCATCGCCTTCCGGGAGACCATCAAGGGGACGGCCGAGGCCCAGGGGCGCCACAAGAAGCAGACCGGTGGCCGCGGGCAGTTCGGCGACGTCTGGCTGCGGATCGAGCCCCAGCCGCGCGGCGAGGGCTTCGAGTTCGTGGACGGCATCGTGGGCGGCGTCGTGCCGGGCAAGTTCATCCCGGCCGTCGAGAAGGGCGTGCGCGAGACCCTCGCACAGGGTGTCGTGGCGGGCTACCAGATGGTCGACATCAAGGTCACCATCTACGACGGCTCTTATCACTCCGTGGACTCCAGCGAGAACAGCTTCAAGGTCGCGGCCCGCCTGGCCATCCAGAAGGCGGTTCCCGAGGCCAGACCCATCATCCTGGAGCCCATCATGCTCGTCACCATCACGGTGCCCCAGACCTACATGGGCGATGTGATGGGGGACATCTCCACCCGGCGCGGCCAGATCCAGGGCAGCGGTTCGGATGGTCCCTACCAGGTCGTGCGGGCGCACATCCCCGAGGCCGAGCTCTACCAGTACGCGACGGTGCTCCGCTCGATGACGCAGGGCACGGGGACGTACACGCTGGAGTTCTCGCACTACGCCGAGGTACCCGGGGATGTCCAGAAGCGCCTCGTCGACGAGTACCAGAAGAGCAGGACGGAGGGCTCCGATTAAAGGAGGGGGCGATGTCCGGCCATTCGAAGTGGAACACCATCAAGCGCAAGAAGGCCCTCAAGGATGCCTCGCGGAGCAAGGTCTGGTCCAAGCTGATCCGCGAGATCACCGTGGCCGCGCGCGAGAGCGGCGGGGATCCGGACGGCAACGCGCGGCTGCGCCTGGCCCTCCAGGCGGCCAAGGGCGCCAACATGCCCGGCGACACCATGGAGAAGGCCATCAAGCGCGGCACCGGTGAGCTCGCGGGCGTCGTCTTCGAAGAGACCAGCTACGAGGGGTACGGCCCGGGCGGCGTGGCGATCCTCGTCGAGTGCCAGACGGACAACAAGAACCGCACGACGGCCGAGGTCCGGCACGTCTTCACGAAGTACAACGGCAAGCTCGGCAGCAGCGGTTGCGTCGCCTACCTGTTCGAGCGGCGGGGCATGATCCTGCTGGACGGGGCCCGCTGCGACGTCAACACCGCCATGGAAGCCGCCATCGATGCGGGAGCGGAGGACGTGACGGAGGAGGACGGCTCCATCCTGGTGACCACCAGCATGGAGGAGCTGCACGCCGTGTCCCAGGCCCTCAACCGCGCCGGACTGCCCGTCAAGTCGGCCGAGCTGACGCGCGTGCCGCAGAACACGGTCAAGGTGACCGGCAACGATGCCCGGTCGCTGCTCAACCTGATCGAAGCCCTCGATGATCTGGACGACGTATCCAGCGTTTCGGCCAACTTCGACATCGACGATCGCGAGCTGGCCGAGTTGGACGCCTAGCCGGGCCAGTCTGCCGCCGGAGGCCGGCTGGCCGGCCCCTGGCCGAGGATCCTTCCCATGATCGTGCTTGGGGTAGACCCGGGGTCCCACGCCACCGGCTTCGGTGTCATCGCCACCGGCGAGAGCGTCCGGCTGGTCGCCGGGGGCGTGATCCGTCCCCAGGAGGCGAGCGCCCTCCCGGAGCGCCTGCTGGCCATCTACGAGGCGCTGAGCGACGTGCTCGCTCTGCACGGGCCGGGGGAGATGGCGGTGGAGAGTCTCTTCAATGCGCGCAATGCGCGCAGCTCGCTGATCCTGGGCCATGCCCGCGGAGTCGCGCTGCTGGCGGGGGCCAGGCGCGGCATCTCCGTGGCCGAGTACACGCCCGGCGAGATCAAGAAGGCCCTGACCGGGAACGGCAACGCGAGCAAGGAGCAGGTCCGCTTCATGGTCCGGCGCTGCCTGGGCCTGCGCGGCGACCCGCCGCTGGATCAGAGCGACGCGCTGGCCGTGGCGCTCTGTCATGCGGCCCGCTCGCGACTGCAGGCGAGGCTGGCCGCCGCGGGAGGAGAGGATCGGTGATCGCCTACGTGGAAGGGACGCTACTGGAGGCGGGATCCGAGGCCGTCGTCGCGGTCGGCGGCGGCGGCCTGGGGCTGGCCGTGCATCTCTCCGCGCGGGCGGCGGCCGCGTTGCCCGCCGTGGGCGAGCCGGTGCGTTTCTGGACCCATCTGGTCGTTCGGGAGGACAGCTGGCTGCTCTTCGGCTTCCCCTCGCGCGAGGAACGTGCCATGTTCCGGCTGCTCATCTCCGTCTCCGGTATCGGCCCCAAGCTGGCTCTCGGTCTCCTGTCGGCGGCCTCCCCCGCGGAGATCGCCGGCCACCTGCGAAGGGGCGACGAGAAGGCGCTGGCCAGCCTGCCGGGGATCGGCCGCAAGAGCGCCGCCCGCCTGGTGGTCGAGCTGGGGCAGCGCGTACCCGCGGACTGGTCGCCGGCCGTCGAGGTAGCGGGCGGGGCGGCTGCGGAGGCCGGACAGGGACTGATGGGTGCCGCGGCGGTCCTCGCGGCCATGGGCCTCCCGCCGGCGCAGGCCGAGCGGGCCCTGCTGGCCGCCCGGGCGGTGGACGCGTCGCTGGGCGAGGACCTGGAACGCTGGGTGCGTGCGGCCCTGCGCAGGCTGTAGAGCGCCGCCGGGCGGGCGCTGCGGCCCGGGGCGACGGGAAGGATCGTCCGTGGAAGGAGCGAGGTGAACGACGAACGCTGGACCGATCCCGACCGCACCGAGCTGGATGCGGAGCTGGAGCACAGCCTGCGGCCGCGTCGCCTGGACGAGTTCATCGGCCAGGAGGAGGTCAAGGAGAACCTGCGCGTCTTCGTGGCCGCGGCTCGGCAACGCGGCGAGGTCCTGGACCACGTGCTGCTCTACGGACCTCCCGGTCTGGGCAAGACCACGCTGGCCGGGATCCTCGCGCACGAGATGGACATGGAGATCCGGCTGACCAGCGGGCCCGCCTTCCAGAACGCCGCGGAGCTGATCGCCCTGCTCAGCCAGCAGGAGGGTCACCGGGCCGTCTTCATCGACGAGATCCACCGGCTCAATCGCGTCATCGAGGAGCACCTCTATCCCGCCATGGAGGACTGGCGGGTGGAGCTGGTCATCGACAAGGGACCCAACGCGCGGCACTTCCAGCTCCAGCTGGAGCCCTTCACGCTCCTGGGCGCCACGACCCGCGCCGGGCTGATCACGGCGGCCCTGCGCAGCCGTTTCGGCATCATCTGCCACCTGGACTTCTATCCACCCGAGGAGCTGCAGCGCATCGTGGTGCGGTCGGCCCGCATCCTCGGCATCCAGCTGGATGAGGAGGGGGCGCTGGAGATCGCCCGCCGCTCCCGGGGCACGCCCCGCACGGCGAATCGCCTGCTGCGGCGGGTCCGCGACTTCGCCCAGATGGACGGAGCGGTGGCGGTCGGGCGGCGGGAGGCCGATCGGGGCCTGACGCGGCTGGGCGTGGACGCCCTCGGCCTGGAGCCCCTCGACCGGCGCTATCTCGGCCTGATCATCGAGCACTTCGGCGGCGGGCCGGTGGGCGTGCAGAACCTCTCCGTCTCCCTGGGGGAGGAGAGTGACACGCTGGAGGACGTCGTCGAGCCCTTCCTGATCCAATCCGGCCTGCTCATGAGGACGCCGCGGGGGCGGGAGGCGACGCCGCACGCCTACGAGCACCTCGGGATGCGTCCCGGGCGCCGGCGAGCCGGCGGGCAGGGCGAGCTGCTCTGATCATGACCTCGCGCGCCGGCATCACTGCCGCGGATTTTCTCTACGCGCTGCCCCCGGAGCTGATCGCGCAGGACCCCGCGCCGCGCCGGGCCGACGCGCGCCTGCTGCTGCTGCGGCGGGGGGACGGCGTCGTCGGCGAGAGCCGAGTGCGCGAGCTGCCCCGCTGGCTGCGGCCGGGCGATCTGCTGGTGCTGAACGACAGCCGCGTGCTGCCGGCGCGCCTGCACACCCGCCGCGCCGGCAGCGGAGGCCACGTCGAGCTGCTCCTGGTGCGACCCGACGGTGCAGCCTCCTGGCTGGCTCTGGCGCGGCCCGCGCGCCGCCTGCGGCCGGGATCCCGCCTGCGGCTGGCTCGCGGGCGCACGGGCGAACCGGTGGGGCCCGAGCTGACGGTGCTCGCGGTGGACCCGGACGGCTACGTCCGGCTCACCGCCGGCGGACCGGATCTGATCGGGCTGGCCGAGGTCTGGGGCGACGTGCCCCTGCCGCCCTACATCCGGCGCGGGAGCGAGGAGCCGCGGGACGCCCTGCGCCGGCGGCGCGACCGGGACCGCTACCAGACCGTCTACGCGCGGCCGGCGGGCTCGGTGGCTGCGCCGACGGCCGGGCTGCACTTCGAGTCCGAACTCCTGGCCGAGCTGGCCGCCCGCGGCGTCGCGGCGGTCCAGGTCACGCTGCACGTGGGTCCGGGCACCTTCCGGCCTCCCGGCGAGGAGGCGATCCGCCGCCGCCGGCTGCATCGCGAGCTCTTTCGCTATCCGGCCGCGGTGGACGGCGCCCTGGCCCGGACACGCCGGACCGGCGGCCGCGTGATCGCCGTCGGCACCACCAGCTTGCGGGTCCTGGAAACGGTGCGGCACCTGGCGCTGGAGCGGCAAGCGCAGGATGTCCTCACCTGGCCCGAGGAGCCGGGCGAGCCGGCGCCGCTCTTCACGGGCGTGGCGCGCCGGCTGGCTGGCGGCTGGGAGGTGGTGGGAGCGACGCGCCTCTTCCTGCTTCCGCCCGACGAGATCGCGGCCGCCGATGGCCTGCTGACGAACTTCCACCTGCCTGGATCCTCGCTCCTGATGCTGGTGGCCGCCTTCACGGGCGAGCGGTCCTGGCGCGAGGCCTACGCCCACGCCATCCGGGAGCGCTACCGCTTCTACAGCTACGGGGACGCCATGCTCATCCTGCCGGACGCGGGCGAGGAGGATCATCATGACCGAAGCTGAAAGTGCACCCTCCGTCCGTCCGGCCTTCTCCTTCGCGGTGACGCACGAGGACCCGCGCGGCTCCGCGCGCTGCGGTCGCCTGGTCACCGGGCACGGAGAGATCGCAACGCCCGTCTTCATGCCGGTGGGGACGGCGGGCGCGGTCAAGGCGCTGACCTTCGAGGCGGTCTGGGCGACGGGGACGCGCCTGATCCTCGGCAACACCTACCATCTGTACCTGCGTCCCGGGCACGAGGTGATCGCCCGGCTCGGCGGCCTGCACCGCTTCGAGGGCTGGGACGGCGCGTTGCTGACCGACAGCGCCGGCTACCAGGTGTTTTCCCTGGCCGCCCTCATGCGCATCGACGACCACGGGGTGGAGTTTCGCTCCCACCTGGACGGCAGCCGCCACGTCTTCACGCCGGAGCTGAGCATGGAGGTGCAGCTCGCCCTCGGGGCCGACATCGTCATGGCCCTCGATCACTGTCCGCCCTACGGGGTCGAGCCGGCGGAGGTGGCGGCAGCGGTGGACCGGACGACCGCTTGGGCTCGACGCTGCCGCGAGGTCTTCGGCGGGCGCACCTGGCGCCGGGGCTGGGAGCGCGTGCTCTTCGGCATCGTGCAGGGGGGCGTGCTGCCGGCGGAGAGGCGGCGCAGCGCCGGCGAGCTGCGGGCTCTCGACCTCGCGGGCTATGCCATCGGGGGCCTCTCCGTGGGGGAGCCGGTCGCGGCCCTGCGCGAGATGACGGAGCTCACGGCGGGCCTGCTGCCCCGGGACCGGCCGCGTTACCTGATGGGCGTGGGATTCCCCGACGACATCGCCGCCGGCGTGCTGGCCGGCGTCGACATGTTCGACTGCGTGCTGCCCACGCGCATGGCCCGCAACGGCACCGCCCTGACGGCGGACGGGCGGCTGGTGGTGAAGAACAGCACCTATGCCCGGGACGAGCGGCCCCTCGCTCCGGATTGCCCCTGCCCGGTCTGCCGGCGCCACAGCCGCGCCTACCTGCGGCACCTGTTCAACGCGCGGGAGATCCTGGGCCCCGTGCTCACCACGACCCACAACCTCCACTTTTACCAGGACCTGATGCGCGAATTGCGGGAGGCCATCCGGGAGGGGAGGCTCGCGGAGCAGGCCGCGCGCGTGACGGCGCGCTGGCAGGAGGGGGAAGCCGCACGCCGCGCAGAGATCGCCCGCGGGCAGGGCTGAACGGGACCGCGCCCGCACAAAGCGGTTGCCGGCACCGGCGTACGGTGTCATTTTGGGCAGGAGCCGGCCATGGACGCTCGCCGCGCCCTGGTTTCGGCCCGACGCAGGCGTCCGGGCACGATCGCCCGATCCCTCGAGCCAAGGAGTCCGAGATGCAGCTTGCGGTGTTCCTGGCCATGGCCGCACCGCCCCAGGGCGGTCAAGGCGGGGGAGGAAGCGGTGCGTTCCTCCTGAACATGGTGTTCCTGGGTGTCGTCTTCCTCATCTTCTACCTCCTGCTCATCCGGCCGCAGCAGAGGCGGCAGAAGCAGCACCAGGAGATGATCAAGGCCCTCAAGAAGGGGGACCGCATCCTGACCACCGGCGGGCTCTTCGCTCAGGTCCTCAACGTCAAGGAGGATCGCGTCGTGGCCACCATCGCCGAGAACGTGAAGGTCGAGATCGCGCGCCAGTACGTGGCCCAGGTCGTCGCCAAGGATTGATCGGGGCCCCGGATCCCCTGGACGCGAGGCGCCGGGGCCACCATCTTTGCCCCGGAGCACGGCGCCCCGGGTGGTGGCGCTGGGCGGCTTCCCACGGCGGGAAAGGGGCGACGGCGTGAGAATCGTGTTCATGGGCTCGCCGGCATTTGCTGTGCCCTCCCTCGAGGCCCTGGTCGAGGCGCGATTCGACGTGCGCCTGGTGGTCACCCAGCCGGACCGGCGCGCCGGTCGCGGCCGTCACCTCGAGGAGACGGCCGTCAAGCGCTGCGCGCGCGAGCACGAGTTGCCGGTGATGGAGTTCGGCAAGGGCGACCACGCGCGGGTGGCCGAGCGCGTCCTGGTGGAGCAGCCGGACGCGGTGGTGGTGGTGGCCTTCGGGCACATCCTGCGCGAGCCCCTGCTGTCGACCCCGCCGCTGGGCTGCATCAACGTTCATGCCTCGCTGCTGCCGCGCTGGCGCGGCGTCAGCCCCATCCAGTTCGCCATCCTGCACGGGGACGCCTGGAGCGGCGTGACGATCATGAGGATGGACGCCGGCGTGGACACGGGTCCCATCCTCGCGCAGCGGGCCGTAGCCATCCAGGCCGAGGACACGGCGGGGGAGCTGGGCGCGCGTCTGAGCGGGCAGGGCGCGGACCTGCTCGTCCATACGCTGCGCCGCCTGGCCGCCGGTCAGGTGACCCCGCAGCCGCAGGGCGATCGGGGGGCGGTCTACGCCCCCAAGCTGACACGCTCCCTGGCGCCCGTACGCTGGGACCGGTCCGTGACCGTGGTCCACAACCAGATCCGCGGCCTGCAGCCCCATCCCGGCGCCACCAGCTTTCTGGGGGAACAGCTGCTGAAGCTCACCTCGGCCCGCCCCTTCTCCTTCCTGACCGTGGCCGACGAGGCCGGCCAGATCCTCGACGTGAGCGACGAGGGACTGCGCGTCTCCTGCGGCGAGGGCATCATCCTGGTGACCAGCCTGCAGTGCCCCGGCCGCAAGCAGCTGTCGGCGGCCGAGTTCCTGCGTGGCTACGAGGTGCGGTCCGGACAAGTCTTCCGCTCATGAGTGCGGATCCCGTCCGCCGCGCCGCCCTGACGGTTCTGGTCCGGGTGGCCGAGGGTCGTTCGCTGGCCGCGGAGCTGGACGCGGCTCTGGCCGGCTTGCCGCCGGAACGCGGGCGCCCGGCGCGGGGCTTCCTCACCGAGCTGGTCAAGGGCACGATCGGCTGGCAAGGGCTCTACGATCATCTCATCCGCCGCCTGTCCCGCAGGCATGCGCCCAGTGATCCGCCGACCCTGGCCGTGCTGCGTCTGAGCCTGCACCAGCTGCTCGCCTGCGGCGGCGTGCCGGCCTACGCGGCCGTGCACCAAGCCGGAGAGCTCTGCCGCGCCTGCGGCCGCCCCGGGCAGGTGCGCTACGTGAACGGTTTGCTGCAGGCCATGGTGCGGCGGCTGGACGCCGCGGGGGGGGACGCGGCGCGCGCTCTGGAGCCGCTCTGTCCGGATCCCCGCCGCGATCCCGTGGGACACCTGGCCGTCCGCCAGTCCCTGCCGCGCTGGCTGGTGCGGCGCTGGCTGGCCCGGCTCGGGGCGGAGGAGACGGCGCTGCTCTGCCGGCACGTCAACCGGCCGCCGCCCCTGACCCTCCACTGCCTGCCGCCGGCGGATCCCGGGGAGGCGGCGGCGGAGCTGGCGGCCGCGGGCTGGGCGGTGCGGCGCGGGCGGCACCACCCGCGCGCCCTGGTGCTGGAGGAACGCCTGGAACGGGAGGCCCTGCGGGAGCTGCTGGCGAGCCGCCCCCACCTGATCGTGCAGGACGAGGGCGCCCAGTGCGCCACGAGCTGGCTGGCCGCCGGGATCTCGGGCCGGCTCCTCGACCTCTGCGCCGCGCCCGGCGGGAAGACCTTCCACCTGCGCGCCCTCTGGCCCGGGCCGCAGGCTCCGGTCGCCATGGACCTGCGACGCGAGCGCCTGGCACTGCTGCGGGAGACCGCGAAAAGGATTGAGGCCCGGCCGCTTTCGGTGATAATAGCAGACGGGACCTCGCCCCCATTCCGGCCGGAGAGCTTCGACGCCGTCCTGCTGGACGGTCCCTGCAGCGGCACCGGCGTGCTGCGACATCACCCGGAGGGACGCTGGCGGTTGCGCCCGGAGACGCTGGCGGCGAACGCCGAGCGGCTGCTCGCGCTCGCCAGGGCCGGCACGGTGCTGTTGCGACCCGCAGGGAGTCTTCTTTACGTAACCTGTTCGCTGGAGCCGGAGGAGAACGAGCAGGTGGTGACGAGGCTCCTGGCGGACGAGCCGGAGCTGGAACTGGATCCCGCCCCGGCGGGTACCACCCCGCCGGGTGATCGTCACATCTGGTGGCCGCAACGGACGGGGACGGACGGTTTCTTTGCGGCCCGCCTGCGCAGGAAGGGGACGGCGGCGTGAAACTCTGGCGCTTCAGCCTGGTCGTGTTGGGGGCGATGCTCCTGTTCGGCTTCGGACTGCTGGCCTTCAACTTCGTGATCATGCCGCGCCTGGTGCACCGCAACACCGTGGTGCTGGTCCCCGACCTGCAGGGTCAAACGCTGGCCAGCGCCCAGACCATCGTGCAGCAGCTCGGCCTCAAGCTCACCGAGACGCGGCAGATGGCCCATCCCAGCGTGCCCCAGGGCATGATCCTGGACCAGACGCCGCCGGCGGCCTCGCCGATCCGGCGGGGGCGCACCGTGCGGGTCGTCACCAGCTCCGGGCCGCCGGCCGGCATGCTGCCGGACCTGGTGGGTCTGACCCGCCGGCAGGCGGAGATCACCCTGCAGCGGGAAGCCTACCGGCTCGGCCGCGTCCTGCACGTGCGGCGGCAGGATGTCACCGTGCCGACGGTGATCCACCAGTACCCTCCGCCGGGCATGGTGCTGCGCAAGGGGCAGCCGGTGTCCATGGTGGTGGCCGAGCCGACGCTGCCGGCGGTCTACCGCATGCCCGACCTGCGGGGGACCTCGCTGTTCGTGGCCCGCGAGGCCATCGCGGCCGCCGGGTGCGTGGCATCCGGCGTCACCTACGAGAGGGACCGGGACGTTCCGCCCAACACCGTGCTGGAGCAGACTCCCGCGCCGGGCGTCCGCATCCGCAAAGGAGCCCGCATTGAGCTGGTGGCTGCGACACGCTGAAGGCCCGGCCGTCGCCCCTTCCCTGCTGGCCTCGGATTTCGCGGATCTGCGCGGGGAGATCGCCTCGGTGGAGCAGGCAGGGGCCGATCTGATGCACCTGGACGTCATGGACGGCCACTTCGTGCCCAACATCACCTTCGGTCCCTTCATCGCCGCGGCCATCCGACGCTGCACGCGCCTGCCCCTGGACGCGCACCTGATGATCAGCCGCCCCGATCAGTACCTGGCCCCGTTCGCGGCCGGCGGGGTGGATGCCCTGACCATCCACGTGGAAACGGACGTGGACATCGGCGCCACCCTCGCCGCCATCGGGGAGCTGGGTCTCAAGCGGGGTCTCTCCCTCAATCCCGGCACCGATCTGGAACGGGTGTGCCCGTATCTGGGGGAGGTGGATCTCGTGCTGGTCATGTCGGTCCAGCCGGGATTCGGGGGCCAGTCCTTCCAGCCCGTCGCCCTGGACAAGATCGACGCCCTGATCGGCCTGCGCCGGACCGAGGGTCACAACTTCGCCATCTCCGTGGATGGCGGGGTGGACGAGGAGACCGCCGATCCGTGCCGCGAAGCGGGGGCGGACATCCTGGTCTCGGGCACCTACCTGTTCCAGGCGCGGGACAGGAAGGTCGCCCTGGCGCGCTTGCGGGGGGCGCCGGCCGCCTAGCCGCGGGCGCAGGAACCTTGCTATCCCGCCTCATGTTTGCTATTTTCAGCCCTTGCCACGCGGAGCGGATGGGCGGGTTCGCTGCCCATCCCTGCGTGTTGGGTTCCAGCGGCGCCGGCCGGAGCGTGGCTTGCGGTCGCCGCATTTGTATGCACGGGAGCGTGCCTTGTTTCAGGAGCTGACCCGTCGGCTGGATCAGGCCATGCGTAAGCTGGCCGGTCACCAGGAGCTGACCGAGGACAACATCAAGGAGGCCCTGCGCGAGGTGCGCATGGCTCTCCTCGAGGCCGACGTCAACTACGGCGTGGCCCGCTCGCTGGTGGCCGGCATCCGCGAGAAGGCCCTGGGCCAGGAGGTCCTGGGCAGCCTCACGCCGGCACAGCAGGTGGTCAAGATCGTCCACGACGAGCTGGTGCGGCTGCTCGGCGGGCAGGTGCACGAGCTGGCGCTGGACGGGAAGCCCGTGGCCACGGTCATGGTGATGGGCCTGCAGGGCAGCGGCAAGACCACCTTCTGCGGCAAGCTGGCCCGACGTCTGCTGAAGGACGGCCGCCAGCCTCTGCTCGTCGCGGCGGACATCTACCGCCCGGCGGCCATCGACCAGCTCGAGACGATCGCCACGGCCGTGGGGGTCACGGTCCACAGCGACCGCCAGCAGCGGAACGCGGCCACCATCGTCAAGATGGCGCAGCGCCGGGCGCGCGACCGGAACTGCGACGTGCTGATCGTGGACACGGCGGGGCGCCTGCACATCGACGAGGAGCTGATGCAGGAGCTGGCCGACATCGACAAGGCCGTGCCGATGCACGAGAAGCTGCTCGTGCTGGACGCCATGACCGGGCAGGAGGCGGTCCACATCGCCAGCGAGTTCGCCGCGCGGGTGGGTTTCGACGGGGCCGTCCTCACCAAGCTCGACGGCGACGCGCGGGGCGGCGCCGCCCTCTCGGTTCTCGAGGTCACCGGCAGGCCGGTCAAGCTGGTGGGCGTCGGTGAGAAGCTGGACGACCTGGAGGTCTTCCACCCGGACCGCATGGCCAGCCGCATCCTGGGCATGGGCGACGTGCTGACCCTCATCGAGCAGGCCGAGGAGAAGCTGGACCTGGGCGAGGCGGAGGATCTGGCGCAGCGGTTCAGCGAGGGGCAGTTCACGCTCGACGACTTCCAGCGGCAGATCAAGCAGATGCGGCGCATGGGGCCGCTCAAGGGCGTCCTGCGCATGCTGCCGGGCATGCGGGGAGACGTGCTGGACAAGGCCAAGATCGACGATCAACAGTTCGTGCGGGTCGAGGCCATCATCAATTCCATGACGCCGGGAGAGCGCCGCCGCCCGGAGATCATCAACGGTTCGCGGCGCAAGCGCATCGCGCGCGGCAGCGGGACCACGGTCTCGCAGATCAACAAGCTCCTGAAGCAGTACCGTGACATGCGGCGGCTGATGAAGCAGATCAACACCGCCGGCGGCTTGCAGGAGTTCAGCCAGCGTGTCCTGGGGGGCCGCGGCTGAGGCACGCGGCGCGCATGGGGCGCGTCGCGACACCACGACCATGGAGGTGAGGAGTTGGCGACCACGATCAGGCTGACCCGCATGGGCAAGAAGAAGCGTCCTTTCTATCGGCTCGTGGTGCTGGACAGCCGCAAGCGGCGGGACGGCGCCTACCTGGCCAACCTGGGCTACTACAATCCCTTCAGCGAACCGCACGAGGTCCAGCTGCACACGGACGAGATCATCGCCTGGCTCAAGAAGGGTGCGAGCGTATCGGAGACGGCCCGCGCCCTGCTGCGCGCCGAAGGCGTGCTCTACCGCTACGCTCTGGAGAGGCAGGGCGTGCCGGCCGAGGAGGCGGCGCAGAAGCTGGCCGCCTGGCGGCAGGGCTCCGAGGCACGCCGGGAGCGGGCGGCGGCACGGCGGCAGAGCCTGAGGAAGCAGGCGGAGGCCGCGGCTATCGCGGAGCCCGAGGTCGAGAAGAGCGAGCCCGAGCCGGCGGCCGCGGCCGCGGCCGAGAGCGGGTCCGCCGAGGCGAGCGAGCAGCCGGCGGCGGAGGGTGATCAGGAGACCCCCGCGCCGGAGGAGGGTTGATCCCGATCATGGGCGATGTCATGGAGCTGGTCGCCTTCATCACCGTCAACCTGGTGGATCACCCCGAGGCGGTCACCATCCAGAAGACGGAGAAGCAGGGTCGCGAGATCTACCAGGTGAAGGTGCATCCGGACGACCTGGGCAAGATCATCGGCAAGGGAGGCCAGACGGCGCGGGCCATCCGTACGCTGCTGAGCGCCGTCAGCGCGCGGACGAACCAGCGCCTGGGCCTGGAGATCCTGGAGTAGGAAGCGACCGATCATGGTGGCCTCACCGGCAGACTTCGTGCCCCTGGCCGAGGTCGTCGGGGTGGTGGGCTTGAGCGGGGAGGTCAAGCTCTATCCCCTGATCGACTGGTACGCTCCGATTCTGGAAACATCCCATCTCGTCTGGATGACGGGGGATCCGGTCACGGTCAGCGGCCTGCGGTTCGCCAGGGGCGGCGCCGTGGTGCGGATCGCCGGGTGCGAGGATCGCGAGGCGGCCGGCACGCTGGTCGGCCGGCAGCTGGGCTTCCGGCGGGGCAGCTACCTGGCCGCGGACTTTCCCCGGCCGGCGGCGGGCCTGCCCTTCCGCTGGGTGGGCCGCGAGGTGCGGCTCAGCAGCGGTGAACGTCTGGGCCTGGTCGACGAGGTCCGGCTGCACGGGTCGCAGCTGACGCTCGTGATTCCGGGTGCGGGCGGCAAGATGCTCGTGCCGGCGGTGCCGCCGATCCTGCGGGAGCATGCGGATCTGGAGGGCCCGCTGGTCATCGACCCGCCGGAGGGGCTGCTGGATGTCGCTGAGGATTAGGATCCTGACGCTCTTCCCGGACATGGTGCGTGCGGTCCTGGAGACCAGCATCCCGGGCCGGGCCGCCGCCCAGGGCCAGGTCAGCTACCAGGTCGCGGACATCCGGGACTTCGCCGTGGATCGACACGGCACGGTGGACGGTACGCCGTACGGGGGCGGCGCCGGGATGATCATGATGGCGCCGCCGGTCGTCGAGGCCGTCGAGGCGGTGCGGGAGAATCCCGTCGCCCCGGTCCTGCTGACCACGCCGCAGGGGGAGACCCTCGACGAGCGGTTGATCCTAGCGATCCTGGAGGAGGCCCGGGCCGCCGGCGAGCTGGTGATCGTCTGCGGTCACTACAAGGGCGTCGACGAGCGGGTGCGCGAGCTGGTGATCACGCGCGAGGTCTCCATCGGGGACTACGTGCTCTCGGGCGGCGAGCTGCCGGCCCTGGTGATCGTCGATGCGCTGGTCCGGCGGCTGCCCGGGGTCCTGCACGACGAGGACTCGGCGGCCAGCGACAGCTTCACCGCGGAACGGAACGGCGGGCTCGACAGCCCCTGGTACACCAGGCCGCCGGTCTACCGCGGTCTGGCCGTGCCCGAGATCCTGCTCTCGGGACACCATGCCAACATCGCGGCCTGGCGCCGCGAGCAGGCCGACCGGCGCACGCAGCTACGCCGGCCGGACCTCACACCACCGGCGACGCCGCCGGTGGACGGAGCAGCGAGGAACGGGGATACTTGAGCCACGCGGCACCCGGCCGGCGCCGGGAGACGGCCACCGGCAACAGGAGGCAGAGATGAACATCATGGATTCCTTCCGGCGGGACGGACTGCGCACCGACCTGCCGGACTTCGGCATCGGGGACACCGTTGTCCTCAACGTGAGGATCCAGGAGGGCAACAAGACCCGGATTCAGGCCTTCGAGGGCGCCGTCATGGCCCGGCAGGGCACGGGTCTGGAGGAGTCCATCACCGTGCGCAAGATCTCCAGCGGCATCGCCGTGGAGAGAATCTTCCCGCTGCAGTCCCCGAATCTGGACTCGCTGAAGATCGTCAAGCGCGGACGGGTCCGCCGGGCCAAGCTCTACTACCTGCGGGGACGCACCGGGCGCAAGGCCAGGATCCGGGAAATGCCGCGGCGCTGATCGTGTCCTCCGTCGCGCAACGGCTCGTCGATTTCGATCGCGCGTGCGCGGGCGACGACCGGCTGCGGCTGGCCGGTGTGGACGAGGCGGGTCGTGGCTGCTGGGCAGGACCCGTCGTGGCCGCCGCCGTCATGCTGCCGGCCGGCTGGTGCCCGGAGAACCTGGACGACTCCAAGCGTCTCGCCCCCGGGCAGCGAGCCCGGCTCTTCGAACTCCTGCGCGGAGGCGCCCTGGCCTGGGGCGCCTGTGCCGTCTCGGCCGCCACCATCGACACCCTCAACATCCTGCAGGCCACGCTGCTCGCCATGAGCCGCGCCGTCCGCCGCCTGCCGCTGCTGCCCGAGCTCGTGCTGGTGGACGGCCGCCAGCTGCCGGTCCTGCCCTGCCCCGGGCGGGCCCTCGTGGGCGGAGACGGTCGCAGCGCCGCGGTGGCGGCGGCCTCGGTGATCGCCAAGGTGCTGCGTGACCGCATCATGTGCGCCTGGGATCGCCGGTTGCCCGGCTACGGCTTCGCCGATCACAAGGGTTACGGCTCCGCCGCCCACCGGGAAGCCCTGCGGCGACTGGGTGCCTGCCCCCTGCACCGCCAGAGCTACCGTCCGGTGGCGATCCTGCGGCAGGGCACTCTCTGGAAGGACTCCAGCTAGCGCTGCACGGCTCGCTTCTTGCGGGCCGGATCCGCATGGCCGAGACCGCTGCTCAGAGGCTGGGATTCGCCGGCGAGGAGCTGGCCGCGCACTTCCTCGCGGCCTGCGGCTTCGTGGCCCTCGCCAGCCGCTTCCGCTGCCGGGAGGGCGAGGTGGATCTGGTGATGCGGCGCGGCCCGCTCCTGGTGTTCGTGGAGGTCAAGACGCGGCGAGGTCGCAGCTGCGGAGCGCCCGAGGAGGCGGTGACGCCCCGCAAGCTGCAGCGGCTGCGCCGGGCCGCCCACCGCTATCTCCAGCAGCAACCCCAGCCCGCCGGCACCGTATACCGCATGGACCTGGTGGCCGTGGACTGGCAGGGTGAGGGCGCCGGCTGTCACCTGCGGCACTACCCGGGCATCGGGTAGTCGCTCCCGGCGCCATTGCCCGGGCGGCGACGGCACGGTAGCTTCATACGGTACTTGCGTGTTCCCCCAGCAAGACGGGCGGCCCGGCGCCGACGCCGCCTGTTGACCGCCGGCCGGCGCGCGCGGTGGTGGTCCGTGCGCGCAGGGGAGGGTAGTCATGCCTTGGCCTGGATCTCTACGCACGCCCTCGTGCGCTGGCGCTCGCTGCCGCCGGCGAGCGGGCGGCAGGGCGCGGCGGGGGCTCCTGCTTTTTTCGCTGGGGGCCGCCGTCTGCCTGCTGCCGGCCGTCGCCGCGGCCTTCCCCGCGGGCGCCGCGGATCGCAACGGCAATGGTGTCGAGGACGTCCTGGACGCCTGGTGGGCCGGTCGCGCCTCCTGGGACCAGCTGCGGTCGCAGGCCACGTCCCCGGCGGCGGCGAGCCAGGCGGAATCTTCCGCCTGGCCGGCCGGCGTGGCTCGACCGGAAACGGGACCCTGGGAAAGGGGCGAGGTGCGGCTGCTCCTGCTCGGACGCACCGCGGCCCAGCTGGACGCCGCGCGCGCGGCAGTCACCGGAAACGGCGGGAGCTGGCGGGTCATCCACAGCCTGCAGCGCTTCGGCGGGATCACCGTGCTGGCGCTGGACCAGGCGGGCCTGCGGAGCTTCCTCGCCTGTCCGGACAAGGGCGCGGTCCTGCTGGATCGCGACGGGCTGCCGGCCCTCGACCAGAGCCGTGCCCAGGCGGGCGCCGAGCTGGCCCGCAACGGTCCCTGGGAGCTGAAGGGGGACTGGACGGCCAGCGTGGCCATCCTGGACTCCGGGTGCGACACGGCGCACAACGACCTGGGCGACTTCTCGCTCGACAACAAGGACGGACCGCCGCCCGGCGTCGGCGATGCTCTCGACTGGTTTCCCGCCGACTCCGGCTGGCCGGTGTTCCAGGGCTACCGGGTGATAGGATGGCACGACGTGACCGATGACTTTCCCGGAGCCGTCGGACCCTGGGACTATCACTACCACGGCACCGCCCTGGCCAGCGTGGTGGCCGGTGAGGGCGAGATCGATCCCAGCCTGCGCGGCCTGGCGCCGGAGGCGCGCCTGACGATCGTGAAGTTCTACGACTTCGACGTCGTCTGGCACCGGTGGGCGGGCGATTTCCTGGCGGCCTGCTCCTGGCTCCTGGATCACCGCGAGGTCTACCGGGTCCGTGTCGCGCTGGCCGCCGTCAACTGGGACGTCGACGCCGGCATCAGCACGGCGATGAACGATCTCCTGGCGGCCGGCATCCTCCCGGTCGTGGCCATGGGTAACCAGGGGAGCGAGGGTGGAGAGCCCGGCTATCCGGCCCGCGCGCCGGCGGCCCTGACCGTCGGCGCCATGAACGACGCCGGCGCCCTGGCCGCCTACAGCGGTCGGGGCACCAACGACATCCCGAAGCCCGACCTCCTGGCACCCGGCGGGGGGCTGCTCCCCGATGCGGGACGCATCCGCTGTGCGGACAACGAGCCCAACGACACCTACTCGGACCGGCACGGCACGTCCCTGGCGGCGGCCCACGTGGCCGCCGGAGCCTTCATGCTCCTGGAGGCCTTCCGCAAGGATGGCCTGCCGGCGCCCCGGGACGGCACCGCGCCGCAGCTGGCCGCGGCTCTGCTGAGGAGCAGCGCCGCGGCGGTCATGAGCGCGGAGACGGCGGACGGCCTCGACACCCGGCCGCTCTGGCCCCCGAGCGGGCCGGACAGCGACCGGGGCTGGGGAGCCCTGCAGATCCAGGCGGCGGTGGAGGCGGCGCTGCGCCCCCTGTCGCCGGGGGCCACGCTCGTCGATTCCCTTGGCGGCGCCGACCGCCGTCAGGTGCTGGCCCGCCGTCTGCCCCTGCTGGCCGGCGAGAGCTGGCGCATCGAGGCCGTGCCGGGTCCGGGGCTCGACGTCGCACTCGAGCTGCACGACGCCCTCTGGCTGCTGGATCCGCAGTGGGGGCGGCAACCCCTGCGCAGCAACGCTGGCGGACCCGGAGCGCCCGAGCACGCCGAGATCACCGGGTCGCGCGGCGGGATGGCCTTCCTGGTGGTCAAGCGGCTTGCGGGCAAGGGCACGCTGACCGTGCGGGCGCTGGCCGAGGAGGGGACCTCCGCCCGGGCCTTCACCGTGCGCCTGAACGGCGAGATCAGCGCCCCGCCCGCCAGCGGCACCTTCGCGGGCACCGCCGGCCCCACGCTCGTGATGACCTCCTCGGCCGACATCGATCCCTTCGGCCGGCTGGTCTATGCCTTCGACGCGTACGGGCGGCAGCGCCCGGGCTGGCCGGTGGCCCTCTTCCTGCCGGGATCGCTCCAGGGCCCGCTCTCCGCGCCGCTGCTCTGGGATCTGGATGGACAGGCCGGCGACGAGGTGGTCGTGGGGTCCAGCTTCGGGCGGGCCTACTACATCACGGCCCAGGGCGTCGAGACCGAGAGGACGGTGGCGGCGAACGACGTCGCGCTGACCGCCCCGGTCGGGCTGCTGAACGCGGGAGGGGAGCGGAAGCTGCTCCTCGGCGGCAGCAAGGGTGCACTCTACCGGCTGAATGCCAGTGCGATCCTGGAGGGAAGCACGTCCCTGGGGACGGACAGGCTCCTGCCGCCGGCCGTCGGCGAGCTGACCGCGGACCCGGGGGAGGAGGCTGCCGTTCTGACGGCGGCCGGCGCTCTCTACGTCCTGGACGGAGCGGGTCAGATCCTGCCGGGATGGCCGGTCGCCCTGGGCGCCGGAGAGGTCAAGGCGCCCTTGCTGGTGGACATGGACGGGGACGGCCGGCACGAGGTGGTGGTGCCGCTGCTGCCGGCCGTGGGCTCGGCCACCCTCACCTTCCGCGTGCTGGCGGGGGACGCCTCGCCCGCGCCTCAGGACGGAGCGGTCGTCGCGGCTCCGCAGGGCGTTTGGCTCGCCGTCTCGAATCCCGCCGTCAGCGGCAGCCCCGGCGATCCGCACGTCGTGCTCAGCGGTCTGGTCGGCAACGGGGCCGGGGGAGCGGAGGAGCGCTGGTCCCTGGCGCTGGCCGACCTGCCACGAGCCGGGTCTCCCGCCGCAACCTCCATGCCGGGTCTGGATGTGCGCGTGCAGGTTCCCATCGGGCACCTCGTCCTGTCACGCATCCTGTTGCCGGTCCCGCTGGCCTGGGATTTCCACATCGGGGACGGCTGCGAGGTCGAGGCCTACGTCCTGCTGGGCTGGGAGGAGGAGATCCCCGGCTTTTCCAGCCTCAAAGGGGCCGCGGCCGCCTGGTTCCGGCCCGAGCCGACGGAGCAGCCCCTCGCCGGCCGGCTGTCCTTCTGGATCGGCGGTCCCCAGGCGGATCTCAACGGGCAGGCAGGTGCGGCCATCTACAGCACCGGTGGTTCGACCTGGTGGCGTGCGACCTGCCAGCGCCGCAACCTCGTGGTGCAGCGGGCCGCCGGACCCTGGCGCGCCGGCGCACCCTGGCCGCTCAGCCGCGGCGACGGGCGCAACAGCGGCGCCTACCCGCTGCCCCCGGCGGCGCCCACCGGTGTGGCCGAGGGCCCCGCGCTCCTGCCGCCCCGGCTGGCCGTGTGGCCCAATCCCAGCGGAAGCGTCGTGCAGGTGCGGTGGCGCGGCCTGACCGCCGCGCCGGCCCGGCTCACGGTCTACGATCTGCGCGGCCGCCGCGTCCGCGCCCTGCAGGTCGGCGCGCCGGGCGCAGGCGAGCTGGTCTGGGACACCCGCGACGCCGCCGGACGGCCCGTGGCCGCCGGGACCTACCTGTTCGTGCTGGAGCAAGGCGCCGATCGTCTGACCGGTCGGGCCAGCGTGACCCGTTAGCCCTCCGGTCTTCCGCCACCGGAACCGCCCCCGGAATCGCCGCCCGCATCGCCCGCTCGCCGGGAATTCGATCTGGAACGAAACCTTGTTTTCCGTATATTGTTCGATCCGTCGCCGTTCGAGGGGAACGGCCTGGTTCGTCGCCGGATGGAACCCCGCAAGCCGCGGCTGGCTCCTGAGGCCGGGGAGTGAAAGGACCGGCAGGTTGCAGTACGATTTCGCGCGCATCGAAGCCAAGTGGCGCCGCATCTGGGAAGAAGAGGGTTGCTACCACACCGATCTCTCGCGCGTGGAGAACAAGTGCTACTGCCTGGTGATGTATCCCTATCCCTCGGGCGACAAGCTCCACCTCGGGCACTGGATGTCCTACGCCCCGCCGGACGCCTGGGCG
>Ga0315542_1000393_pt1 | contig 26948 bp, 27 predicted proteins | sample SalMarSW160120MG_FD_202541 | JGI IMG/M metagenome (GOLD analysis project Ga0315542, IMG submission 202541) | Salt marsh sediment microbial communities from the Plum Island Ecosystem LTER, Massachusetts, United States - Salt Marsh Sediment SW1601-20 ... | reverse complement strand
TTATTTGCTTTTTCAAAGAAATAATTCATGCGTATCTTAGCAATCTGCTTAATTACTTTCTTATTTTTAGATCTAACCATGAAACCCATACAATTAATTATTATTTTTTTTAAGTATAATCATTCTTCCCCGCATGTCCAGAATTTTAGAATTTGTTAACTCTGAGATATTACTTGCTAAAGTTTTGATGTTTTGTTTAGTCCCAATCGTTTTCAAAACCTTTATTTTAATGATTTTATTTCGCTTCAATAATGTTGCTACATGTTCAATAAATTCCTTTGTTATTCCCTTTTTACCCAGATTACAATGAGGTGCTGAGAGTAATACTTTTTTATACTGTTCTTGATAATCCATGGTCCCAAAATAGTAAAATTTCCATAAAATTTTTAATTTATATCATCTTTTTAAACCTATTATTATTATAAAAGAATTAATAAATTAAAGATTAACATGTCCATATATATCGTCGAACCGGAAAAACTTATAAAAACCTTAGCAGAAAAATTAAAGGAATATCCTGAAATAAAACCACCAGAAGGATCAAAATTTTGGAAGACTGCCTATTTCAAAGAACTAGCACCTTTAGATTCAGAAAATTTCTGGTATATTAGAAGTGCATCTATTTTACGAAAAGTAAGGAAATTTGGGCCTATAGGAGTTAACCATCTTAGGAAACATTATGGTGGGAGAAATAGGAAAAGTTCAGGGCTACATCACAGTAATAGAGGGAGTGGCAAGATTATTCGTGTAGTGCTGCAACAATTAGAAGAAGCCAACCTAATCAAGCAAAATGAAAAAATGGGCAGAATAACAACTCCAGAAGGAACAAGTCTTCTAGAGAGAACCTCATATGAAATTTTGCGAAAATCTTAACTAAATTTTAGTAGGGTTTAGCTTTGAGTGATGAAGAAAATTTAGAAAAAATAAGAAAAAAGAAGTTGGAAGAACTCCAAAAAAGAGCAATTCAACAACAATATGCTGAACAACAACAACAAGATTATGAAAATAAAAAGTATTTATTAATGCGGAAGATTTTAAGTCCAGAGGGGAGGCAACGATTAGAAAATATAAGAATGGTAAAACCTCAATTTGCTGAGCAAATTGAATTACAACTCATACAATTATATCAAGCAGGGAGATTATCAGGAGCAATTCCTTTACCAGATAAGGCATTTAAGAAGTTGTTGGCACAAATAAGCTCAAGGAATAAAAAGAAAGATTATAACATAAAAAAGTGATCATAGATAATGGCTAGAAATAAAGATTTCCCATCAAAGAAAAGAAGAGGAAAAAAAATGCGCCAAAGTCAGTCAATTCCTAATTGGATCATTCGAAAAACTGATCGCGGCGTAAGGGAGAGTCCTTATTCCAGACGGAATTGGAGAAATTCCCGTCTTAAAAGAGACTAATGAGGTGAATCAATAGCATGGCTAAAAAGAAGTCTAAAGAAATTAGTTTAGACGAATTAGAAGAAGAACTATCTGAGGAAAAAACTTCTGATGAAATTGAGGAAATAGAAGAATTTGACATCGAGGAAGTCTCAGAAGAAGATGCCGTTAGTGAAGTATTCGAGGAAGAATTAGAAGAATTCGAAGAATTAGAGGAAGAAATAAAGGAAGAGATTATTGATGAGAGGATTTATACTGTACCATTGGCTAAAGCAAGGAGAGGTCCTCGTAATAAATGGGCAAAAAAATCTATAAGATATTTAAAAGAATTTATGGAACGTCATTTCAAACCAGAAGCACTTGTTATTTCTCAAGAAGTAAATGAAGAAATTTGGAAAAGAGGAATCCAGAAACCTCCTCGTAAACTAAAGGTTAGAGCGACTAAAAATATTGATGGATTAGTTGTCGTTTATTTGAGTAAATAACCTCGTTTCAAACCTTCAAATTAATAATTTTTTAGAGTCATCTTATTTTAAAGCTTTCTAAGCAAAAGATCCAAAAATCACTAATAATAAGGTGAAAAATTTGGCTGATTTATCACTAATGAAATTCTATATCTCAAATGATCTAAAAGCTATGGATCGTGAAAAAGCAGAAGATATGGTTAAAATGAAAGGGGGAATCATTAGAGAAACTGTTTCAAATGATTTATGGTATTTTGTCACTAATAATCCAAAATCAAATAGCAAGGAAATCCAACAAGCAAAAGATCTAGGAATTCTCTTAATTTCTGAACCGGATTTTTTAAAAATGGTTGAATAAAAAAAATTAGTAATTAAGATGAGTTGTACTCACATTTATTAATCTCGGAAATATTATGCTTGATTCATAACCAGGACCAACTAAAAGAGTATTATTAGCTATATAGGAATTTAGATAGTCATATGCTAATGGAACACCAGTATTAGGATTAATCGCGAATCGAGGATAATTTGAGCTTGAGATGGCAACCCTAATTTTATGATCTGGAGCAAAGACATATGCTGATGACCAACAATCAACCCATAATTCATATACATCATTTGTGTCTCCTGTCATAAATAATTCCGTGGTATAATTGTCTCTAAACCTGACAGTTAAAGAGCCATCAGTCACTAACATTGATCTATTATCTGGGTAAACATCAGTAATTTTTACAGTAAAATCAGTGTCAGTACAGTTTGAAGAAACATATAAGTGTCCCCAAATTCTACCAACTGTCTCAATCGCTCTTGTTAAAGTTGGAGTTTCAAAGATAAGAACATCAGATCTATTTTCAATTAATCGTTGATCATAAGGACCGGTTAGATCAAATGGTTGATTCTGACCCCCCAAGTTTGGCATTGGAAATCTTGGATCATATAAATATGTGAAATTTTTGTTAATTAGTCCAATAGAGTCATTAGTTAAACCGCCATCACCACTAAGATACCAAGCATCATCAACATGATCTAATGGCCAATCATATGCATATCTCCAATAATTCCACTTGTTTGAACTTCGATCTACATCTCCCATAATATAATAAGCTATGCGTGCATCATCCCAATTTGCTGGAATTCCTAAAAGTGACTCATCAAATATTTCACGTTCCCAATTAAATATTAAATCAAAACCATTTGAATTTTGAGGATATAATAATTCTCCTTGTTGACCACCATAAATGGAACCATGAGTCCATGGCCCCATAATTAATTTTTGATGTCCAAGTGCTCGAGTTTTTCCATAATCATCATACCCTATATAACCATCTAATGTTCCTTGAAGAAAATGATCATACCATCCACCAACGTGAAGACTTCGGGTAGAAACATTAGAATAATGCGGCCCAATAGGAATTGATAATGAGGTCGAATTATACATCGTTTCATTTTTGGGTATATGATCAAAAATAGTTTCGATTTGGTATTTCCAATTATTTGGAGCTGTATCTTTTACCCAGGTCTCAACTGATGACTTATGATAAGAACCTTGGAATATGGCGTGATCGAATAATTCAGGAGTTCCAAACCATAATGATTGTGATTTTAACCCTTCAGGTCCCATTCCAGCATAGAAATATTGATTAAGGCATAATGCAGATACTCCAGCACTTGCAATTTTTCCATTACACCAAGTTTGATCTAATATCCACTCTATTGTATCAACTCCATCCTGATAAGATTTTGTAAATAAGAGAAATTGATTACCCCCTTTAGAATCATAAGTCCCCCTTAAATCCTGAATTACGATGTGGTAATTTTGAATAAAATAAAATTGTAAATACAAATCAGAAGCCCATCCTGACTTCCCATAGGGTGTTCTAATAAGTATAACTGGTCTTGGAGCCCCAAGGGAACCGGGAGCAAAATATACATCTGTTGCTAAGTGAACATTATCACGCATTGACACCATATAACTACTCTTTCCCTGTGGTTTATAAGTACCTGATCCAATGGTAATTAATCCTGGTAAAGTGATTAGAGTTAACATTAAGACAAGTTGGATGATTGGCTTGCCAGAAAGCTTTCTATTTCTATATTTTTCAATTAGATGTGAAAGAGACAATTGAGAAGTCTTTAAACCATAGCCATAATACATTAAAAGTGAACCCACAATAGCAGTAATAGCATAACTGTTTGGTGATAACAGAGTAAACCAGAATATTCCAAATAAAGGCGAAATTAGAGTAACGAGAGAACCAAGAGTATTATAAATAGAAGGTTTTTCGTATTTAGATAATTGTTTGATATAACTTCCAGAGATGATTATAGAATAGGAAGCAACTAATACTGTAAGTGGAAAGTATAGCATTGCTACAGATATCAATGCTATTTGCTTTAGAATAAAATATGATAATTCTTTTTTATTAAAAACCCCCAAAACTCGTGCTTGCGGATCAGTTTGGCTATATTTAAGAAAATAAGTTATAATATAAAATCCCCTACAAATTAAAATTATGAATAAGTTGTTAGTAATAATTTCATTAAAATTGATGATATTAAACTGCCGCAAGAAGTAAAATGTAGTTATTATCCAATCAATCATAAATTAATTTGAACGATTCATATTAATAAAGATATCCAATAAATGAAAAAGAAGAATATATAATTATCATATCGGATTAGGTAAGATTATACAAGATGGATATTTAGGACCAGTTAGTATCGTATTATTAGCGATGTTTTTTGTCAAATATTGATATGAGTAAACTTGTTGGGGAGCTCCAGTATTTGGGTTCGCAGCAAATCTCGGATAATTTGAACTAGAAATCGCAATTCGTATTTTGTGCCCAACGTTAAATTGATATGCTGTAGACCATAAATCGATCCACACATCATCGATGACTCCTTTAAGCGAAGGTGCTGTAGTATTAAATCCATCTCTGCGAGCAGCATTAATGATTCCATCTGAAAGGAGCATTGATCGGTTATCTGGATATACATCTGTAATTTTTACAGTAAAATCAGTGTTAGTACAGTTAGAGGAGACATATAAATGAGCCCACATATGTCCAATAATTTCGTAAGGTTTCGTTAGGGCTTGACTTTCCCAAATTAGAACATCCTTACGAGTTTCGAGAGAACTCTGATCAAATGGTCCCGCTGAAATTATCAAGTTATTGCCACCTAGCGTGGGAACTGGATTTCGAGGATCATACAATAAGGAAACGTTTAAATTTGAATCAGGTAAAGAGTTATTTGATATAATACCTCCATTATTAAGATACCAAGTATCATTCTTGTAAGGAATTGGCCAATCTTTTGCAAAACGATAATCATTTGCATTTACATTTGTATCGTTAACATCACCCATCATATAATATGCGACTCTATTTTGTGTCCAGTCAATATCTGTTCCTAGAAGAGCATAATCTAATAACTTCTGTTCCCATTGCAAGTATAAATCAAATCCACTAACAGACTTTGTTGGATAGAATAATTCTCCTACTAATCCTTCCCTTGGAAATCCGTGAGTAAATGGCCCCATTATGAGGAGTTGCTTGCCACGCGCTTCTGGAAGTGATCGATTGTTGTAACCAATAAAACCATCTAAAGTACCTTGTTGAAAAACATCATACCATCCACCGATATGAATAGCTGGGGTGCTTACATTTGTAAAATTGGGACCAATATCCATAAACATAGAAGTACTGTTATAAAAGCGATCTTTCATTGGATGGGAGGCTATTAAATTAAGTTGATATTCATAATTATCTGGAACAGTCATTTTAAGCCATCCAGTCACCAGACTCTCTCTAAATGCGCCTCCAGGGTAAATAGATGTTTTATACAAATCTGGGGTAGCAATCATTATGGATTGGGCAAGTAACCCTTCAGGATTCATTCCTGCATAAAAATATTCATTTATTCCTAAAGCAGAAGCCCCTACTGAGGCAATCTTTCCATTACACCATGGCTGATTCAATATCCATTCTATAGTATCAACTCCATCTCTGTATGCATCTGTGAATAATAGGAAATTATGATTACTTTTTGATTCATAAGTGCCTCGAATATCTTGTATGACTACATGATAATTTTGAGGTAAATAAAGTGAACCATATAAGCTTCCTATTAAGTGTTTACCATATGGTGTTCTGATCAATATGACCGAGCGAGAAGAGCCAAAAGACCCAGGAGCATAATAAACTTCTGTAGATAGTCTAGTACCATCACTCATTTCAACCATAAACGTCTTTGTTTCTTGGGTTTGATAAATACCTGAAGCTATAATGATAGTTGTTGGTAATGAGATTAACAATATCAGGAAGATTGACTTTAATAATGGATGTAACTTGCGAAAGGTATACCTGGAGATCTCTTCAAGAGTTAAGGTTTTTTTATCCATTCCTCGGAAGAAGTATATTAAAATACCTAATCCTATCAAAGCTACTGAGACTATATCTTGTCGAAATAATCCAAACCATAATAAAGAGATTATAGGGAGTAAAAAAGTTAAGATCCTTCCCGTTAGATTAATAAACCTCGTTTTAAATACAGATTTTTCGTTATATAAAAATCCTGTTAATTTTAAAAATGCATAGAAAGAAAGAAGAATTGAAATGGGGAAATATATCATTCCTATTAATATAATTATGGTTTGTTTAAAACCAAATACTATAAATCCTCTTTTTGCTTCATCATATGATTCTGAACGTTTATTTAGTAATCCTTTTTTATTCAAAATATAATAGGATATTAAAATTAAAACTCCTCGACTTATAAGTAATATCGGTAAATTTACAGTAATCATCATTTTGAAAGAAAATATTCCTAAAATTTCTGCAAAATAAAAAATTGAAATAATCCAATCAATCATAAATAATAATTGACCTTTTCAAACTAATATAGTTTGCGAGAATCTCCATAAAAAAGCGTTATAATAAAATATTTATGTTTTAATACCTTTTACTTCAAAGTAAACTTAAGATAGAAGCTCAAATGACGATATACCTCACAAATATATTCGGTCAAAATTCAATAGGTGTATATATGGCAGTCAATAACATATTTGGATTGCTTCCGTCTACGATTTTAAGACCAACAGAAGAAAAGATCAAAGATGTATTTAGGCAGCCAATGTTTGAATTGACAATAAATAATTCAAATCTTTTAGGAGTATATACTGCTAGTAATAAGAATGGTATAATTCTTCCACACATCATTAGAGATGATGAATTGGAGTCACTACGAGCCAATATTAAAAGTATTGATAATTCATATCAAATTGGAATATTAAAATCGTTAGATAATGCATTTGGAAATTTAATACTATGTAATGATAAAGGAGCTATCATAAGTTCTTTTTTAAAGGAATACAAAAAGGAGATTCAAGAAATATTGGGAGTTGAGACGACAGTATTTGAGTTTGCCAATAATTATCTACCTGGATCAATTGCAATTACAAACAACCATGGATGCGTGGTTCATCCCTTATCGAGTGATTCAGACGTCGAAATGATAGCAGAATTATTAAAAGTTGATGAAGTTGATGTCTCAACTGTAAACCGAGGAATTCCATATGTTTCTTCTGGAGCGCTAGTCAACGATGAAGGAGGAATTTTTGGTTTAAATTGCACGGGCCCTGAAATGCAAAGAATGACATTAGTTTTAGATCTTTAGCTTCGAGATATCAATTATTTTTTTAGAAATTATTTAAAAACCAAAATTTAATATTTTTTAAATAATTATAAAAACAAAGTTTATCACGTGAGATGGATATTTCATGTCAGAGATTAAAATATATAGAATTGTCGGAACATATCTCAAAAATCATAAACAATACTTATTTAGAAAAGAAGTGAGAGCTTTAAAAGAAAAAGATGCTTTAGAGAAAGCCTTGAGTCAAATCACTTCGATAGGTATATATCGTAGACAGATTAAAATTCAAGAAATTAAAGAAATACCGTTAACTGAATCTCAAGATTATCTCATTCGAGAACTATCTCAATAAAAGTATGGTGATTATTTGGAAAATTCACAAAATCTACAACAACAACTAACTCAATATAGATATATCGAAGAACAACGAAATTTATATCAGTCTCAATTGGAGTTGGTAAATGCTTCTCTTGCTAATTTGCAGAATACTAAACTAACCTTGGAAAAAATCAAAGAGGGAGTTAAAGAAGATGATGACATTCTTCTTCCGATTGGAGGGTTAATTAAAATAAGAGCAAAAATAATAGATACTCAGAAAATTTTAGTGTCGGTTGGTCAAGATATAGTTATAGAAAAAAGTTTAGATGAATCGATCTCATTTTTGGAAAGCATTATTGAGAAGCAAAAGGAAAGTTTGAAATTTGTAGTTGAAAAACTCCAAAATATAGAATTAGCACTCCAGAGTATGGGAGAATCTATTCAAAGTGGTATGAGACAAAACCCCCAATGAAGTTGCTACTTATTGATCTGAGATTTTAGGAATTATGTTGAAAGAAATTTTTTCTAAATTTGTTAAAAAAACTTTGTCAGAAGACAAGCTAGAAGATTCGTTATCTGAGTTAAATTTATTATTGATAAGTAATGACGTTGCAACTGAAACTGCTGACGAGATATGCGCACAAATTTCAAAATCACTTGATAATATGCAAATTGGTGTTTTAAGTTCCAAGAAAAAGTACTTATTTGAAATACTTAAGAAAGTTATGTCTGAGATATTAACTCCCGAGGAACAGATTGATATTATACATGAGATTAAGAAGAAGAGAAGTCTTAAAATGCCTTATGTTATAATCTTTTTAGGTGTTAATGGAACCGGGAAAACAACAACAATTGCAAAGATTGCTAATTTCTTAAAAAAAAAAGGATTTTCATCCGTTGCGGCAGCTTCAGATACATTTAGAGCTGCAGCTATAGAGCAATTATCATATCATATGGAGAAGGTGGGAATTAGGGTTATTAAGCATGAATATAAATCAGATCCTGCTAGTGTAGCTTTTGATGCCATAGAACATGCCAAAGCGAAGGATTTAGACGTTGTATTAGTCGACACAGCTGGAAGACAAGTTAGTAATAAAAACTTGATGATTGAAATGCAAAAAATAGTTCGAGTGGCATCTCCCGATTTGATTATCTTCGTGGGTGACAGTTTAGCTGGAAACGACGCTTTGAATCAAGCTAAAGAATTTAAAAAGAATGTTGGTATTGATGCTAATATACTTACCAAGTTTGATGCTGACGCCAAAGGAGGTGCAGCGCTCTCAATTTCATTCGAAACAAAAAAACCAATAATTTTTATTGGTATAGGACAAGGATATGACGATTTAATTACTTTTAATAAGGAATCGTTCATATCAAAAATTTTAGGTCTTGATGAATGAAAGTAATTCCTACTAATTTGGATAAATTTTTTAACCATTCATTTTTACTTAAATTGTGTCAAATTACCCAAAATACGATAAGTATTCTCAATATGAGAATAAAAAGAAACTAAGTTACTATGAAAGATTAGCATTATTCTTCCAAAATACTAAGAGAATACTTAAGATAGCAAATAAACCAGGAAGAAAGGATTATTTCCTTGTATTCAAAATATGTGCTATTGGACTTGCGCTTTTAGGAGCAGTTTCTTACGCTATTCAGTTAATTTTTAGCGTTATTTTTAGAGCTTTAGGAGTTACCTAAAAGTTAATTTCCACAGTTATAAAAAACTTAGTTAGATTTGATTTTGGATGAAGGTTACCTTAAATTATAAAGATAACTTAAACTTCATAGCTGAAGCTCGAAAATTTAAGAATATCATATTAGATGAACCTGAATCTTTTAGGGGAAACGATAGAGGACCAAGTCCAATTGAATATTTCTTAATTGGGATAGGTGGATGCTTAGGTTCAACATTCACTTATTGTTTTCAAAAAAAAGAGATATCCCTTCTTAGTTTGGAAATTGAGGTTGATGGAAAAATCAAACACTTACCTCCTAAAATGAATTTGAGATTAATTGGGATTGAAATTTTATTTAGATATTCTATTGGGAATGTAGGATTCACAGATAAGATAAATAATTGTATAAATGAATTCAAAAAATTCTGCCCAATATATGATCCCTTAGTTAAAGGAATTCCAATTAACATGACTTTTATAAAAGTAGAAAAAAATTAGAAAAAGAAGACTATAATATTTTCAGGGAAAGATAGGTCTTCTTCTTTATTTTTACAAGCAATAAATTTAATTTTAAGAGTTAATATTAATGATAATAACCTTTTAGTTAAGATTCCATCAATAATGAGCACCTGAGTTTCTTTAAAATTGCCGAGACTGTCGAAAAGCTCGCTTATAGGAATTTCAAAGAGTTTATCTATGCTTTTATTATAGCCAATTGCTACTCCTTGGGGTAAATTATTAATAGTATCGATTACGAGATCATAATTTTTTATTTTAATTTTCTTCAGAAGTTTTTTTATTGTAGCATCTTTTCCAGAATATTCTTTTTCATCGATAACTTCTTCTATTTCATTTGAATCACTGATGGGTTTTTTATTTTGAAGAGATTTTATCATTTGCTTCCTTGTTAATTCTTCAACTTCATAGCCCTCGGGTGCTCTCGCCACGTAATCTACTTTAGCTATTTGTAGCAATTCATTAAGAATAATTGTTCCTCCACGGTCTCCATCCACAAAAGCGATAACAGTTTCTTTCTTTTTAGAAAGATCAACTATTGATTTCGGCACTTGCGTTCCTTGAACTGCGATAGTGTTCTTTAGACCGATCCTCAAAAGGTTTAAAACATCAGCTCTTCCTTCTACGATTATCATTTCTGAATTGGTATCTACTTCTGGTCCTGCTGGTAATTCTTCTGGACCCCAAGTGATAATCTCCCCCAATTTGATATCAGTATCGATTTTTTCCTCGATTTCACTCGGTTCTAATGAATTTTGATCCCATTCTTTTAGTAACTCTGCTGCTCTTTCTATAATCTTTTTTCTTTTAGTTTCTCTAACATCTCTTATTTCTACTAAAGTTATTTTAGCATCACAAGGACCTACTCTCGAAACAGTCTCAACGGTCGCCGCCAATAATGCAGTTTCTTTTCGGGTCAGGCTGGAAGGTATTTTAATCACGCCTTCAGAAATACCTTCCTTTGATTCATTCTCAACTTCAATACGCCCAATTCGTCCCGATTTTTGAAGATCTCTCAAATCTAGATCTAAAAGGAGACCTTCCGTTTAGCCGATCAAGCCGAAATGGCCTTTAAATTTTATCTTTGGCCGAAAATGGCGCCGACGATATCGGACTTTTCGACTACCCCCTTAATTTCAAATTTAGCTTCGATAATATATTTAGTGGTAAAATCAACTTGATTATTTGTTATCTTGAATCACTTCTTCTTATTTTAATTATTTCAATAAACTTTTTTGAATAATATAATTTGAATGAATTATTTGTCCATAAAGCAATATTATAACTTTCAAGCTTTCAAAATTCTTTAAAATCATCCAAATATTGATGATTAATTTAAGTATATGAATCATCTCATTTATTTTTTTTTGATTTAAACTATGGATTCTTGGAATATTTGGATAATATTCCTCTTATTTAAAAAAAAATTTGTTTAATAAATGGTAATGAGTGTCTATTGGAATAACATTCTATTGAAACGCCTTAAAATTTTGAATAAAAAAAGATTCAAGTATAGGATTAATACTGATATTGGTAGGTTTTATTTTTATTTCCAAGAAAATGATGAGAAAAAAGAAGGAGAATTGTCGGGGAGAATAATTTTTTTTCCAAATAGAGATTTTAACCCAAAGTAACTCTTTTTTACTATATTTAAAATTGATAAAACTCTTTATTGACCTCTCTTTAATATAGTTCAAAAAACTCCTTGAATTTTGTGTAGTTAATTTGATTGAATCAATTTTGGTTTTTGGAGGTAAGGGTGGAGTTGGTAAAAGTTCTATAAGCGCTGCAACAGCCGTTGCATTATCAGATCGGTTACCAAATAAAAACATTCTTGTTCTCTCTTTTGATATTGCTCATAATTTATCAGATCTTTTTAATTGCGAGATAGGAAACAAGCTAACTCAGATAACTGAAAATTTATGGGCAATTGAGCCCGATCCTAATGATTATGCAGAAATTTATACTAAAAACTTAATAGAAAAGATGAAATTACTGATGAAGGAGATGCCTCTTATAGGAAAACTTCCTCAAATTGAAACCTATATTGATGAAACTTTTACTAGTGATAGCATACCATTAGCGCTTAAAAACGCGATGTTTTTCCAAAAAATTTTAGATGCTGAAGATATTAATAATGAAGAAGTTCAATTTGATTTAATTGTAGCGGATTTTCCTCCTACTGGTAATATGGTTGCATTATTCGAAATTCCAGAAGACCAAGCGAAAGTAATGTTAAAATACTCCATCAATTTCTATAATTCGATTAAGGATGCTATTAAAAATTTTTCGAAGATGTTACATCAAATCATCAAACCCTTTGACGATTATGAAAAAAGAAGAGAATTGGGAAAAGAAATTTTTAATATGATGGTAGATCTTGAAAAACGTGGAGAAAGAATAACTGAATTAATTCATAATGTAGGATCATTACGACTTGTTTCAATTGCAGAGAAGCCTAGTTTTGAAGAAATCAAACGAGCGAGAGATATGACACAAAAATATATTCGACTCGAAGGAATTCATATAAATATGTTAATTCCAAGAAAGTTTACTAAAAAATGTGATTTTTGTAATCAGGTATCTCTAATTCAACAGAAATACGTTGCAGAAATTAGAAATGAATTTAAAAGTCTGAAAATTTGGGAATCTAATAGACTTTCAGAAGAACCAATTGGTATTGAGGGATTGAAAAAATTAGCAACAGAAATTTACAAGAAAAGCACCGTAAATGAAATTTTAAATCCCACTAATTGAACTTTTTTTATCCATAAAAGGATTTTTATTTTAAATTAAGTTTTAATTATTATGTTAGAAGAATGGAAACCCCAATCCTTTGATTTGGTACTTTCAGTGTTAATTGCTATTGGTTTTCCATTTATTGCTCAATTACTATATTTCATGACAGGGGCCTTGTTCCCAATGCTGCTTTATTATGGAATGGCGTGGGGAATAAGTAAATGGCGAAGAGGATCTACCGGATATTTCACGGAATTTAAAGACCATCCGCCAATCACATTTTTTATCAATCTTGGGGTTATCATAATAGGCCTTATATTTGCATATTTTGCTCGAATTGTTGTAACAAATATAGATATTATAGGTGTAATTTTAACAGGTCTTTTTTGGGCTCCAATTAACGCAAGTTCCGAGCAAATCCTCTGGATCTTTATATTTGAAGCTTGGGATCTTTATCCTTTAAGAAACAAGGAGAATAAAAAGTACTTGGGATATAGGATAATCGGACTCTCTTTATTTGCTTCATTTGTAGGGTTAATTCACGTAATGTTTTGGGTAAATTTCCTTAATGTAGTAGATTCAAAAACGATCTTCGGTATTATTTTTATTTTTCTGACGATATTATCTGGATTTTTACATCTGGTTGTTTGGAGAAAAAGTAATCAGATGACCTACACTTTCATCCCTCATCTTATTTTAAACCTAATTCCATTATTCTGGACAGGTTTTTCAATAATTCCATATCTTTTTCTTTAATATTAACTAGTTCGTTATGCCCCTACAATTTATGAATTTATAACTGAAATTTCAATCTCGCAGTAAGGATCTCCTAAAGGAATTTTCTTCTTAAAGTTTAAAACAAATTCTTTCTCGGGAAAAGCCCCCTTTAATAAACCCTTAATACTTGCTAGTGTGACCTTGTGACACGGAATTTCTTCCTGAGCCCATACTTTCTGTACCATTCTCCAAACTTCACATTCTAAAACTCTATGAATCATTTTATTCTTATTAATAACGACGAATTCTGAGTTCATATTCATGAGTGTATGTTGGATCTTCATTAGTTTTGGTAATGTTTGAGAAAGATTGCCCTCCAAATTTGTTATTGAAGCAATTTTCTTTCCTAACCTTTCAGAAAATATTTCCCAGGCTTTTATATCTAACTCTGTCGCAGTCTCTAAACCCAGTTTTTCTACCGAAGCTATAAACCACGCACCATCTAACCGGAGAAATGAATATCTCATTAACTCCAGTAATTCTTCTTGAGATAATTCTATATTTTCATTCATATTAATTTCTTAATTATAGTTTTATATAGAATGAATAAAAGTAGAAATTTATTTAATTTTAAAAATTTTAATAAAGTACATAGATTGAATTTACATTCTATCTAAAAAGGATCCCAACTTGATCAATGCCGTTACTCTTTAATGTAAAGATTTTCAACTAACTCTTGAATATAGTTAAATAAATATCTAAGTAAATCAGACTTTTATAGCAGTTTGAATCTAATCTTCAGTAGTTAAAAAAAAGCGTTACTTTAATAAAACTTCATACTTTTTTATAATTTATTATGAAAAGGCTAAAATTGATTTATTCCCATGCTAAATAAAAAAATTATTGGAAGTATTGTTATTATAGTTGCATTAGCTGGAACTCTATCAGGCATAGCGATTTTTAACTATTATTTAAATACATTTGAAGGAGATAGAACAATAACCGATTTCTTGGGAAGAGAAATTAAGGTTCCTCACGCGGCCAACATTGATAGAATAGTAGGAGTAAATCCTGGTTGTTTAAGATTATTAGTCTATATAGGTGCAGAGGCTCTTGTCTGTGGAGTAGAGGATATAGAGAGATTAAGTCAAAGTTCAATCGGTAGGCCTTATCTGTATGCACACCCCGAACTCTCAAATCTGCCTAGCATCGGTCCGCAATTTGGAGGAGATGCAGAACTCATTCTTGGGCAAAATCCTGACGTGATTTTTATAACTTATGGAACCATTGAAGAGGCTAATACTTTGCAAGCACAAACGGGAGTTCCCGTGGTAGCATTAGGCTATGGGGATTATTTCGGAGATTTACAGCTGGATTACTTCTTCGACTCCTTAGATCTTCTTGGAAATATCTTAGATGAGCAAGATCGAGCCGTAGAATTAAAAAATTACATCAATCAATTAATAATTGATTTATGTAATAGGACTGAGGACATTCCACCTGGAGAAAAGGAATGGATTTACGTGGGAGGGATTGGACACCAAGGAGTCCATGGAATTGCATCAACCGATTGTCAATATGAGCCCTTAAAATACATCAATGGAAATAATACTGCCAGCCTAATTGAAGGATGTACTGGACATGTTTTTATAAATACGGAACAATTATTCCAATGGGAATCTCAAAACCAATTAGATTATATCATAGTTGATGCAGGTGGATATGGGTTATGCTTGCAAGATCTACAAAATAAATCAGCAGGGGGTGCAGGTCTCTTAAATTGCATACAAGCCAATCCCCCGCGCGCAATTATGACACTTCCCTACAACTATTATACAACCAATCTTGGTACTGTTTTTGCTGATGCTTACTATTTAGGAAAGCAGTTCTTTCCTGAAGAATTTAATGATTTAAATTATACTAATGGCAGAGTATATGACGAAATTTATGAAAAATTTGTTGGTAAAGGAGTATACGCATATATGGAAACCGACTTCTATGGAGGTTTTCATAACATTACTCGAATGGAAATAGATGAATATGGCTCACCTTAATATCTGATAAACGTTTGATCTGGGAGAGATATGAAGTCAGAAATCATCCTGAAAGAATATAAGAATTATAATAAACGAAGGATATATTTTATAATCCTGAGTCTTTTTTTTTCCATTATATTTATATTTGTAGGAATCAGTTTTGGACCTTTTGAAATTTCCTTCCTTGACGTGATTAAAGTATTTTTCGGAGGAGGAGATGAATTACAAGGCATAATCATCTGGAGAATAAGAATGCCCAGGGTGCTTTCAGCACTATTGGCAGGTGTAGCATTATCATTAGCAGGAGTGAGCATGCAAAGTATCCTGCGAAACCCAATTGGATCTCCTTTTACTTTGGGAATATCACAAGCTGCAGTATTTGGAGTAGCTTTTGCAGTTATTATACTTGGTGCTGGAAGCATTCAAAGCCTTTCGGGTGACGCCGTATTGATTAATAATCCCTATTCGGTGACTATTTTTGCATTCTTATCTTCGCTTCTAAGCACCAGTGTAATGTTACTTTTAATTAAATTTAAAGGTGCAAAACCTGAAACTATGATCCTTACAGGAGTTATTTTAGGTTCATTATTTAGTGCATTGACAACAGCTTTAATGTATTTCGCTAGTGATGTACAGATAGCATCAGTGATTTTTTGGACATTTGGGGATTTTAGTCGCTCTACTTGGGAAAATTTTCTTATTTTATGTGTAATTATTTTCCCAGCTTTTCTCTATTTCGTGAAAAATGCTTGGGATTATAATGCGCTAAATTCAGGAGATGAAACTGCAGAAAGCCTCGGGGTTAATACAGAACGATTAAGAATTACGGGGATGCTTGTTGCATCCCTCATCGTATCAGTTGTAACTGCATTTTTTGGCGTAGTTGCGTTTGTGGGGCTAGTCGTTCCCCACATAGTTCGCAGAATTATAGGTGGAGATGAAAGATATCTGATCCCAGCTTCTAGCATATTTGGGGGAGCATTTTTACTCATAGCAGACACAATCGCACGCACCATTATATCTCCTATTGTATTGCCGATTGGAATACTCACATCATTTATGGGCGCTCCCATGTTTCTATATTTACTCTTGAAAAAGGAAAAAAGGGGATTTTGGTGATTCTTAGCGCTAAAAATGTAAATTTTTCTTATAACAAGCTTCCTGTACTGATTGATATCAGTTTTGGGTTGGAAGAAGGCGAATTTTTGGGAATTGTGGGACCAAATGGCTCTGGAAAAAGCACATTACTAAGGAATATAGATAAAATACTACATCCAAAAAATGGAACTATTTTTATTCAGAATCAGAATCAAAAAGATTTAAGCAGAGAAGAAATTGCTAAATTGATAGGTTATGTTCCACAAAATGATAATAACGTTTTTAGCACCACTGTTTTTGAATTCATACTTATGGGAAGAAAACCACACATTAAATGGATGGAGACAAAAGAAGATAAAGAAATTGTGGCACATATGATTGAAAAACTGAGTTTAGGAGATTTTGCTTTACGAGATATCAACCAACTTAGTGGTGGAGAGCGCCAGAAGGTGTCTATTGCACGAGCTTTAGTCCAAACACCAAAAATTCTACTTTTAGATGAACCTACCGCAAATCTCGATCTAAAGCATCAACTTGAGGTATTGGATTTATTATTGGAGACCAAGGAAAATGGAGTATCTATTATTATTGCTATTCATGATCTCAACCTTGCGCTAAGATATTGTGATAAATTTATAATACTCAATCAAGGTCAAGTATTTGCTAGTGGAGGACAAGAGATTATAAGTAAGGAAAATATTGAGACCGTCTATGGAGTAAAAGTGGAAGTGCTTGAAAAAGAGGGAATGAAATTTATTATCCCAATTCAACCATCAACAGAAATTTGAAAAATTTTTCTTCTAAAAAAATAATTTAAGTCAATTAAAAAAATTGGTGAAATAAATATGAAAGAATGTATCATTAGACCAATAGGAATAGTAAAAAATAAAGTAGATACTGAAATACTCAAATATGCTAATAATGATATTGAGTTGGATCCTAAAAGAATTAAATCATCCAGACATACATTTGATACCTCTGAGATTATCATATATGATGAATATCTGGAATGCTTGGATGGAATCGAAGATTTTTCCCATCTGATGATAATATATTGGACACATAAAACACCGGTCCATGCCCGAAGTATTAAGAAAGTACACCCAGCGGGACTCAAATCAATGCCTATAAAGGGAGTATTTGCTACGAGATCTCCTGTTAGACCAAATCCACTCGCACTTAGCTCAGTAAGACTTCTCGAATGCAAAGAAAATATTCTTATCGTTGAAGGATTAGATGCAATAAACGGATCACCGGTATTAGATATCAAACCCCATCTACCCTCGTATGATTCTCCGTTAAATGTTAAAATCGCCGACTGGATGTATGCAATAGGTGAGCAGTTCAAAGAGTTGCATGAAAATGGGAAAAATAAATTCAATTCCGCATATCCTCATACTGATATGCGATCTCATCCATGTATTAGTGATGAACAAAAATTATAAGTTGCTAATTTTTTTTCTTTCTATTTAGATTCTCTAGAAATATCACTCGAGATGATTTAAATAAAAATCATTATGTTTAAATAAATAGCAAAGCAAATTTAGATGTAATTAAAAAAACAAAAAAAGATAGAATTTAAGTTCCTTCTTCGTAGCTATGGATATAATTATATTGCTCTTTTGTTGACTCATCAGTTTCAACAGCCATTGATTGAAGCTTTAGGAACCCAACTTGGTCATCGATTTCAGTATTAAAATCAAAAAGAAAATAGGATTTAGATTATTCTTTAGCTTGTTTAGAACGGCGTTTGTATGTCTTCGAACCAAACAAGATATATATATACAAGAGATAAAGCACTCCGAGAATAGAGCCTACAATACTAAAGATCATGTATGGAACCAAAGAGAGCAAACTAATTATAAGTACGCTACTAAAATTAAAAGAGAAGTGGGCAAGGATTGTAATTGCTAAGCTACCTTTTGAATTTATATATAACCAGTTTAAAATAATATTAATCAATAATATTAAAATAGCATAAACTGGCCAAAATGCGGTTGATTGAGAGGATGCCGGAACAATGATTAAAGGCACATGCCAAAAAATCCAAATCACCCCTTGTAAGAGTGTAGCAGTAGTAGCACTTTGTTTCTTAAGCATTCGGGGGAGTGCAAAACCTCTCCAACCAGCTTCTTCCGCGATAGGCCCAGAAAAGAAGGTGTAAACTATACTAACAAGTAAAAGCGGGATTGTAAACTCCCCAGGAAGCGTGTATCCTCCACTTACTAATGCAATGACGACACATATCAAAAATGGCACAATTATAAGAGCTAATGCACCTAACCACCATTTCCATAATACTCTAAACTTTAAGTAACCTGAGAATAGTTCTTTCAGACCTTCTTTACCATAATTTATACCTGTAAGAAGGAAAGCAGAGTAGGTGGGACTAAAGACCATGAACACCCACAAAATCAAAGCAATAGCATCTAAGTTAGTGATACTAAAAATCTCGATTTGAAATATGAATGATATTAAAGCCCCAATACCCATAAATACAAACGTTAGTATGTAATAAATTGCAAGCTCATATTTTTTTAGGAAATTATCACTCATAAATTCAACATTTGCATTACTGAATTAAAATACTTCTAAAAATATTTCTCATAAGAATTAATATTTAAATCGATTATGGGACAACTTTCTAAGCATTTTCCACATCTTACACATTTTTCTACATCAAACATAATTTAGTAGGAATATAATTTATTGATTTTGAAGATTTTCAATGTCATTTTTAATTTCCTCTATAGTTTGAGCATCACCTAATCCTTCATAAATTGCTTGGGCATCTTTTAATATCTCAATTGCCATTTCACAATCTTGTGTATAATTATAATAAGAAATAGCCATACTTCTAAGATATTTCGCTTTTCTCTCTATATCATCGCCATCTTTTAAGAGATCAAGGATCATTAAATAACTATTATAAGATCTTTCGTAGTCTTGCATAGTATGAGATACTACAGCTATACTATTATACATTTCAATAATGAAATTCTTATCACCAATTACCTGAGCGGTTTCTAAAGAGCGCCTGAATAGTGCTAAAGCTTCATCATAATTCCCGAGATTATAGGCGGAGGATCCCATAGAGTTTAGAATGTTCACTTTATTAGGGATCATATTGTGTTCTTCACAAATTTTAAGAGCATTCTCCCAATTCTTAGTAGCTTCTAGCTTGTTTTTCAAAAGATCATGTAAATTTCCAATCATATGAAAGAGACTTGCCTTGCTCTCATAATCATTTATCTCTGTTGCTAAATAAAGTCCTCTATTAAAAAATTCAAATGCTTTGTCATAATCCCCTAAATCTTGATATGTTAAACCAATATAATTTAGCCTTACAGTTTGTTCTGGAATTGTTCCAAGTAAAATATCAATCTGTAAAGCTTCTTCAAAAAATTTCAAGGCTTTCTCCTTCTCTCCAGAGGCTTTATGAACCACCCCAATATTCATCAGTGCTTGCGCTTTATGTTGCAAATCTCCTGTTTTATTTACTATATTTAAAACTTTTTGATAATAATCTAAAGCTTTATCCTGATTTCCCATTTTTCCATAAGTGGCTCCAAGATTAAGAAGAGGGACTATAGATCCCTCTAAATCATTATGTATTTCATTAAGCTTTAATGATTCCAAATAATTATTTATAGCATTTTTGAAATCGGCTTCATTAGAATAGATGGTTCCGATATTATTCAGACAAGATGATTGCCCTTCATAATCATTAAGCTTGACATATAAATTTTTTGCTACTTCTAAATTTTCTAAACATTCATTAATGGGTAATTCTCTAGAAGGGAGGCTTGCAACATTGGTTAAAAATTCTGATTCCCCTTTTAGATCATTCTTAGATCTAGCTAAATCTAATCCTTTTTGCCATACACGTCCTGCATTTTTCCAATCACTTAGACTGTAGTAAATATATCCTGCGAATTTATATTGGGTAATTAAATCAATATTTTCATACTCATCCAATGTTTTTATCCATTCATCAAAATCAGGATAAATTATATCATCCTCAACCTCTTCTTTAGTGATTGCAATGGATGGTAGAATTTTCGACCATAAGATTTCTGATATAAAAGTTTTAGTATTCACTTTGACTAAGTATGTCTCAATATTGTGTGTATTCTTTATATCAAATAAGAGTTTTTCTTGTTTTGCTAGATCTGAATTTAAACCTGAATTGAAATGATTTATTTCTATATTTTCTAATCCTGTTTTCAGGATATGGTCAATCCAAATGACTTTTCGATATGAAGTGATTTCTTTTAAGAAAGGAGTAATATCAAAATCATCACTTCCAGAATAGCCTAATATGATTAGAACACGATCTTTTATTATTTTAGAAATTATTGGCTTTTTATATGGTTCAATAGTCAAAGTGTCCCCTTCCTCTCGATCCCTTCCTAGTGAGGAAATGGTAGTAATCAAAGATTCGATTGTATTTTGTTCTGTTATAAGATTTCTCTTTGACCCATGGAGTTTAAAAAGTAAGAACTGTTTGGTATTTGCTAAATCGCTTATCGGATTAAGATCTAAATATTGTTTTTTTAGGATTATAGGATTTATCTTGCTCCTTTCTTCTTTGGAAAGAAGGTTTATCAGTGCATATTCAATTAAGTAATCAAAATTCGTGGTTATTACAAAGTTTTTAGCAATAATGTTATGACCTAAAAAGTAATGGATAAGATTTGGTTTCATTCTTGTTTCCAAAAAATCCAGAAATCTAAGAGATTTATCAATATATTGTTGAAGTTGTTCAATAAAAACCTCATATCTTAAAGATTCTTGTTGTAAAATCAGATCAATTTCTTCAGCAGGAACGGATAATCTTACCAGAGTTTCAACAAACTTTTTAGCTGAAGGCAGTCTACTTGGAGTATCCATAGAAATTCCTGCTCCAACTAAAAATATAAATTTGTCAGTAGGTTCAATAATTTTTTCAAAAATAGAATTCATGATTTGAATTAATTTTTAATATTTAATTATTAAATATATGGAGATAAATTAAACAATTACTTATTCCAGCCAAACTATTATTAATTCTAGTGTAATTTTTTCGATTATTACATAATCCAAATGTACATCTTTATTCTCTAAATGGGTTTTTTTGAGATATTTTTGGTCTATGATGCTATTCAATAAAATCAAGAAATAATTGAATAAATTTTATTGAAGTGAAGTGATGCTGATTTAATAATTCAATCTTGAATTTCTATTTTTATAATTTCTTCCCGCTTCCAACTTTTCTTTTAATCAAAGAATTTGTTAAAGAGTGGTATGATAGATTTAATAAAGAAAAATTTGATCCTTTTTATTGGCCAGGTTGCCCAGTAGGTCGAAAAAAATAATTTAAAATAAAAAATTAAGTTCCTTCTTCATAACCATGAATGTAATTATATTGTTCTTCAGTTAGCTTATCAATTTCAACCCCCATTGCTTTAAGCTTTAAAAGTCCAACTTGGTCGTCTATTTCAGTAGGGACTTCAATTATACCGGCTTTCAGCTTTTCCTTATTCTTGACGATGAATTCGGACATTAATGACTGAAGTGCAAATGACATATCCATGACTTCGCTTGGATGCCCTTCAGATAAAACCAAGTTAGCCAGTCTTCCCTTTGCTAATAAATATACTTTCTTACCTTCAGAAAAGATTAATTCCTCTACATCCTTTCGAATTGGATTAATCTCTTTAGAATATTCATAGAGTTCTTTTGTTGGAATCTCAATATCGAAATGACCTAAATTGCCAAGAATCACCCCATCTTTAAGTTTATTGAACATTTCTTCAGTAGGAGTAATAACATGTTTACATCCGGTCGCAGTGAGAACTATATCTGCTTTAGGTAAAGCTTCTGCAATAGGCATCACGTTAAAACCAGAAAATTTTGCTTGAAGTGCTTTGATGGGATCTACTTCTGTAACCGTTACACTTGCGCCTAATCCTCTTGCTCGAAGAGCCATTCCAGATGAACAATGCCCATATCCCGCAATAACTACATTCTTTCCAGCAAATAAAACATGCATTCCATAGATTGCTGCCACAATACCTTGTCCCGTGCCCAATTCATTATCAAATTGATTTTTACATCGTGCGTCATTAACTGGAAATAAAGGAACTTTAAGGGCTCCTTGCTTATCCATTGCCCTAAATCGTTTTACCCCCGTAGTTGTCTCTTCTTGACAAGCAATTATAGTACCATCTTGAATTAATTCAGGGAATTCCTTGTGGGCAGTGACTATCATATCGGCCCCATCATCAATCAATATATTTGGTTTGGCTTTAAGACATTGTCTGATACACCAGTAAAATTCCTCATCAGTGTTTCCGTGCCACGCAAAAACATTAATGCCTTCCTTGATTAAAGCAGCTGAGACATCATCCTGTGTAGATAATGGATTACTACCACATAAGTATACTTCTGCTCCGCCAGCTTTTAGAGTTCGGGCCAGATTTCCAGTTTCTTTGGTAACATGTAGGCATCCTGCTATCGTTATTCCTTTTAAAGGTTTTTCTCTTTCAAATCGCTCTCTGATGACTTTAGCTGTTACCGGCATTTTATTTTCAGCAATGTATAAAGCTTCTTTGCCTTGTTCTGCAAGGTTTTCATCAGCAACTTTGTAATTTACCATTTTTGTTCAGTTTTTGAGTTTTAAGATTTTTAAGTTTAATTAATTAATAAAGCTTTTTTTGGTTAAAAGCAAATATTTTTATGTAAAAACTAACATTTAATTTATAATTTCCATAAAAATTAATAAAATGTAATGAAATGAATATCCAATCCTTAAATATATTAAAAAATCTAAATAGTAAATCCAAGTTCAGCGCTTCAAAAAATTCCCGAAAATTAGGACTATCAAGGCAAACATATCAAAATAAGCTTGGTTATTTAAGAAAAGACAGAATTATTACAAACTTTACTATAAACATAAATCCTGATATTCGACCCAATAACTTGAAATTTGTGATGCTTGAGATTAAAACTAATCCTAAAGAACCTGAATTGGTAAATGAACTATTAAAAATCTCACAATTAAGGATGTTAGATGGTATTATTGGGGATTTTTCTTTATTTGCTTTATTAATTTTTAAATCTTCAAGAGAATATTATCAGATATTGAACACGATTGATAAAATAATGGCAAAGTCCTATTTTAAAAAATACCAAATTATTGACACTATTAAGGTGTTTAAAACAAACGGTATAAGTTTAAGAAAAACAAGAATGTCACTGAAAGAAAAATTGATTGATGATTTAGAAAACAAAGATCCTTCTAAAAATAATGTTATAGTAGAACTTAAAGAGAGATTGGACTTAAATGAAATTATTTCAAGGAATAAAGAAAAAATGAATATCGAATTTAATCCCGAGAAATTTCCAGGTCTATTAATAAGATTTGAGAGCCCAACAAGATCATTTACGATATTTGAAAATGGAAAAGTTGTTATTTCTGGTTTAAAAAAGGATAGTAAGATAGAACAAATTATAGAAATGATATTCAAAATTATTGGCTTAAAACCAGATAAGAAAATTGCGGATACAGAATTTGAAATAGATGATATTGATTTTTCAATTCTTCATATACTTCGGGATTTTCAAGGCTCTAGACCGATATCGACATATGAAATAAGTAAAATTTTCAAGAATCAATTTCAAATGGAAATATCTCAATCAACTGTACATAATAGAATTAAAAGATTGGAAAATAATGGAAATATCTTAAATTATACCGTAAACTTTTCTCCGAAAAAAGTAGGGTTTGAAGGAAAATATCTACTTAGGATAAAACCAAAAAATCCTTCAAAATATGATGAGCTTGCTAAGAGACTAGATTCAAATAAATACATTACAGATCTATTTAGAATTGGAGAACAATATGGATTATTCGCCATTGTTAGAGTTAATAAAATAGAAGATTATGCTGATTTTATGAGAAATCTTTACAATTCCGAAGATATAGAAGATACTTTTACTAATTTTGTTTTGGATGAGCTAATTAGTCACACGAATTTCATAATTTTTTAGGAATTCTCAAATAAATTAATTTTAATAGATTAAAAAGATATTTTTACTTGAAAACATGACTTTTTTTTTTGAGTTACTGAGAAAAGAGATTGGTTTATCACGAACGGGTCGAATCATATTATCCAAAGAATTCAAAAGGTTTGTATCTACTCCAAATACGGTAATTCCTTTAAAGAATTTTTTATTGAGCATCGTATCATTTTTGGAGGAATTTGAAAAACACCAAATTTTTATAATTTCAAAAGTGATGTTTCTTAAAATCGCTTTTATTCAAGATAAATTCAGAGAAAATGGGTTTATTTACACTCATTATGGAACTCTGGAAAGATTTCAAGAGATTTTAGAGGAAAAAATTGAAATTTTCTCACAAGATAACTTAATTGCATTAATCCCATTCAATAATCCATCATATGTTGTAAATAGAGAGTTTGCTAAAAATGAAATAAATCATTATGTTAAAACAGCAAGAAATATATTGGAAGAGTATCCTGATTTAAATTTTGGAGTCACCATTAAATTATTTGATTATCCAGATTTAATAGAGGAATACATTGATTTATTCAAACAGTATAATAATATCAAGCTCCTGAATTTTGAAGATCTTTTTAATTCCATCAAAAATTTCAGACAAATCTTAAAATTAATTATCCAAGTAAAAAGAGATTTAGATCCTAACTTAGTCTTAATGATTTCGGGTAAAATAATTCCAAAATTTTACCCTTTATTGGTATATTTGGGATTTGATTTAATTGATGCATCTTATTCTCTCTTTCTTGCATCTGAGTATTTTTATAATACCATTGAATATTCAATACCATTGCATAAAATGAAATATTTCGCTTGTTCATGTAGCTCATGTAGGACAAAATTATTAGATCTAGATTCAACATCTCCTTCAAGAGAGAAAATAGAATTGCTTTCGCTGCATAATTTAACAACATTTAACAATTACATGCAAAAAATAAAACAATATCTTAAAACGGAAGATTTTAGGTTTTTCGTTGAAAAATCTTCGAATGATGACACAAACCTCATTTCAATGTTAAAAATTTTAGATAAACAGTATTCTGAATTTATTTGTAGTGAAACACCAGTAATTCAAGAAAGAATGACGATTAATAGCATAGGCCCCTCCTCTTATCATCGCCCTGATTTTGTAAGATTTAGGAAAAGAGTGGTGGAGACATTTACACCTGAGAATTGGACTAAGATAATCGTTTTATTACCGTGTTCATCTAAAAAACCGTATTCTTTATCAAAATCTCATCGTAAATTTCTTTCAGTAATGAAGAAAAATGCAAACTTTTCACAGATCCAAGAATTTATCCTTACATCTCCACTAGGAGTCATTCCTCGGCAACTTGAAACAATATATCCAGCAAATTCATATAATATCTCAGTAACTGGAGAGTGGGATGATACTGAGATCAAGATTACTGAAAATATGCTATTAAAATTCCTTGAAAAATATAACTCCCAAATACCAATAATCTGTCATCTCCCAAAGGGAGGCTATCGAAAAATTGTATCTAAAGTAATTGATAAAACTGATCATAATTTTTATTTCACTGATATTGTTGGATCCACGACTTCACGTGATTCCCTCGCATCTTTAGGAAATTCAATAGAAAAATTTAATCTTAATCCGATCCAATCTAATCCAAAAGTAAATTATCATAAAAGAAAATTGGAAAAAATTATCGATTATCATTACGGTAAAATGGTTGGAGAACTGCTTCTTTCTGGTGATTATAAGATAAAGGAAGATAGAAGAAGAAAACTCTCTTTCATAGTTGATTTAAAATCAAAATCTAATTTGGGAGAATATGATCAAAATACCGGCGAGTTAGAATTAACTTTGAAAGGAGCAAATAAGATTAAAGAGCATTTCAGAAAATATAAGTATATAATTTTTGACGGTAAGCAAATAAGAGGGAGCACTTTATTCAGACCAGGTATTATCGATTATAGTTTAGATTTAAAACCGAAAGGGTATGTAGTGATATGGGATAACGAAAAGCAAAACATTATTTCCATTGCAAAGATGATAGTGGGAGCTTCATTTCTTAAAAATTCAATGTCAGGTAGAATTGCAGAAATAATCAATAAAGCAGGAAAATAATGAAAATGATCGAAGAATTGAAACAAATTCGGAAAAAAGCCCTAAAAGAGATACCCGAACTATCTGAAAGGGAATTGAGTAACCCAATAAGTTATTGGATAAAGGAAGATCGTTTATTAAACGAGATTGGCAAAGAGTTTACAATTATTCTTAGAACAAGAGGATGTAAATGGGCA
>Ga0315542_1000392_pt1 | contig 26950 bp, 17 predicted proteins | sample SalMarSW160120MG_FD_202541 | JGI IMG/M metagenome (GOLD analysis project Ga0315542, IMG submission 202541) | Salt marsh sediment microbial communities from the Plum Island Ecosystem LTER, Massachusetts, United States - Salt Marsh Sediment SW1601-20 ... | reverse complement strand
TACGCAAATTCCACATCCAATGCATTTCTTCTCATTTACTTGAGCTACATCATCAATCAATTCTATTGCTAACATTGGACATATCTCTATACAAGTGCCACATGCAATGCAAATATCATCAATTACTTCTGCTAAATAATTTGTATAGCAGTGATATGGCATTACTCCCCTACTATATAATTGAAAAATTCCACAACAACAGGAACAGCAATTACAAATAGCTTCTTCATCCAAATCGGTATTTAGATGCACGTGAAATGCTTTATGGACCAATCTTTCGTCAGAAGCCTTACTTATTATTTCTTTAGCTCTTTCCTTCGAAACTTTAGCTCCGAATTCGTGTTTTATTGCAAATTCAGCGCTCTTACCCAACAAGAAACAGTTCAAACGCTCATCGGTAACCTTGCAGGGTTCATCCAACAAATCTCGAGAATGTCGGCAATAACAATGAGCAAGAGCAATATCATCGTATTTGTCAACGATTTTTGATACTTCTTCATAGGGCATAACTTGATCGGCTGGAACTTCCTCGATTTCTTCCTCCACCGGAACAATCCTCACGATTGGTGGTAAACTTTCAAATTGTTTCATTAAATTATCATAATTACGCTGAGTACCTTCTCTCATCTCGATGAAAACATCTTCGAAGAGTTTTGCGATCTTTTTGTGCTTTTCATCAGTTTCACCTTTTAAATTAGTATATTCGAACATCCCAGGGAACGGAGGAAGGAGTCTATAGACCATTATCCCTGTTCTTCTACTTGGTAACCCTACAACGATCCCATTATCCATTAGAACATTGAGCATCTTATCAACTTCATCATCATTTAATTCCGAGTTTTCTTTAATTTGATCAATATTTAATGAGGGAGCTTTGAATGTCTCAAGTATGAACCGTGCTTGATCTTCAGGGATTATACTCTTGATTAATCCAATTAAAGAATCACTTATTGGCATTGGCATTTGTCCCGCTTTTACGATCCTTCTTGCCACCTTATACCAAAATTTATTTTTAGATTCAGACACTTTTATCAACCTATAAAAATTAATTTCCTAATTAAATTAATAAGATTATACTTTGCTTAATTACATTTCCTAATGAGAGCACAAATGATTAAAGAGGCTCTCTAATTAAGTAATAAGTCTGGTTTGACTTGCATTTTGGACAAGAAACTGATCGGGTTCTTGATGCAGACTCATCCTCCCATTCATTATTACATTTTAAGCATCCGTACCCTTCAAAGGCCTTCTTATAATTAATATTTCCTCCACTGACTCTTAACTCTTTTCCACGGATCAATGCTTCGGTCAGCTTCTTGTGAGCACTCTCAAGGATTCTTGAAAATGTTGGTTGAGATACACCCATTGTGCTCGCTGCCTTTTCTTGAGAGAGATTGATAAAATGTTTTAATCTCATTGCTTCAAATTCAGCTAGTGTCAGCGTCAAACCTGCTGAATCATCAATTTGAGCGTTAAAATAAAAATTATTTGGCGGATTTTTTACGAATCTTATTTGCGTTCTACGACCCATTTTTCAAGTCAATAATTATTTTTTATAATAATATTTATTCATAATTTATTATAATTAATCATTCAAAATTATAATTTCATAATATGATTTATATCTTATAACGTAATCTTAAGGATAAATTACTATTACATAATTCATTTTGTTGGTTGTGTAATCATGAAAATTGAATACTCAAAAAGATTTCATAGTATTCCACCATATATATTTGCTGAAATTGAACAACTGAAATCAAAGAAAAGGAAGGAAGGGGTTGATTTAATCCCATTAGGAATAGGAGACCCGGATTTAAAAACCCCAAGACTGATAATTGATGAATTAATTAAGCAAGTTCAAGTTTCAGATAACCAAAACTATCCTTCAAGTATGGGAGAGGAAGATTTTCGCCTTGCAATTCAAAGATGGTATAAAATCAGATTTGGGGTGGAATTAGATGCGGAAGAAGAGGTATCGGGTTTAATAGGGGGCAAAGAAGGGGTTGCAAATCTCACGAGGGCTTTTGTAAATCCAGGAGACATTGTATTATGCCCTAATCCAGGATATCCAGTATATGAAAATGGAGCAACAAAATTATCTGATGGAATTCCATATTTAATGCCAATTTTAGAAGAAAATAATTTTTTACCGGATCTTGAAGCCATTCCTACTGAAATTTTGAAAAAAGCGAAATTAATGTTTATAAATTATCCAAACAATCCAACAGGGGCGATTATTAATACAGATTTTTTGAAAGCTCTCAATGATTTATCAGAAGATTATAATTTTTTTATTGCTCACGATAACCCTTATTCTGAATTCACTTTTGATGATTATATTGCCCCTTCAATATTACAATTGAGCAAAAATCAGGTTGAAATAAATAGTGCTTCCAAGATTTTCTGCATGACTGGATTTCGATGTGCTTGGATTGCTGGAAACAAAGAAATAATTTATGGAATAAGGAAAATTAAATCCCAAATCGATTCTGGATGCCCTATTTTTATCCAAAAGGCAGTTATCCGAGGATTAAATGAATATAGGTCATCTCAGAGACCTGAAATCGTACTAGAAAATATTAAAATATATGAAAAGAGAAGAGACGTCCTAATTAATGGCTTGAACGAGATTGGGTGGAAAGTAAATAAACCTAAAGCAACATTTTATGTATGGGCAGCAATTCCTGAAAATGACCCGAATAGCATGGATTTCGTCAAAAAGTTGATAAATGTAGGAGTCATATTAACACCTGGCATTGGATTTGGCCAATATGGCGAAGGTTATGTTAGATTTGCACTCACTCAACCTAGTGAGAGAATTAGAGAAGCGATAGATAGAATGAAAAAAGTAATATAGTAGCTTTAAAAATAACAAAATTTTTTATTGAGTTAAAACTTGAGAAATAATCTATTTTTGATACTTTCTTCTCAAATAACTCATTTTAACTTGATCTTCTGATTCTATGGTTCCAGGATATTCGTAATAACTGTCCAACTCAAGCATGACTGGGCAATTATCTGAATTCCAATCCTTATAGTAATCCAAAATTGCCTTAGAATCGTAATTTTCCGCAAAATTATTTTCCGTTTTTTTCACCTCCATTTCTAATTGATATTTTCATGCGGAAAACGATCCTTATCTCAGACCACTTTTTATAATAAATGGAAAAATATTATGCCAAGAGAACAAATCCATCAAGATTATAAAAAGCGGTTAGAAAAGGATTCGTTCTCTCATCATAATACTACTGGAATAATGGCTCTCTTATAGCCACCAATAAATCCTGTAGTATTATGCCATGAAAAAAACATGTTATTATAAAGATTAACGGGAGATGCTTTATAAATCTTATGGGATTCATTTCCCATTTTTAATTATAATCTTACTGTAAATTCAAAATTTTACTGTTAAAATATCAAATTCGCTAGTGAAACTCTATGTAGTTATTAAATTTGAAAAAAAAGATAACTTATAATAGTATGAATTGCATAACATTTTTTTATTGACATTATTTTATAAACCAATATTCAAAAAGAGGGTTTGATTTGAAATCAAATGGAAATGATGAATTAGCTCCAAAGAGGATTGAAAAAACTACTGAGGCCCTATGGCGTGTCCTATGGGCAATAGTGTATTTAATTTTTATTCCCACTATAGTAGCTGTCATATTTTATTTCATTTTCAGTTTTGCAGTAGCATTTTTTATAGGGGATGAAAATAATGTTTTTGTAATTTCTCTTGCCCTTTCAGCAATAATGTTTTTGGTTTCGATCCTAATATATTACCGACCATTTGATAAATACCGGAAGAAATCGATTTTTCAGAACAAAATAAATAACCCTCGAGCAAGGATTCATATTTTATTCTTGATCACACTAGTCTCGCTTATATATACTCCGATTTTTTTGCTTTTTGTTCCAGAGCGAGATGTTCAAGAACAATTAACTTTATTACCATTATTAACATTTGTTTTAGCTTATAATAGCGTATATCTTTATTATTTCTCTCAACCTATAGATTTCTTTAGCATATCAGAATCCAAGTTCAAACATTTTAATCAGTTGAAAGATACAATAAAGCAACCTTATAATCTTATAATTCTTGTTAATTATGTTGTTCTCATAGCGTTTTTATCTATTACTTTTGAAATGAAAATCACACTTGGAGATATAGTTTTAAACATCTCTTGGTTGTTTGCTATTATTGCAAACATTGTTTTTTACTTTATAGCATTAACAACCACTAAACCTCACATCAAAAAAATAGAAGAATCAATAAAAAACAATGAAAATTTTTTAGAAGATTTAGTACTATACAAACAAGCATTTGTGAAATCAATTGTTAGATTAGATTTTTTTATATTAATCCTAATTCCATTTGGAATAATATCAGTATTCTACCAACTAATTGAAAATTATGCAATTATAAATGCGATTTTTATAACACTGATACTCGTAATTTTTAACTTTAAGCTTGATATTTATATAAAATCATATTTTTTCAGGCAACTGAATCGTATAAATCCTGATAGGTATGCTACTCGTGATGTTGGAGTAAAATGGAACTTTTTCTTAACTATCTCATTCATAATCTTAATTCCTTCCTATATCTTTTATTATTCTTATGTTTTAATACCGGAGGTATTCTATTTCAATTTACTTGCTTTATTAATAATTTATTTAATTACAAGAGCAGAGGAAAAGCATGATTATTTACCAAAAGAGTATGCAAAACATCTACATCTAATCATTACTATTTTTTTATCAGCTATTATTTCTTTCCAAATTGTTCCAATTGTAGAAATTTTCGTAAATTTCGTAATATTTTTCATTATACTATATTTCAGCCTGGAACTTTTTGTTAAATTCGGTTACTATAGCAGGAAAAATTTATTACTCGTACAAAATGTTTTAGCTATCGCTAGTTTTTATTGTATAGCATATTTATTTTTCAGAGATATTGCATTTGGTCCGAGTCCTATAGATTCAATAAATACGTTTATGGTTCATTACATCCTTCCAGGTTTAATTGGAAGTTTATTCTCTCTTTTTTTGCTATATTTCCGACAATTTTATAAGAATTCGTGGAAGACTTTAAGAACAGGAGTCATTTGTAATATTTTGGTAATTATTGGACTCTCATTCTATTTACTCAATATTACTCCTAATGTCACCAATTTAATTGTGTCAGTAATAGGTTTTTCAATTCTTTACATTGTCCTTACAGGATTCAATTATCTTATTCACATTTTCAGTAAACAAAATTTAGCCAGTAATGTTTATAGTACAATTTGGGTTTTAGATCTCAGCATTTTTTCTGCCATGTTATTTAATACTTTAACTAATGCAATTAATCTTCTCACAATTGTTCCCGATTTTCTTGTTTTATCAGCATTAATTTTATTCACTTTATGGTTTGGTAAGAAGATCGGAAAAGTAAGTGAAAGAAATTATTTTAAACTGTTCAATGTTAATGGTTTTTTATTAATCCTTGAAATTTTCATTTTATCGTCACAATTTCTCATTGAAGAAGTCTTCCCTCATCAAGTTGAATATAAGGTTTTAGCCTACTTTATATCCACATGTATCACGGCCCTCATCGTGAACGTTGGAGCACCATCTAAATCTGCATCCATCAAAAAAGCGAAAAATTATCTCAATATCTTTACAGTCATGTTTGGGTGGTTTTTAATGGAAATGTTTTATTTCCTTTTAAATTACCAGAATCTTAATGATCTTTACGGCTTAATTATCGCATCATCTTTAATATCTACAATTCCAATTGGATTCTTAGTCTTCGTTAAAATTTTAGATAAAAAACGACTCCTTGGTTACCTTTTCCTTGTCATAAATGTTATCTGCTTGACATTTTTCTCTTTTGTAATCCATTTCATCCTTGAAAATGAAATTGACCTCTTTTTCGGAATTTCGTTTGTCCTCTTAGGTTTAGTTATTTCATATATAGGAATAGGCAAGGTTGGAGTTAAATTAGGCTATATTTCAAATGACTTTTACCTCAAGTTTGTGAAAACAATGTATTACCCCATTGGAATCATTCTTTTCTTAGTATTTTTTAGTTTCTCATTAGAACTCACTGGGGATCTATTTCTTTCATTCTTAATTGCAATATCATTGTTGAGTGTATTGACTAATTTTGCGAATTTGATTTTTAAAACGATTGCCAAAATTAATTTTCGAATCACGCTTATAACACTGTTTTACGCTGTATCCTATGCTTCATTCTTATTGGTTCAATCACTTATTTTAATTCCTTATTCAACTCTTTATGAATGGTATGTTTACCTATATTTTTCAATAATATTAATTCAATTGATGTTTTACATTCCTTTTGCTTATTTAACAGCAAAGAAAACCAATATAAAAGTATCTTTTTTCAAGTATAGCTATTATTCACTGTACAGTATGATTTTGTTAGTTTTTCTTCTGATATCATCGTTCTTTTTTTACTTATTTTATTCCCAACTCATTGGAGTATATGTTTTGGCATTGATTGCAGATATTATATATATCACCATTATTCTTTATAACCATATTAAAAGAGGGTTAGCAAAACATTATCTACCCGTCATACACCTTTCAAAAAAAGCTGCTATTGTGTTATATTCTGCTCTTTTTTCTGAATTTTATGCTTTTCTTTTAACTATGATTCTTCTTTTATTTCAGCCACCATGGCAATTATGGGAGTTATTTCTTTCGAGCTATTTGGCATTTGTCATAATCAGTTTAGTAATATTGGTATTAGCAAATAAACTAATACTCTTTTCGATTGAATTTAGTCATAGAATAAATATAATTTCTCTCTTATTCACTAGTATACTTGCAGCGTACTTTTCGCAAATTTTTGTCAGCACATTATTTGTGAACATGTATTTACTATGGGATATAGTAATATTAACATTCTTGGTTTTTAGTTTAGTTCCATTATACTACACAATTAATCGAAATATATTTCAACGATTTATTAATAAGAAAAGTGTTTATGTTGATGGTATCCTCATATCACTCTCCGTAATCATTTTACCAGTATTTCTCGCTATAGAATTTTCTCTCATTACTACATTTCTACTCTATATAGTTATCTCTATGATTTTTTTGAGTTATTGCTTCTTAAAATACGTAGAACATGTATTTGATGAATTGAGTATAAAACAAGGTCAACAAATCGCTTTAAAAACCATCCAGTTAATTTGCTGGAATTTATTATCGGTATTTGTATCATATACTGTTTTCACTACTTTTACTCCAGGAATTATCAATGAAATGTTTTATTTAGTGTTATGCGCATCTTCAATTGCATTTTTTATCATTAATCTGAATAGCCTACCAATAATCGAAGATATAAAACAACGAGTTTTCGAAAATGAAGAGCTTAAAATTGATTATTACAAAATATATAAGATTTATGAGTTTTATAAGAACGTTAGCTTTTTCGCATTCATTTTCTCCATATCAGGGTTGATTTCTACTCTCTTGCATCCATTTATTTATTTATTAGGAGCCCTCATACCATTATTCTTTTTAACGCCAGGAATTATTCAATTTGAACTTTTCTTTTTGTTTTCGCTCTTATTACTTATAATTACGCAAAAGATTGAAATAGAATATCAAAAAACTAGGACTTGGATTATGTTACTTTCTTGGTTGATAATTAAAAGTACGGTATGCGGTTATATTTATTCATATTTCATTGAAACTCCTATTTTGTCTTGGAGCATATCAATATTGATATTTTCAGTATTTAGCCCTATTACTCTGCATTTCATCAAGAAGATAAGGTTAGTTTTTGGCAGTACGAGTAAAATAGTAAATAGTATTCTTGTAGTTTCATTTTATGGCTCATTGATCACTTTATATCTTGTCTATTTCTGGACGCTCAGAATGCTTCCATTCTTCTCGGGAAATCTCCTATTATTCTGGTTCTTATTCATTAGTAACAGCATTATATACTTTGATTATGTTATTATGAGATTAAGAAATATTTTCGAAGGAGAATTTGAATTTAATCTGTTAAAACTTTATTTCAAGTCATCCTTGGTTTTATGCTTATTCATTTTCTTCAATTTTTATTTAAACTTAGTCTTGTGGTTTATTTCTGCTATAATATTGTTGAGGCGAAGAAATTCTAGTGTCGTAATTAAATTTCTGATTTATATTTTGTTTAGTTTATCATTATACATCTATCTCTTTGTCGATTTTTCATTCTTGTTTCCTTTAGAGTGGAGAGAGATCTCTATAATGCTAACTGTTTCCTTGATCTCTGTTTTTATGATTTCAATCTTCTCCAATTATCGGAAAGTAAACGACTTAGAAAAGTTTAGTATTTATCTTCTTCTCTCTTTCTTATCCTTCGTTTCATTTTCTTTTATTCCAGAATTTTCGATATTTCCTGGATTATTTTACAATGGTTCTTTCTCACTATTAATTTTCTTAGCATTGACAGGCAACTATTATTATCAGAAGAAAGATAGTAGATATAAGTTGTTTATTCGACCTTGTGCTGTTTTAGCTGTATTTGATCTTACAAGTTTCTTATTTTATGGGTTACTCTTCAATTTCCCTCCGTTTAGCCCAAATTACCAACAAATTCTAAGTTTTACTTCAACTTTCAGTTTAACTGGGTTGACTTTTGTATCATTATATAATCAATCACCACAGAGATTCAGGCGCTTATCTTTCTTTATCGTATTACCACTTTTGACGTTAAGCATACCCACTTTTATATATTTTTTCATCTTTGCATCTTTTCCGCTACTAAGAAGCTCGGTAATACCTTTAACAATATCTCTAAATGTAGGAATATTATTTTTCTATATTGCTATTGGTTTGTACCAATGGAAATTCTCAAGAGCGATTTGGAAAACAGGATTCTGGGCTTGGATTCTTCTCCCAATCGTTAATTATGCCATTATTGACCAATCTTTTGCAGCTTTAAGTTTAAGATCTTTGGATCTTTTTGGTTTCAATATTCCAGCATCCACATTATTAGCAATTACTATTTGTATTATTATATCCTTTCCTTTTTGGTATAGTTGGATTAAAGCTCATTTTAGTACAATCTTATTTGGTACCTGGATTATAAGCCTAGGTTTACTTTATTGGTTTAGCCAAAATTTATTCTTAGGAAATCCATTATTGATAAATTCTTCATTCTTGATTTTTGCATTCATATTGCTCATGCCATTAGTTTACAAGCTTAAAATTTGGAGGGTGTTAATGGCGTTCTGGATCCTTTTTACAATTATTATCATATCTTTCATTAATTTCTTCTTTTCAGATTTGGGAACAATGGTAATATCCATTGATATCAGTGTTTCAGGTTTATCCATCATATTTTTGTCATATTTTCCTAATATGAAAAATAGGCGAAATCTTTCGCTTTTAGTAGCATATTTTGTACTAATGACCGGGATTTCAGTGATGATTTATCAAATTATTCTTGATATTGTGTTTCAAGGACTGGACCCACTTGGTGCACTATATTTAACGATGATAATAATTTCTGCTTCATCATTTTCCTCTAGGATACTGAAGGTAAACAAGATTCTGATGAATTTTCTGATATCTTGGACTTTAGTTATTTCTTTTGCACTCATGACATTTCATATTTGTAATATATTTCTTCCATATAATATCGGAGGGGCACTTTATATTTCGTTGACTATTGGAGGTTTAACTTTTTTCATTTTTAATCGTTATAAAATGCTTTGGGGGCCATATGAAAACTTTATGCCTGTATCATCTATGATTGCGTTTATTGCTATTGCATTAGGCACATCTCTTTCTATCTCATCTATACTTCTAAATATAATTTCAATAAATCCATGGTTTCTCATTGTAGCGGTATTTTTATTCACAAATATTATATTTCTTTCATTTAAAATTAAAAACTACGGGTTTATCTTGTCCTATCTATTACCAATCCCCATAAGTTCATTGATCCTCTTCTTTTTACTATTTTTTGAGCCCTTGAATAATGTAGTAATTCTTACTACCATCGGAATTTTGACATATTGTGTAGTGAATCAACTTTTGAAAGTTAATGTAAAATTCAAAGCATTATTACGTCTAATATTATATCTTGATAGTTTCGCATTATCACTACTTTTACTACCTTTCCCCGATCTATCATTGAATTTCTTTATTTCAATGTCAATTTTGTTTATATTGACAACTTTTGATAGTTTACTTTCTAAAAAGAGAAAATACTGGTATATTGTTCTAGTGAATCTTATAAGCTATATCTCTTCGACTATCTTCTTGTTTTGGTACCTAAATGTCATATTTTTAGCACAATTCGAATATATGATATGGTTAAATAGTTTTGTTTTCATATTACTTCAAAAATATACGGTCTACGCATTCTATACCATTCTTAAATCCTTGAATAAATACGACCCTGAAAAACTCGTACGATATAGGTTGATTTTAAATTATAGTTTATCCAATGCTCTATATGTCCTCATTAGTCTTTACGGTTCCTTAAGCCTTGGTTCAGCGATTAATGAATACTTTTCTTTAATTGGAATAGCTTCATTCTCTTTAGGATTGATGATTTTTTGCTTCTTCTATTTTATTCTAAATAGCATTTTCAATAGAAAATTTAAGGGTAAAGTAAGAGGGGGAATAAGATCAGGTCTATTTGTCGCTTTCCAAGTTAGTTTATTTGGATTATGGGCTTTTAGCCTCGGATTGAATAACTTTTCTTTTCTAATGCTCATAATTATTATTGAAACGTTATTATTATATTATACTTTTAGTTTGTTCTCTCCGTTAATTAGCAAGGAAAGTGAAAAAGTAGTTTTTAACTATGTACCATTTTTAACTTTTCTTTTATATGTTGAAATTTCAATCTTAAGCTTCAGCTTGATTAATAGTTATACTACACTAGACTTGTTCTATTCAAGTTTCTATTCCCTCTTGATCTTTTTTATTTTAACCGCGATCGAACTAGGGATCGTTAAGAAAGTTAATATAAAATTGACAAAACTCAGTCATTTTGTAAGTTATACAATTACTTCTGTGCTTGTCTTTATTTTTGCTCCTAGCTTTTTATTAGGACATGTTGATTATATTATTTTCAACTTAATTATTATATTATTTCTCTCAATGCAGTTTTATACCGTGAGAGCTCTATTTTCATTCCTTAGTCATTATAATTGGTTCAATAACATAAAAGCATTGAGAGTTAAACAAATGATTAATAATATACTTATAAATTCGATTTTTATCTTGTTAAGTTTGTTTGGCTCCTTGTTAATTTCAACTTTAAATGTTCCATTTTCTAATATCTTCTTTATCTCTTTACTCTTTTCTTTCTTCATGTTCTTTTTAAATGGAACAATTAATAGAACAATTGATAGATCTCTAAGAGTTAAGTATTTACTCGTACCTTCCTTTATTGCAATGCAGATTTTTTCTCTTTTATTAATGGTTGAGATGCTACAAATTGATGTAAACCTTTTTATCTTTTGGTTAAGCTTAATAGCACTTATTGAAACCCTAATGAGCATATATCCCCTTTACATTATGAGAAAGTACACGAAAAATGAAGCGAGAAGAGTTTTTATATCAAATTCATTTAAAGGGATTGAGTTTTGCTTGTATCTTGAAATCACAATATTAACTTTTGGAATCTTTTATTATAATCTAAGAGAACCATTTCAAAGTTTATTATATTCCCAATTAATTTTGTTTGGATTAAGCGTGCTGGAAATCTTTGTATTTAAGAGCTTGAAGGAAAAATTCGGATATATTATACATCTTATTAGTTATTTAATACTTTCTGGGTCTTTAGTTTATATCGTATTTTTATTCAGATTATCAGAATTCCTATACCTACTGATAATTTTAATGCAATTTTATTCTAATTATGCATACTTTAGAATGAAACGCGATCTAAATCCAGAGAATGCAGATACAAATCAAAAATGGGCAGTAAGAAGACAAAGAATAATTGGGACTGCTTTCTATAGCGTTTTATTATTTCTAGTTTCTCGCTATCTGTTGTTTTTTACTACATTTGATATTTTCATTTCATTATTCTTGATAAGCTTATTACTTCATGTAATTACGTTATTTGACAGGGCGATCTTAATATTCCTTGGCCGTTTATCAATGCCATTGATTGTGATTTCATTAATCATTATCAATATTATTTCAATTCCAGTATTTTTAACTTGGATCTTTACAACGGGTCTTACGTATAGGTTAATACCGTTAGTGATTATTATTGTAGAAATAGAGCTATTTTATTTAGCTAAACTAACCAATAAATGGAAAGCATTCAAGAACCCTTTTATCTCTGTATTATATTTCAATCTATCGTCTTGGCCTATATATTTTATTGATCTCTCTTTTGCATCATTATTAATTAACTTTAACTTGATTATGCTTTCAATGTTTTTATTTTTCATAATTGTGAAAATAGATAGAGCAATTAATGCTTTAAGCGTAAAAATGTCGAAGCCGATTTCTTCCATAGCATTGCTCATCCTTGGATTTGGAATCCCCGTTGACTTATTCATATTATTACAATCATACAATCTTGATATTATTTTAAATATCGCAATATCTGCTCTTGTTGGAACTATGGAACTTGGGATCGTAAAAAGGCCGTATAAGAGAAAGAGAGGCATATCATTCTTTTATACCCTTACTTTGCTTGTTGAGGTGTTAATCATCACTCAACAAATAAATATTGTATCATTAGGGTATAGTGTTTTGGTCATAGGAACGCTTATCTATCTCTTCATGTTCATGTTAGAAGAATTGAAGGAATTTTTTAGCCATATCGTTGATTATGTCTCAAGGGGATGGAATGCCATAAAATCATTCATAAATAGCATTTTGACTGGTATTTATACATTTTTAAAGAGGAATTATACCACTCTCAAAATTCTATTTGCTGCTATTATAGGAGGACTTATGGGATATGTCTCGAATGTCTTACCCATTTTTGGGGGCACTCTGGGTGCATATGATTATGCACCGTTATTCGGCCTAGCAGTTTTTGGTTTAATAGTTGGACTCTTTCCCGGTAAAAAAAATGAGGATCTGGACAGTATTTTTAGAACTAGAATGACACGATTCAGTACGGTTTGGTTTGGAGTAACCATATTCATATTTATGATAATTATTCCTGTAGTTGATCCCTTAATTCAAGTAATTTTGACGTTATCTTCATTTTTAATTTTAGGTCTAATTCTCGCGATTTATGTGTGGAGAATCGAGAAAAAACAAAAAATTTCGATAAAATGGCGTTTATATATCACGGTTGTATTGATAATATTGCTAATAGTATGGGCAATCTTATTGATAATAGTGTATCTAAGAGGATAAATCATCTTTTCCAAAAAGAATATGAGAAGTAGATTACTATAAGTTTTTTTCTTTCCAATTTTCTAAAAAGGTTTTGAAATCATCTTTAGAAAGTCCTATAGAATTTAGATGATTGGAGATGAATTCCTCTTTACCTGTTTCAGAAAGGTTCTTCTTAAAACCTAATGACCAATCATAATAAGAAATTGCTTTTGACATATTATTTGATCATTAGTTCTAGAAAATAAAGACAAACAGACTGTGAAATTTCTAATAAAAGTAATATGAGAAATTCAACTTATCTCAAGATTTTTATAACAATAAAGCGAAGTAATGTTAAATAAATCAAAAAAATGATGAATAAAAGTGGAAAAATCAGAGAAAAAAATTAATGTCAGAGATTGGATGATCTTAAGCACTACCATGATAGGGGCCGTTCTGACAATCCTTGCGTTAATATGGCAATTTAGGCCTTCACGTGGAATCGTTACGGCAACCTTTCTTCTCATGCTCTCGTTCATACTATTTGTGAATTCAGTATCTGCTAATTCGAAAGCCAATTTTGAATTGAAAATGAAGAATTTTGACTTAAAGAAGGTCAATAGATTCGTGTCATTTGCAGAATACACATTTGGATTGGGATTTACCTTAGTAATTATTGGTTTTTCCATCCTAGGATACAAGTACCTAATGGATTTCACTTCGGAATCGATTTATGCGTTTATCTTACCAGTTACGTTTCTGTTGGTTGCCTGGATTTTGATATTCATTTATAATACAATAAATTATTCTGGTAAATCAATCAAGGGATTTAGAAGCATGAAAAGAAATCTTTGGATTTTTATAGAATTGGGGAGTTTGGCAGCCATAACTGTGGATTACTTTATATTTCGATTTATAATTTAGTATCTTTAAAATCTATTTTTATTTTTTTAACTTTATAATGAAAAAAACTTAATATGGAAATTAAAAATGGTCTCTAAAGTTGATTTTAAGAAAAAATTTAAAGAATTTTATCACCCAAGTTCAAAAGAAGTGGTAATAGTGGAGATACCAGAAATGCAATTCTTAATGATTGATGGCATGGGATCTCCAGGTGATTCAGAGGAATATTTAAATGCGCTTAGTGTATTATATCCTGTTACTTTTAAAGTAAAGTTTATGAGTAAAGCTAATGGTAAAGATTACGTTGTTCCTCCTCTTGAAGGTTTGTGGTGGGCTGATAACATGGATGATTTTATTAAAGATAAACGGGACAAATGGAAGTGGACCATAATGATAATGCAGCCAGTTTGGATCACGGAGGATATAATAAATGAATCAATTAATTTAACAAATGAAAAGAAACCTGAATTATCAGAATTGCTACCTAAATTAAGGTTAGAAAATTACACGGAAGGAAAGGCAGCTCAAATAATGCATATTGGCCCCTATTCGGAAGAAGGCCCAACAATTACAAAAATTCATAATTTTATAAAAGATCAAGGCGGAATATTTGACGGTCATCAAAAAAAACACCACGAAATCTATCTTAGTAATCCAAGAAAAGCAAATCCGGTCACGATGAAAACGGTTATAAGACAACCTTTTGAGATATAATTATATAGATGTGATTTAATTTCCGATTTATGGATATTAGTTATATTTGTTTAATTTTAATATTTTTTTTATTAAAAATTTTAATGCATTCACCAATTTTACTGCACTTTCAAAAGCCTGAAGTTATTTAGGGTAATAATTGATTTCATTCAATCTATTTTATAGAAATTAAAATAACGAATTTTTTTACTTTTGTTTGAATTAGTCTCTCTTCATTAGAAATTAGGAAAAGAAAACATTAATATATATCATCATTTGAAATATAAATTAATAAGATAAAAATTACATAAAAAAGATACATTATGAGTCAATTAGACGAATATGTAAATAGAATTTCTAAATCCATTAATACAGGGAATTATCGAAAGTCGGCGAAGTTATTATCCAACCTCGCGATGAATATTGACAATAACCAAATAGATCTCACAGTTGATCTTATATCTCGTGCCTTAAAATCTAGATTGGGTCCAAAATTTAGTAGAGCTTTCATTTCTCTTAGTCATAAAAAAGTTGAACAATATAAAATATATCAAATAGAAAAATCATTAATCAATACCCATATTTTGATCGATGGAGAAGGCTTAATAGATTCATTCATTGGAAGTCTTGAAAGTGATATTGAAAAAGTCAATGGAAGAATTTTTCTTACGAATTTTCGCATTATTGCTACAGGATATCAAAGAGATCTCCCTAAAACTGGAGTGGTTAAACAGAGATTACCATCAAGGAGTATTTTAAGAACTATTGTTAATACAGCTAAAACGGCTCAAGAGATCAAGCAATCTTATGATCCAGCAAAAAAAATAAAAAAATCGATGAATCGTGGATTTTTTTCAGTGAATAGAATTCAATATGGGTCATACTATCCCTTATCACCTCCTGAAACTATAATGGTTAAAGACCAATCGTTAGAGTTTATAATTTCTGTTTCATATCTTTCAGACGAGGAACGAATATTTGGCGAACTTGAAGTCAAAATTACTAGAGAAAGATTTCCTTTTGAAACGCAAGAAGATTTTCAAAAAAACAAAATACTATCATATAACCTTTTTAAAAATGCTTTAAAAGATTCCTATAAAGAGGTAGATAAACTTCAAGTTGTCAATATGGGAAATGTCTCAGATTTTGCACCGTTCTTGGGTACTTTTTTTAAAGAAAACGAGGGGAAAGCTTGGACGGTTAAAGCGATTTTAAATCGAAAAGATCAACTTGATTTGCCTAATAATCTGAGGTACCAGCTCTCAGAAAAAATAATCGCTGATACATTAGAACAGCTGTTTAGCGAGGGTTTAATCAGTCGAAATATCCATGAAGGAAACTTTTTTTATTTTCTCTGAATCAAAAATAGAAGTAGGATCAACATGCCAAAGTGGAATCACTATTATTTTATTTGTTATGGAATTATACTCATTTCTATTGGAATACTATTGGTTTTAACTTTATTTAATCCATTTTCAAGCACAATATCATTTCTTTTATTTATATTATCAATCTGTTTGAATATTCCACTGATTATTGGGATAGTATTTATTGTAATTGGCCTAATAATACGATATAATTCAAAACATAAAATACAAAAGTCGAATAAACAATTATCCTCTTCAATCAAATCCTTAAATTTGTCTTCTACTGAAAGGGATTTATATGGATATCTCAAGGATAATTATGGAAAGCCTTTTTCTTCTCAAATCCTATTTGAGAAAAAAGATGAAATCTTGAATGAAAATAAGAGAATAACAAAACTAAATTTTATGAAATGCTTAGAAAAGATATATGGTGTAGGACTAATAAAACGTAGTATAGATAATGAGGATTTATTCTACTATTTTATCAATTAAAATAAATTATTTCATTTTTTTCGAGTTTTATTTGAATTTCTAAAAAAGACGAGACAAATTTAACTTATAAAACTATTTATATTGATATTTAGTGTAATATGATTAAAAGGTTTAAGAAGATTGCAATGAAACCGCAAGGTATCATTGCGTGGTACTGCTAATGATGTAAGGTTAGACCAAACCACCAGTCCGAGAACGAGTAGCTCAATCCAGAGCCATTCCTTTGAACCCGAGGGTAAAGGGAAAGCTTTTTACACCAATGATGCCGTACCTCTTCTTAGGATCACGCTCGAAAGCTTGATAAAAGGAAATATATAAGCAAATCCAAAAGGATTGCTTATTAATTATCGCAATTCATTTCATTGCTCGGCCAAGCAATTTAAGAATCCCTTCACGCGATAATTTTAATAACTGGTGTGGGGACCTGTTATTCAATTTCTCCAGAGTTTTTAACCGAACGTGCTAGCAATATTCGATTGCTAAGATATCACGAAGATACTTAGAGGATGCATCTCATGATCGCATAAAGGTCGCAATATTTTTTTCCAATGATCACGCTCAAAAGCATGATGGTAGAGAAGGCATTTGAAAACCCGTAAGTTTTCTTAGCAGTAGTATTGGTTTTCATATCTGCATATGATATATCTCAATGAAGTGCTTAACTCGAATCAGTAAAACCCAAAGGTTTGTAATCCAAGCTATTGTCCGAAGACATTTTCTTTCCATTAAGGAAAGGAAGCATTACCAAATTTTAATACCCGAGAGCATTTCATTTAGTAATTCCATAGAGATCCAATACTTCTTCTCTGTATTCGCACCGTAAGGTGTGAATAATTATATTAATGGCAAAGTGATATTTAAATGAAATTGTTAATGGATTATTATATAATTATGTCGGAGATATTGGTTATTGTTCATTTTATGTCGTTTAAAATATGTGACGAATCACCTTTTTAATTATTGATTCTCTATTATTTATATGGCGATTTCATTTTTTGATGGGTTATTCCTTTTTGTAGCTATTTCTTTGAATATTAAAATAATTCTCATTTTCCTCGCAAGATATCGCGGTCCTGAAGGCCTTGAGCATAAGATTGGCTACTTAGTAATAGCTTGCATCATCCCATTAATCATTATCTTAATAAATTACCTTTTAATTGGTAAAGATCTCTGGATTCTCATCTATTTAATTATTATTATCAGTTTCTTGATTTTTGAAATGATTTTAGACTACATTCTAAAACTCAATTTTCGTAGGAATCTTAAGATTGTTGTACCTTACACCTTGTTCTATTATGTTGCATTTTGGGGCTTATTAGCAATCTCTTTTGTCATTGATTTGGTATTTGGATTTATAGTTTTTAGTATTTTTATGTTAAGCGTCGTTGTCACCATCTACACTCACAAGAAGGAAAAGAATAAAATGTTCAAAAAATGAAATTCTCAATTCCCCATGAAACTAGCTAAATTTTTTTGAGTGGACTTCCTGTTTATCTTTGATTTCAACAATTTTTCAAGCTCGGGAAATTCGAAGGGGAAGAGGTTTTCAAATGCTCTCTGAAGCAGTTCCACATATTTTTTCTTGTCATAGTGATGCTTCTTTTCATCATATAAGTGAGAAAGGATTACTTTTTTATTTGGAAAGTCGGGATCAGCTTCAGCATTTAAGATGATATAGAAAACATTCTTTCCCGGAGTAGCCATCACGCCAGATTTCTCTAGTTGTCGAGCAGCAACTGCTTGATACGAGTTCACCTTGTATTGAGAGGGAACACGAGATATTCTTTGCTTAATTGTCAATTCTTCCTTTGAAATGTGACCAGTTTCGATTTTATCAACATATTGAAGCAATAACTTCTTTGCTTCAGGAATCTTGCTTTTAAATTCTTGGATTGACTTTACCTCCTTAAAAACATCAATAAAAGCATATTGAGCATCTTTAACGATTTTAGGTATATCACGTCGTCGAACTTCAATTCCCCTTACTTTTATCTCTCCAGTATTTTTTATCCCCCAATAATGACTCAGGGCAGGAACATCAGGTTCTGCTCGAGATGGAAGAAATACAATACTGTTAAAAAGACCATCCCAACTCATAGGTATTTGCGTTTTATTCGTTATTTCTTGAGCGACTATTTTTGTTATTTTCTCAAACTCTTCAGGAGTCCTATTCTGAGTATCCTGAAGCCACATTGAATCAACTATTCCATGGATGACCTTGCAACCATAATCTTCAGCAATTTCTGCCGAACGCATAAGAAATTCACGTGAGAAGGCGCATACCGTTTGATGAGCCTCAATCTTTCCAAAACGAGCGTTTTTGAATCCTAAGTACCCAAAACTCACGACCAATACCCATTTTAAAGCCGTATCAGTAAACTTATATCGAACGCTTCCTGTTTTCCGAACATACTCCTTACAATTCAAGCGTTTAATTAAAGGTAGTTTTATTGATTTAGAAATAATACCTTCTCTTTTTGAACAAATGTGAAAATCAAGGCCAGGAACCTTAATTCCTGTTCCATCATCTTTACAACACTTGCAATTGACTGTTTCAGACGAGATATTAAAGTTTGCCATCAAAGAGGGATACATTGAAGAAAAATCAAGTTCAGCCACTTGATGGAAAACTCCAATTATGGGCTCATAAATATGTCCCCCACGATCACCCTTAATCAGATCCATTCCCGAACGAAAATCTTCGGGACTCTTTTTAAAGGGAGGAATTAGATGATCTAGCTTATACGCATAATAATATTGTATAGATTGAAGTGCCCCTCCAATGGTTACTCTACTTAAGCGTTGTAAAGGAACGCGTGAAATCCGAGCAACTTCAATTACACCTGGTATGTTTCCTTCAGTAAAGTGTAAACTCGCATAAGTAGTGGTATCAAGATGAAATCTTCCCGTGAAGTATACTTGTGTTTTTGATCGCCTGCGGATGACTCCATATGACATATAATGATCCTTGCTTCCTGATAAGTCGAAAATGCAGTTTCGTAAAGGAGTTTTTGTTCGCGAAAAATAAACTTTTTTTGAAATACCATGAGCAGAAGCTCTTTCAGCTAAGTAAGGAAACATGAATTCATCTCCAACTTGAGTCAAAATAATGTCAGGATCTAATCTTTCAATAACTTTACTTATCTCCAAAAGTGTCTCCGCTTCATCGCCCTTATCAATCAAGATCGTATCTTTTTTGTAGCCATCCGCACGAGGTACATTATCTTCATCATTTTCTACGATGCTTATTTGGGCATAAGCAATAGGATCATTATAATAAGGTCTGATCCCTCTTTGCTGTACTTTAACATCTAACCATGCTGCTTTCAAAGGAGGTAATTCATAAAAGAGCTCTTCGTTGTCATCATTTAAAATGACTGAAACCAATAGCATTTTCTCTTTCTCTTTACTTTTCTGAATATTGACTTTAAAGCTGCATTTTGAAATAGGAAACAGATCATTAACATAGAAATACATCTGAGAAATGGGTAAATCCGTATTATAGAGGATGAATAAATCATCTTTCTCAATTTCCTTTATAGTTGCTTTAAATAAAGAGGGCTTTATCACAGAAACCCCCAGTACCTCTTCTTTCTCGTGATCTTCAAGGCTCACGTACTTTTTACATACTCTCACGCTTTTTACATTAGCATTCTGGCTAAGAATTTTCTCTAAAGTTTTTAAATCCTTTCCAATGCCCTTTTTGGGGACAACAAAAAATTCAGGGAAATAGTCGGCATAGATTTCCACATTTTCTTCTTCTTCAATAGTTTTTACCCAGAGTTTAACTCCGTTGCTGCACGTTGAGACATCGAGCAACCATCCTTCAAAGGTTTTTATTTCATTCACGCGTTTTTTCGTAATCTCTCAACTTCTCCTCGAGACTTTCAATTTTCTTTGATAAAAACTCAATAGCTTTTTGTTGCTCAATTGCAAAGGACATAAATAGTATCTCTGATAGCATTGTACGAGCCCCCATACTGCCTGCATCTGAATGAATTCGTGCAAAGTTCATTAACTTATCAAATCTTTTTCGATCTTCGGGTCGTAATGCTCTTTTGAACTCTTTCCAGCTCTCAATTTCGTGTTCAAGAGCTGGTCGGAAACTTGGTACTGTTCTACCACACATTTTAATCCATTCTCTTAAAATCTAACCCAGAAGGATAATCATTAAAGAAATTAAAAAAATCATGCATCAAAGATTTTCTGATTTTTAATGGAAAAGATATATAGTAGTTTAGCAAAAGATCCAATATTATCAATTTCATTTTAAAAGTGAAATGAATTGCGAATAATCGACTCATTGTGTTATGTTCCTACAGAGGAAGTGTTTATTGATTTGCTCGTTTCTTTACCGCCTCAGATGTCAAGGTACCTTAAAGACGTATTTGGACCTAAAGTTGGACCTTTAATTGGAATTAGTGCCGAAGAACTATATAAAATGAAGGTAAGCTTGAGTCCAGAGGAGCTTAAAAAAGCAATAATTCCATATCTCCCGAAGATAAATAAACTCACCACAACCGTGGAAGATTTTGTTCTTCAATTAAATAAAATGGGAGTTGAAAAAGCAGTTATATTCAATCTTGATGAAGAAACTCCAAGTGGAATAGCGGGATTGTCTAATGATTATTATGCAGATATTGTTCGAAACTTTCCTGATAAATTCATTGGATTTGCTGGAATAGATCCCTTGAAAGGAATGGATGCGATACGAGAAATAAGAAGATCGTATAATTTAGGATTACGAGGAGTTGCTGTAAGACCATTTATGTTCAAAATTCCTCCAACTCATGCAAAAATGTATCCTATTTATGCAACTTGCGTAGAACTAGACATCCCCATCTGGTTTCATTTATCGATTAATTATTCCACCAATTCAATGGAATATGAAAGACCAATTTTTTTAGATATGGTTGCTCAAGATTTCCCCGAACTCAAAATGATTGCTGGACATGGAGGTTGGCCATGGGTAAATGAGATAGTAGCAGTTGCGTGGCGAAATCCTAATATTTACATCGATATCGCATCTTACCTCCCCAAGTATATTGGGATGAAAGGTACTGGCTGGGAACCATTAATACATTATGGTAATTCAGTTTTGCAAGATCGAATTTTATTTGGTTCAACGTGGTTGTTTATGGGCTTATCAATTAAGCAATTAGCTGACGGAGTATACCAGTTACCCCTCAAAGATGAAGTTAAACATAAATGGTTGTTTCAAAATGCCGCAAGATTACTTGGTTTCGAATAATTAATTTTCAAATCATAGTAAAAAATTTTATAGCTTTTTAATGAACTTCTTAGATTAGTAATTTTAAAGAAAAATTAATCACTTTGCTTATTATCAATATAAAAGTTGAATTGATTTTTTATGAAATTGGAAGAATTCGAAATAATTTATAATCAAGATCGAGTAATTATTAAAGACAAAGAAAAATTCAAGAATGATTTAATTAAAATTCTAGGAAAAGAGAACGTATTATCTGATGAACTCGATTTATTTGCTTATAGTAAGGATTCCACTTTAATTGGTCATAATTGGATATTAGAAGGGAAAATCGCTGCCAGACCTGATTTTGTAGTCTTGCCAGAAAATGAAGAACAAATAATTAATATTTTGAAATTAGCAAACCAAGAAAAAATACCAGTTATTCCCTATGGTGAGGGTTCTGGAGTTGTTGGAGGAGCTATTCCTGTACGAGGAGGAATTATTATTGATATGAAAAAATTTAATTCTGTTATTGAAATAAATGACAAAGATCTCACCGTGACAGTCGAAACAGGAATGAATGGAATGAATCTCGAGCGTTATTTAAATGCTAAAGGCTATACTAGTGGACATATCCCTCAATCGATATACACATCTTCTGTTGGAGGATGGATTGCACACAAAGCAGCGGGACAATTTTCTACTAAATACGGAAAAATTGAAGATATTGTTCTAGGAATGAAAATAATCCTACCACAAGGAGATATATTAAACTTTAAACCGATTGTTAGAAAAGCTACCGGACCACAACTAGACAAATTTTTTATTGGGAATGAAGGAACCCTAGGAATAGTAACAGAAGCTACGTTACGTATTTGGCCTTTTCCTGAACAAAGGGCTTTAATCTCATATGCATTTCCGACTTTCGAGGATTCATTAGAAGCAGTAAGGCTAATATTAAGGGAGCATATATTTCCTGCAGTTGTACGAATTTACGATAAAGATGAAACTAAAAGACATTTTCTTGACGTCGAAAATGCTAATGATAAGGTTATGATTATTTTTGTCTGCGAAGGAAACAAAGAAGTAGTACAAGTGGAAGAAAAAATTACTAGAAATGTATGTGAGAATAATTTAGGAGTGAATTGTGGGGAAGAACCAGTTGAACATTGGTTTGAAACAAGATTTCGGGTGACCGAGACTAGTTCAAGCCCACAATATAGTTTAACTATAGATACTATTGAAGTGGCGGTATCATGGAATAACGCTGCAACTATGTATCACAACGTACTTGATAAAGTCAAAGCAATTAAGGGTGTTGTTTTGTTTACGGCCCACGTATCTCATTTTTATCCTAATGGAGTCGGAATGTACTTTTCATTTGGAGGAGTTGAAATGGGAGAAGAAACCAATTTTGATTTTTACCAAAAAGTTTGGAATACCACGATGAAAGCTGTTTTAGAATCTGGAGGGTCAATAGCACATCATCATGGGATTGGTATCAATCGAAGCAATTGGATGGATGAAGAATGGGGAAAAGGGATGGATGTATTAAGGAAAATTAAGCAAATATTAGATCCTAATAATATTCTAAATCCAGGAAAATTATTTGGAAACATTTGGAAAAGAGGTGCTTAACTCATGGAAAGTTTTCTTGAAAAATATAAATGGTTTCTCGAAGATTTAAATAAGGCTGAAAAAGACGTAAAAAGAAAAGTATTTAACGGATTACGCTTAATGAAGAAGAATTATTATCCAAAAGAAGAAAAAAATGCAGATGTAGGTAATTTAATTAATTGTGCTCTCTGTCCTAATATGTGTAGGTTCGATTGTGGGACTCTCCAGGTCGCACAAAAAGAGTCAATGAGCCCAGCGTTCAAATCAAGAATCGGATATTACCTAAGTATCGGAAAAATTGATCCCTCTAAAAAGGAAAATAAGGAATTTATAGATTTGATGTATAAATGTACAAATGAAGAAAACTGCAAAATATGGTGCCCATTCGAATTCTCTGTGGTTTCTCTTCTTGAAACTGTAAGAGATGATTTGAATGCAAAAGGATTAATGCCAGATTATTGTAAAGCTCAAATAGATAAATTAAATAAAACAAATACTATTGAAGATCATAATATTTATAAAACATATGAAGAAAAAGGAATCAAGAACATTGAAACAGATGGGAATGATGAAGTTTTCTATTTTATTGGATGCGAGATGATGAAATTTCCAGATGTAGTTAAAGCGAACATTGAGATTCTTGAAAAAGCTGGTGTGAAATTTTCTACCAATCTAAATTCGAGAGCTTGTTGTGGTGGTCCTGCCTTTAACATAAGGGACTTAAAAACCGCTGAGAAGTTCGCAAATTTAAATAAAAAAATGATTGAATCAACTGGAGCAAAATTAGTGGTGTCTGATTGTCCTGGTTGTGTACTAACATTGACTCAAAGATATGATTCTATCGGTATAGAAACTCAAACTAAAATAATTCATATCACGGAATTCATAGCAAAACTAATCGAAGAGGGAAAAATCATTCCTAAAAAATCTATTAATAACTTTAAATTAACCATACACGATCCTTGTTTAATATCTCGGAATTTAAATGATAATACATCGATTAGAAAGATTCTTAAATCAATCCCAGGGATTGAAATAACAGAGCCTATTTATAATAAGGAAAATGTGCATTGTTGTGGCTGGAGTGGTACAGCACATTGGGCCGACAAAGAATTATCCATTAAGGAAGCTCAAAGAAGGATATCAGAATTAAAAGAAACGGGATCAGTAGATATAATTTCTGCTTGCCCCCTATGTGAATTGGGATTAAACTATGGTATCTCTGAAGATGAAAAAGATGAACTCCATATCCATGATATATCAGAAATCTTAGTAAAAAGTATTTGAATTTTATTTTTATTTTAAAATTATTCAAGTACAAATTTTTATAACATTAGAAACCTAAATCTCCATATAATTTAACATATTAAAATTGTGATTTTATGAGTGATTTATTATGCATATTTGATGTTGGAACTACTGGTACTCGTACTATTATATTTGATGCTGAAGGGAAAGAAATCTGTAAAGCTTATGAAGAGTACGTAATTCCAAAACAACCAGTAGGAATTTCGGAACAAGATCCAGAGATTTGGTGGAATGCAATAAAACAAACGTGTAAGAAAGTAGTAAATAGTGGTAAATTTAATCCCAAAGACATAGTTGGAATTTCAGCAGCTTTTTCCCGAGCCACAGTCACGATTATAAGTAAGGAGGGAGAAATTCTTCATCCTGCCTTAACATGGATGGATGAAAGAGAATTAACAGATGCTAAAGGGTTCAATGAAGAATTAATGTGGAGAAATTCAATACCTAAATTGTTATGGATGAAAAAAAATAAACCAGACTTATTTAATAAAGCATTTAAAGTCATCTCTCCTGATTCATACACCTATATGATGCTTTGTGAAAAATTTGTAACAGATCCGACAAATGCTATTAATGGCATTCTAAATTTAAACACATGGAAGTTAGATAATGATCTGGCTGAAGCATATGAATTACCTATTGAGTTATTTCCCGCAGTCCATATGCCTGGTGAAATTATTGGAGATTTATCAAGTAAAGCATCTTCAGATTTAGGATTAAATTCTAATATCCCAATAATTTTAGGGGGAGGGGATCAACAATGTGCTGCTTTAGGAATGGGAGTTATAGAAAAAGGTCAAGCCAAAGTTACAACAGGTACAGGGACTTTTGTTGATTATGTTGTTGATGAACCAATAAGACCAGCTGGAGACTTTCCAATATTTACTTACCCCCATCTCATTGAGGATAGGTGGGTTCTTGAAGGAGTCATGCCTGGAACTGGCACAATGTTCCAAACTTATGCCCGAAATTTTTCCCAATTACAACTAAAGCAATCCAAAGAGCTAAATCTCAACGTCTATGACACTTTAACTAAGGAAGCTGAACAAGCACCTCCTGGTAGTAATGGCTTATTATTCGTGCCACTTTACATTTTTAGGAAAGGAACAATTCACGGTTTAAGTTGGCATCACGGAAGGACTCATTTCGCAAGAGCAATCATGGAAAGTGCTGCTTTATCAGCAAATATGTATCTTGGAATGCTTGAAGCGATTGGGGGAGCAAAGACCAATGAACTGAAATCTGACGGTGGAGCAATGAATAGTGAATTTTGGGCTCAAATCTTTGCTGATATCATAAACAAGAAGATTATCGTTCCAGAAAATAAAGATGGTGCCGCACTTGGAGCTGCGATGCTAGGATTTTATGGTACTAAAATTCATAATTCAATTGATGCAGCCATTAATCATATGTGTAGATTTGAAATCATTAAAGAACCAATTAAAGATAACGTAAGAGCTTACAAAAAATTAGTTCGTTTATTCATGCCCACGGTTCTTGAAATCAATGAAAAAAAGAGAGTAACTAAAGATTTGTAATTTTTATTCCTATTTTATTTATTAAAATATATAAGATGAGATTTAAGTAGTTAATCGCATTTTGCGCTAAAGAGTTAATTTAAAATTTGTAGTAAAATTAACAAGTTTAAAATGAGTGATAGGTATTGTTTCTTGAGTCTATATTTAAATGATCATGCGCCTTGCGGGATATATTGTAAAAGATGTCCAGGAGTAAAAGCATATAATTGTAAGGGTTGCAGAACACAAAAGGGACAAGTTAAAAATTTTCCGATTTGTAAAACCTATCAATGTGTTCAAGAAAAAGGCTTTAATTTCTGTTATGAATGTAATGATTTTCCCTGTGAAAAACTCCAACCAATATTAAATTTTGAAATATTTTTTCCACATAATTCAAAAATCTATAATCTATTGATGATCCAAAAACTTGGACTTACCAAATGGAATGAAATCTGTGAAGAAAAGTCGGATCTCTATTATCAAGGCAGGAAAGTCAAATATGGCGGAGACACTCTTACATT
>Ga0315542_1000391_pt1 | contig 26973 bp, 24 predicted proteins | sample SalMarSW160120MG_FD_202541 | JGI IMG/M metagenome (GOLD analysis project Ga0315542, IMG submission 202541) | Salt marsh sediment microbial communities from the Plum Island Ecosystem LTER, Massachusetts, United States - Salt Marsh Sediment SW1601-20 ... | reverse complement strand
CCTTCTACCTCTACAGCTTCGGCACCGACTACTTCACCGCCGACGGCACCATCACCATCAACAAGCCGCAGGCGGTCAAGGCGCTCGCCTTCATGGTCGACATGCTGAGGACCGACAAGATCGTCAACCCCTCGAGCGTGACGCTGTCGCAGGAGGCGGCCGCCGACCTGCTCTACAACGGCAACGCCGCGTTCTTCTTCCAGGGCCCGCCGGTGACGCAGAACTACGCCGACGACGCCTCCCGCTCGAAGGTCGTAGGCCAGGTGCAGGCGGCCGAGTGGCTCCCCAGCGCCGGCGAGACGCAGGCGACCCTCACGCTGCCCGAGGCGTTCGCCATCCCGAAGGCGTCGCAGAACAAGGACGCCGCCTGGCAGTACATCCAGTACATGATCTCGCCCGAGCGTGACCGCGAGCGGGCCGAGAAGCTCGGGAGCCTGCCGCTGTTCACCGCCCTCTACAACGATCCGGCGCTGCTCGAGAAGTACCCCTACTGGAAGCAGTTCGGCGCCCAGTCGGCGATGGCCCGGCCGTTGCCGCAAGTGGAGTGGTACGACGAGCTCGTCCAGACCACCATCGTGGCTGTGCAGCGCGCGCTGCTCGGGATGCAGTCGCCGCAGCAGGCGACCGACGACATCGCCGCCTTCATGGCCGGCAAGACGGCCGGGGGCGTGACGCTGCACGACTGAGCCCGCGAGAAGCGGCGGCGGGCGCTCGCGCCCGCCGCCGCCCCGTTCACCGGCATGGGACGCCTCGAGGCAGCCCCTCGTCGTGGCCGGCGAACGGAGTAAGTCCGTCCTGTACGGTGACGCCCTGCCCAACCTGCGCGCGCTCGCGGCCGGCTCCGCGGAGCGCGGCCGGATGGTCGTGCGCCCGCCGGTCGAGGGCTATCGGCCGAAAGTTGCCTAGCCTGGCGGGCTTCAAAGAGGGACGCGGTTGCGCGCGAGACTTGTGTTTGCCGCGCCCATCGCGTAGACTGATGCCGTTCCGAAAATTCTGTGAAGATTTTTCGTAACGCGGGCTCCATGCCCGGAAATCTGTAGAGCCTCGTGTACCGAGGCAGTGAGTGAAGGTAGGAAACATGGCAAGCGGAAGAGTCAAGTGGTTCAGCGCTGAAAAGGGCTACGGCTTCATCGAGCAGGGGGATGGCGGGCCCGACGTCTTCGTCCACTTCTCGGCCATCCAGGGGGAAGGCTTCCGGAACCTCAACGAGGGTGACGAAGTCGACTTCGATGTCGAGCAGGGAAAGAAGGGTCTGCAGGCCGCCAACGTCGTCGTGACGAACGCGGCGCCGGTGAGCGGGCGCGGTCAGCGCTACTGAAGACCGACTCCTGAGCACACGACGGCGCCCGGCCGAAGCCGGGCGCCGTTCCTTTTTGCGTCGACACGGAGCGAGCGCGAGGGGCCGCGCGGTCCCACCGTGCCGCCGTGACGCACGAAGAAGGCCGGGCGGCTGCTGGGAGCCGCCCGGCCTCGCTCTATGTCAGGAGAGCGCTACTGCGAAAGCGAAACGCTATCCACGAGCCACGACCCATCCGGCCCGATCACCATGCCGGAAACGTTGGGCTTGGTGAAGGCGATGAGCTGCCCGAAGTTCTGCCACAGCGGGATGAACGGCACATCCGTGGCGGTCATCTTCTGGACCTGCTCGTAGTAGGTGGCGCGGTCGCTCTGCGTGGTCGCCTCACGCGCCTTGGTGATGAGCGACTTGTACTGCGCGAAGTCGGGGGCCTGGTTCCAGAAGGTGCCCAGGCTCTTCGTGGAGTCCGTCAGCCACGGCGCCAGGAAGTTGTCCGGGTCGATGAAGTCCGGGTACCAGCCGAGCGTGAACACGCCCATGGCGCCCTGCGACATGCGCGTGGCGTAGGTGCCCCAGTCGAGCGCCTCCAGCTTCACCTTGAGGATGCCGGTCTGCTCCAGGGCGGTCTTAAGAACCGCGGCCACGTCGGGCTCGGTGGAGCCGTAGTGCCCGGTCGGGTACCACAGCGTGATGTCGAGCGGGTTGGAGGCGCTGTAGCCGGCCTGCTGCAGGAGCTGCTTGGCCTTCTCCAGATCGCGCTTCGGGAAGACGTCGATGTGGCTCCACATCCCCGGAGGCACCATCGAGTACAGCGGCTGGTTGATGCCGGAGAAGACGTCGGTCACGATCGCCTGACGGTTGACGGCGTAGGAGATGGCGCGCCGGACGTCGACGTTGTCGAACGGCTTCTGGGAGATGTTGAAGACCATGTAGCGGATGCTCAGCGAGCCGGAGGGCTTGACCTCCTTGAAGCTGGCATCCTTCGCCAGGCTGGTGACGTCCTGCGGGTTGAAGCTCCGGTAGCCGATGTCGATGGCTCCCGACTGCAACGCCGAGCGCAGCGCCGAGGCGTCGGAGTACATGTTGTAGATCACGCGGGGCGTCTTGGGCTGGGGGCCCCAGTAGCCCTTGTAGGCCTCGAGCACCACGCGCTGGTTGGGCACGTACGAGACCAGCTTGTAGGGGCCGGTGCCCGCGTACTTGCCCTTGGCGAAGCTGTCGGCCGGCGTGCTCTTGGGTGAGAAGATCTCCGACGGGGCGATCGCGGGCGCCAGGCGCGCCAGGAAGGTGGCGTCGGGCGCGTTCAGCGTGAAGACGACCGTGTAGGGATCGGGCGTGGCGATGCTCTTGATGTCACCCTTGATCAGCCCCACGCCGCCCTTGGGCCCGTCGAGCTTGAGCTCGCGGTCGAACGACCACTTGACGGCCTCCGAGTTCATCGGCGTGCCGTCGGTGAAGGTGACGCCGTGGCGCAGGTGGAAGGTGTACGTCAGGCCGTCGCTGGAGATGTCCCACGACGTCGCCAGGGAGGGCACGATCTTCGTGGTACCGGGCTCCAGCATCACGAGACCCTGGGCCGTCTGTTGGAACACGTGCCAGGTGAAGAAGTCGTAGGAGTTCGCCGGGGATAGTTCGGTGACCGAGTCTGTCGTGCCGATCGTGAGGACGTTGTTCTGCGCGAAGGCTAGAGCTCCAGCTGCGAGTACGGCGATTAGCAACCATCGAAAGCGCATTCCGTATTCCTCCATTCCAGTTCCTTCGTTGCGACAGGCACAGGCATTGTATCCCTGGAACGCGTCGGCGTGCCGGAAAGGCGGATCCTGACGGACACCGGGGCGGCCCCGATCGCCCCTGGGACGCTCATCCCTGGTGCCCCAGCGCCTCCCCGATGCCCTCCCCGAGCAGGTTGAAGCCGAGCGACGTGATGACGATGGCGATGCCTGGGAAGGTGATCAGCCACCAGTAGCCGGACTGCAGGAAGGCCTGACCATTCTGGATGTCGAAGCCCCAGTCGGGCGTGGGCGGGGGCAGGCCGAAGCCGAGGAAGGCGAGGCCGGCCTCGGTCAGGATGGCGTCCGCGACGTTGAACGAGACGATCGCCAGGATCGCCGTCAGGGTGTTGGGAGCGATGTGGAAGCGCAACATGCGCGGGATACCCGCCCCGAGGGCCTGGGCGGCCTCCACGTACGCCTCCTCCCGGACCTTCAACGTCTGGCCCCGAGCCACCCGGAAGTAGGTCGGGATGTAGACGATCGCGATGGCCGCCACCATGTTGAGCACGCCCGGACCCAGCATCGCGACGATGGTGATCGCCAGGATCAGCGCCGGGAAGGAGTAGAGCGCGTCCATGATGAGGGAAAGCACGCGGTCCAGGGTTCCGCCCGAGTAGCCGGAGATCCAGCCCAGCACGGCTCCGACGAGGAGCGACAGCAACGTGGACGAGAACGCGACCTCGAGCGGGATGCGGCCGCCGTAGATCACGCGTGACAGCACGTCGCGCCGCAACTGGTCGGTCCCGAACCAGTGGACGCCGCTCGGCACCGCCAGCCGGTCCGCGCCCGGGGCGACCGGGCTGTAGGGCGCCAGCAGCGGGGCGGCCAGCGTCATCAGCAGGATGAGGGCGACCAGTACGATGCCGGCCACCATCACGCGCCTGCGGCCGAGCCAGAGCGTCACCGGCGCTACCACCACCCGGCTTCCCTGGGGGGCTTCGACCATCAGCTGAACCTCACGCGCGGATCGACGAGGGCGTAGCAGAGGTCGACGACGAGGTTGACGGTGGCGATGAGCACCGCGATGACGACGACCGTGCCCTGGATGGCGTTGAAGTCCCGGGCCTTGATGCTCTGGAGCAGGAAGCTACCGATCCCGGGCCAGCTGAAGACCGCTTCGGTCAACACCGCCCCACCCATGAGGATGGCGAACTGGATCCCGACGACGGTAATGATGGGGATCAGGGCGTTGCGCAGGGCGTGCTTCAGCACCGTCGCACGGCCCGGCAGGCCCTTGGACCGGGCCGTCCGGACGTAGTCGAGGTCGAGGACCTCCAGCATGCTCGCGCGCGTCACGCGCCCCACCAGGCCGGACAGGGCGAGGCCGAGCGTGAACGCCGGCAGCAGCAGGTGGAGCAGCGCCTCCCCCAGCAGCGGCCAGTTCCCGCGCAGCACCGTGTCGAGCACGACGAAGCCGGTGATCGGCTGGAAGAACGCGGCGTCCACCGGGTTGAGTTGCAACCCCGTGGGGAACCACTTGAGGAAGATGCCGAAGACCATCTGCAGCATCAGGCCGCTCCAGAAGATCGGGATGGCGTAGGTCCCGATGTGCGTGAAGCGCAGGACCTGGTCGACCATCCCGCCGCGCCGCAGGGAAGCCCAGATGCCGGTCGACACGCCGATGAGGGCCGCGATGAACAGGCCGGAGAAGGAGAGTTCGAGGGTGGCCGGCAGGTGCAGCGCGATCTGCGAGGACACCGGCAGGCCGGAGGAGAACGACTGGCCCAGATTGCCGTGAACGACGCCCCAGAGGTACTTGGCGTACTGCACGTAGATGGGCTGGTCGAAGCCGAGCCGGTGCTCGTACTCCTTGATGAGCGCCAGCGGCACGTTGCGGCCCCCGAGGATGACCAGCACCGGGTTTCCCGGCATGACGTGCAGGACCAGGAACACCACGGTCAAGAGAATCAAGACCATGGGGATGGTCAACAGCACGCGCGTGAAGGCGTATCGAAGGAGTCCCATCAAAGACCGCGTGCATGATATGGCGGACCGACCGGCCGGTCAACTTGGTTTCGCCGGACGAGCCGACACGGAGTCCGCTCCAAGGTCGTCGCCTAGCTCTTGCCGGAGCGGTTGCGTCGACGCTGCGACGCGTACTGGATGCCGGCGGTGGCACCCAGGAACAGGGCCAGGAAGACCAGCCCGCCGATGACCGTGGCCAGGACCGTCGGCTCGGAACCCGAGGCAACCACGATGAGCGCGCCGACCGCGGTGCTCAGCCCCGCGACCGGCAGCACGCCCAGGACGGCGCTGCGAAGGGTGCCGTGCAGGCGCAGCGCCGAACGAGCGCGCTCGAGCCCGAGCAACACGTTCACCACCACGAACAACAGCGCCACGTCGATGTACCCGATGGGCGGCACGTGCACCACGAACTGCTCCACCAGCAAGAGGGCCAGCAGCCCCAGGTAGAGGACCACGAAGGCGCCCGCGTTGCGCCGGTGCGGCGCTACCATCGACGAGGCGACACGCCGTTCGCTCATGATGGGCTCCCCGCCCCGACCGCGGTCGGCAACCGTGTCGCGGACGCGTGCGGGACCTTCGTGTCGGAACCCGACGGCACGGCCATGCGGCATGGTGGGGCATCGAGACATGAGGCGAATAGGGGCGAACGTCCTCCCCGGCTGCGAGCCGTGCCTCCGCCTACGAGGGGCCCGCGCACCCGGGCGCAGGGTGGTGCCGAGAAGGAGGCGACGATGCCCATCGACCGGTCCGACCGTATCCTGGCCACCGACACCCTTGAGCTGGTCCCGATACCGCAGCGCATCCGGGCGCTGTTCCAAGGGAGGTTCGTGGCCGACTCGCGCCACGCCGCGGTCCTGCTCGAGCTGGGCCACCTGCCGGTGTTCTACCTACCCCGGAGCGACGTGGACCACCGCACGCTCCAAGCCAGCGACGCCAGCACCCACTGCGCGCGCAAGGGCGACGCGCGCTACTGGCACCTCCACGTCGACGACCGCACGATCGAGGACGCCGCCTGGGCCTACCCCGAGCCGATCGAAGGAGTCGAGCCCCTGGCCGGCTACCTGGCCTTCCGCTTCGATGCGCTCGATGCCTGGTACGAGGAGGACGAACCGCTCGAGCCGCACCCGCGCGACCCCTTCCACCGCATCGACACCCTGCGCAGCTCACGGCACGTGCACGTGGAGCTCGGCGGCGAGACGGTGGTCGACAGCCGCCGCCCGGTCATGCTCACCGAGACCGGGACCCCTCCGCGCTACTACGTGCCGGTGACGGACACCGCCCTCACGCAACTCCGCGACAGCGACAAGCGCACCTCCTGCCCGTACAAGGGGCAGGCGCGCTTCTTCCACGTCGAGGCCGAGGGCCTGCTACGCGAGAACGTGGCCTGGAGCTTCGAGTTCCCACGCCCCGCCGCCACCGGGATCGCGCACCTGCTGGCCTTCGATCCGGTGCATTGCGACCTGTTCACGGTCGACGGCGAGCCGATCACCACCTGAGCGGCAGCGGAGCGGCCCTCCGTCCGGCCCGGAACGAACCGCCCCGCTCGCCGTCGCGACTACGGGTGGGAGCTCAGCCCTCCTCGGGAGCGGGCTCCTCCGGCTTCGCCGCAGCGGCCCCTTTGCCGGCGCCCTTGCCCCCCTTGCCTCCCTGCGCGGCCGCGATCTTGGAGACCAGGTCGGGCATGTGCTCGAAGAGGTCGCCCAACGCGCCCTTCTTCCCGGGCGCCGCGAGGATGGAGAGCTCGCCGCCCTTCGCCACGATGAAGGCCGCAGGCTCCACCTTGACGCCGCCGCCTCCGCCGCCGCCGCTACCCTTGCCCGTGCCCTTGGACGAATCGTTGCCCTCGCCCTCGCCGCTGCCGCCACCGAAGCCGATCGAGACTCGAGAGATGGGGATGACGGTGTGATCGCCGACGTGAAGCGCCTCGCCGACGACCGTCTCCGTCTTCGCCAACGTGCCGATCTCGTCGACCAGCGTCTTCAAGAGGTCCTGTACGCTCATGGTGCTCCATCCCTTCCTCCCGCCCCGCGGGCGGGTTGGCCTCGTTCCTTCTGTTCGGGCCGGCGCGGCCCGGGGCGGCGCGCACGACGCACCACGAGCCAGAGCCGGATCGCCAGGACGGCAATGATGAGCGGCTGGAGCCGGACGGCCGCCTCCCCGCCCAGGCGCGGCGCCTCCGCCTCGAAATCCGGCCGCAGCCGGACGCCACCGCGAAGGCGGGTCGGAAGGGCGCCCCAGCCGGCGTAGGCCATGCCGGTCGCCCAGCCCGTCCACGCCGGGTCCGGGCTGGCGATGACCAGGGTGGCGGCGAACCGGCGCACATGCAGCCCGCGCAGGAAGGCACGGAGTGCCGACAAGATACGGCCGCGCTCCCGCCACAGCTTGCGCGGCGATACCGAAAGGCCCTGTCCCTTGCGCTTGCGGCGCCGTCGGGGCTTGCGCCGGGCGCGTGGCTCGCCCCCCTTCGTGCTCCAGGACACCAGGCGGATCCCGAGCACGCGCAGCTCCACCCTTCCCTCGCCGGCATCGAAGCGCGCCCGCAGCCCCGGGCCCGCCAGGCCGGCGCCGCGCCGCTCCTCGGTCCAGGCCCCCTCGACCTCGACGGGCACGAGCAGGAAGAACACCACCAGCAGCACCAGGAGCGCCAGCAACGCCCCCAGCCCAACACCCGTCCACACAAGCACAGCGATCATGCCGGTCTCCCCATGGGCGCCGGAGCGCCCCGTATAGGGAGCATGCACGTCGGTAGCGACGCGCGGGTCGGTGGAAATCCGACGGATGCCGTCCGGACCGCCGGCACGTCCGGGCCAGCGTTCGGCGGCCCCGGCCGACGACGCGCGACTGCTCGACTACCCGCCCTGAGCGGTAGGGGCGGCGGGCGAGCGGCGCCGCGGCTCCCGTCCGCCGTAGCGGGTCATGCGCACGGCACCCAGCGCCACCAGCCCCAGCAGGAAGCCGAGCACCGCGCCGAGCACCGGGATGGCGTCGAGGATGAGCAAGGCGATCGAGAGCGAGAAGGCGCCGATGCCGGCACGCAGCGCGGGCGACCAGGTCTGCTTGAAGCTCTTGGCGAGGTAGCTGCCGATCGCGTCCCCCAGCGCGATCCAGCCGAACAGCACGGTCGCGTAGAGGGCCATGCCGCCTACAATCGCGAGCGGGATGCCGATGATGGTGAGCGCCACCAGCAGCAACAGGAGCAGCACCACGACGAGGGTGACCAGACCGTCGAAGCCGGCCCGAACCGGGGAGCGCAGCATGGTGTCGCGCACACGCCCCACCCGAAGCGGGATCAGGGCCATCAGCAGGGCCGCCACCAACCCCAGCCCGATCGCGCGCAGCACACCGTCAGCAGGGTTGCGCGTGGCGACCACGCGCGTCGCCATGTCCGCCGGGGCCCGGATGTTCTCCGGCAGGGAGAACTGCACCGGAGGCTCGTTGCCGGCCTCGGTCGTGCCCTCCACGACCGATCCCGGCACCGGCTCGAAGGCGGCGTAGGACGCCCCCACGTTGCCACCCACGTGCGAGGCGGCGCCAAGCGTGAGGGCCCCGCCATAGGCGTGCACGTCGCCGGTCACCAGGCCGTCGACCACGGTGCTCCCGCCGATCGTGACGAGGTGCCCGTCCAGCGTCCCACCGGGCTCGATGACGACGTTGGCGCCCACTGCGGTGAGGTCCCCGACCACGGTCTGCCCGGACGTCACCTCGTAGCTGCCTCCGACCACGATGCCGGGAGCCCGCACGGCTCCGCCCGGAACGCCCTGCGAGGCGGCGAAGGCACCGACGACCAGGACGGCCAGGGCCGCCAGGACGGCGATCCCTCTCCCCATTCCTCGTGCAAGACTCATGCACCACCCCTTCCCACGCACCGCGCCCCCAGGCCGCAGGCGCGTCCTGACTCTGGATAGCGGCCGGGACCGGCCCACGGGTCGGCGGCTTTCCGACCCGGCTGTCCGTGGAACTCCGACCCGGCCGACCCGACTACTCGGCGGCGTCCGGCAGCGTGCGCAGGCGCGGCGCCGGCGACGGGAGCAGGATCAGGACGCCGAGCAACGCACCGGTCGTGGCGATCCACAGCGTGGGTCGCAACCCGAGCGAAGCACCGAGCACACCTCCCAGCAACGAGCCGATCGGGCGCACGCCGTAGTTGACGAGCATGAAGGCGCCCATGACGCGCGCCTGCAGGCGCTCGGGGATCAGGGCCAGGCGGATGGAGCCGCCCGCGATGTCGAGCAGCATCAACCCGAAGCCTGCACCGAACTCGGCCGCGAACAGCATCGCCAGGACCAACGCGTGCGGGCCGCCGGCCAGGGGTACGAGCAGCAGGGGCGCCGGGAACAGCACCGTCCCCAGCACGAACGCGGGGCCGATACCCAGGCGTGCCGCCACGCGGCCGGTCACCAGCGACCCGAGCACCGCGCCGGCCGCACCGGCGCCCAGGACGATCCCGAGCGTGCCCGGACGCACCTGCAGCTCGCGGGTTGCGTAGAGCACGAAGAGCGCCTGGAAGCCGAAGTTGAAGAGGTTGATGGTGGCGGTCGACAGCAGGCCGACGAGGAGCAGGGGTGTGCCCCGGATGAAGCGGACGCCGGCCGTGAGCCGACCGCGCGTCGCCTGCTCGGTCGCCGGGTCGGGCGCGCCGATGCGGCCGAGGAAGAGCGCCGACACGACGAACGAGAGCGCGTCGACCACCACGGCGACGGGGGCCGAGAGCGCCTGCACCAGCACGCCTCCCACGCTCGGCCCGGCCACGAACGAGAAGGCACGGCTACCGTGCAGGAGCTGGTTCGCCTCGACGTACGAGTCCCGCGGCACGATCGAGGCGAACAACGTCGACTCGGAGACCCCGAACAGGACGCTAAGGGTGCCCGTCAGGAAGCCGACGGCCACGAGCTGACCGTACGTCAGGGCGCCCAGGGCGTACGCCACCGGGATCGAGGCCAGCAACGCCGCCCTGCCCAGATCGGCGGCGATCATGGCCTGCCGGCGGCGGCCACGACGGTCGATGAGATCCCCGAAGTGGAGCGAGAACAGCAGGTTCGGAGCCAGGATGGCGGCTGACAGGACGCCCATCTCGCCGGCGCCGAGGTGCAACGCGAGGACGCCCACGAGCGGCAGGGCGAGGAGGGAGATCTGGTCGCCGAAGAGCGACACGGTCTGGCCCGTCCAGAATCGCCGGAAGTCGGGCAGGCGCCGGAGCAGGTCGGGGATCACGGCTCGCCTTCCGGCAGCGGGAAGCCCGCGAAGATGATGCCCACACGCCGCGCGGAGTCGCGCTCCGCCTCCGCTTGCGGTCCGCCATAGGAGCGGATGAGCTCGAGCACCCGCGCGCCCAGCTCCTCGAGCTGCTCGGGCGTCAGCTCGAGAACCGTGTCGGTGAGCTGGTGCGCCCGCTGCCACGGTTCGGGTTCGCCCGGAAGGGCCTCGAGCGCTCGCAGGAGCGCGCCCATCTGGTACTGCGCCACGAGCGCACTGAGGGCCGCCGACGGCTCGGCCGCCTCCGGGCCCGACACCTTCCAAGCGGTCGACCGCGCGGTCGCCCTCCAGGGCCGCTCGCGACCCCGGCCGCCTCCCGCCTCCTCGACGAGCCTCCACCGCGCGAGCTGCCGCAGGTGGAACGAGCAGCTCGCCGGGCTCTCGCCGATGAGCTCTCCGGCGCGGCTCGCCGTCATCGGTCCCCGTCGACGCAGGAGCGTGACGAGCTTGAGCCGTGTCGGGTGAGCCAGGGCTCGCAGGGCGCGGGGGTCGGTCAGCTCAACGGTGTCCGGAACCTCGGAAGGCATATCGAAAGTATACTTTCGAAAGCATTCTTTTGACAAGGGGTGTGCGCGCACGCGCCCGTGCCGCCGCCGCGCCCTCGCGTCAGCCGGACGCGCGTTCGCCGGCGCCGACCGGGTCGTCCGCGGTAACGACCTTGTCCACGTAGGAGGAGTGGAGGAGCTTGAGCGCGCCCATGTAGCGCAGCCGGAAGCGGAGCCGGTCCCCCACGCGCGTGGGCAGGGCCCTCCGGCTCACGTCGACCACGGTGATGTCGCTCGACAGATCGACGATCTCCACGCCCTCGTCGACCGGGGTCAGGAACTCCGGCTGCAGGTCGAGCCAGCCGAGATCGAGCAGCGCCCGCCGAGACGTGCCGGACGCGCCCTCGGGCGCATCGGGAACGTGGCCGAGGGGGTTCGTGCCGAAGGGGCCGGAAGGCGCGTTCGGCTTCTCGGCCACCTCGATGACCTCCGCCTCCAGCCGGAAGACGTCGTCGCGCATGCCGCGCAAACGCTCGCCGTCGAGGAGGTCGCGACCGAAGAACAGCCCCTCCCCCACGCGGAAGTGGTTGACGTCCTCGGGGATGCGCCCCTGGAAGAGCATCGGCAGGGCCACCGAGGTGCCGCCCGACAGCCAGGGAAGGCTCACTCCGAAGCGCCGCTCCGCGCGCTCGCGCATCCAGCCCAGGCGCCGCAGCTTGCCCTCGCTCGGGACGGTCCCGTTGAGGCAGTTGAAGTTCGTCCCCAGCCCCTGCAGCTGGAGATGCTCGAAGCGGAGGGTGCGCTCGAGGACGTCGAGGAGCCGGTCCTCCGCCACGCCCTCGCGCAGGTCGCCCATCTCCACCATGATCACGACGCCATGGGTGACCCCCTGGCGCGCGGCCTCCGCGTCCAGGGCGGCCAGCGTCCTCAGCTCGGAGTTGAAGCTGATGTCGGCCCAGCGCACCACCTCGTCGGCGTTGCCGGGCGCGGGCGGCTTATGTAGACGGTCCGCACCTCCGGGTCGATGCGCTTGACGGCGCGGAGGTTGCTGGTGCGGGCGTCCATGACGTGCGACGGTCCCAGCTCCAGGACCTCGCGCAGGAACGCCTCGTGGCCGCACAGGAGCTTGGTGACCGCGCCCCAGGCCATGCCGTGGCCGGCCATGCGGCGGTCGAGTTCGTCGAAGTTGGTGCGCAGCGCGTCGCGGTTGAGGCTCAGCGTCGCCATCTCAGCGCTCCCAGCGCATCTCGAGGTACTTCTGCGTGAAGCCGAGCTTGCGGTAGAGGTGGGCGGCCGGATTGTCCGGCTCGACGTGGAGCGCCACGCTCCCCTCGACCGTCGCAAGGACGCGCTCCAGCAGCGCCGCGCCGATGCCCCGTCCGCGATGATCCTCGTGGGTGGCGATGTACACCAGCAGGTTCTCCGGCGTGTAGAGGCTCATGTGCGTGTCATTGGTCACGGCGGCGCCGATCAACGCGCCGTCGTGCTCGGCGAGCGTCACGGTGCCGCCGTCGGCGGGGCCGCTGCCGCTGGCACGGCGCAGGCAGTGCTCGATCTGGTCGAGCGGGTCGCCGTAGCGTCCGAGATGCCGGAACAGGAAGCGCGCGGCCGGGTCGAGGCGGTCGCGCCGGAAGGCCGCACGCTGGGCCTCGTCCTCGAACGTGTAGGTGGTGAGGGCGATGGTGGGTTGTGCCTGGGTCACGGGGTCCCTTCGGGGCCGGTACGGAGCGGCGCCCCAACGGCGCCGCTGAGTGCATATGCAAACATAGGTTGCACAAGCGCGAACGTGTGCAACACCGATGACAGGGCCTCACGGCGATCCGTGGCATGGCGCCGCCCGATGCCGGGCGCTCCCGGACGCTGCCCTGCCTCGCGCATCCTGCTCCGGGTCATCGCTCATCAGGGCGCCACCGCCATCGCCAGGACGAACGGCGCCAGCACCGCGATCGGCGCCCGGCACGTCGAGCCCTGCATCCCGATCCTGGTCCCCCTTGACTTTTGCTACGACATAAATTTATGATCCGAGCGATCTTGCAGATTCCGCTTCAGCGGACTCGTCGTTGCCATCGCGGACCCCACCGGACCGCCTCGGGAACGGACGAACGGGAGAGCTTCGTGCCGACTTCAACACCAACGCCGCTCCGCGCGCCACGTCCCGCCCTCTGGGAACGCCCTCGGCCCACGCGGCCTCGGACCGCCGCCCGCTGCGCCCGAGCCGGTCGCCGGGATTCGCCCGGGAAGGGCGTGCGCTCGTGACTCGCCGGCGGTCCAAGACCCCTCGCGTCTACCGCACCGCCTCGACCGGCTTCTCGCGCGACGTCAACCGCACCGCGATCCTCCGCCTCATCGCCACCGCCGGCCCGATCGCCCGCAAGACGATCGCCTCGCGCCTCGCGCTCAGTTCCGCCACCGTCACCGGCATCACCAGGGAGCTGCTCGCCGACGGCCTGATCCGCGTGGCCGAGCACGCTCCCTCGCGCGGCGGACGCCCGGCCGTGCTGCTCGAGCTCGTCGGCGAAGCCGCCGCCGTGCTCGGCGCCAAGGTCGCCGCCGACCACGTGGTAGGCGTCCTCGTCGATCTCGAGGCCGAGATCCTCGAGCGCTTCGAGGCTCCCTTCGACGCCTCGACCGACGACCCGGTCGAGCGGCTCGCCGACATCCTCGACGGTTGGGTGGCGCGCTCGGCCACGCATCCGCCCCTGCTCGGTGTCGGGATCGGCGTCGCCGGCGTGTTCGACGCGAGCAGCGGAACGCTCGACTCGCCGCTGCTGGGCTGGCGCGGGCTCCCGCTGGCGCGGCTGCTCGAGACCCGTCTCGGCGTGCCGGTGTTCGTGGACAACGACGTCAACACGCTGGCCGTCTGGGAGCGCCTGTACGGCCGCGGCACCGGCCTCGAGCACTTCGTGACCGTCACCATCGGCCGTGGCATCGGCCTCGGCATCGTGGCCGGCGGCGACATCTACCGCGGCTTCCGCGGGGGCGCGGGCGAGTTCGGCCACGTCAGCATGGTCGCCGACGGACCGCTGTGCAGCTGCGGGAAGCGCGGCTGCCTGGAAGCGGTCGCGGCGGATCCCGCCCTGGTGACCCAGGCTCGCAAGACGGGCCTCCTCGCGGACGGCGAAGGGATCGACCGGCTGCTAGGGCTGGCCGACGCCGGCGAGCCGCGCGCAACCGAACTCTACGCCGGAGCCGGCACCGTACTGGGTCGCGCGGTCTCCGGGCTGGTCAACGTCCTCGCGCCGGAGCTCGTCCTTCTCAGCGGAGAAGGGACGCAGGCCTGGCGCTGGCTCGAGCCCGCCTTCGAACGCGAGCTGCGGGCCCATCTCTTTCCGGCTTTGTCCGACGTGCGGCTCGAGGTCGACCCCTGGGACGACGCCAAGTGGGCTGTTGGCGCAGCCAGCCTGGTGCTCAGGGCGACCTTCAACGGTCCGCTCGACGGCGAGCACAACGACCTTGCTCGGACACGCATCGGCACCGGCGCGTCCGGGCCTCCGGAGGTGGTCGACTAGTTCCCGGTTGCTTCGTCGAATCGATGGTGCCCGCGCGCGAGACGACGTGTTCAGGCACTCCCACAAGGACTCGCGGCATCGCGAAGGAAGGACTCGAACCCATGCGCAACCGTACACTCCGTGCTCTGCTGACGATGGGGGCACTGGTAGCGGGGCTGGCCTCACTGGCAGCCGCCCAGGCCAAGACGACCGTCACGTTCTGGGACGCCTACAACGCGGGCAGCCCCGAGGTCAAGCAGCTCGAGACGGTGATCATCCCCGCCTTCGAGAAGGCGCACCCCGACATCACCGTCAAGGACGTCACCATCCCCTACAACGACCTTCACCAGAAGCTCATCACGGCCGTGGCCGGCGCGCAGCTTCCGGACCTGGTGCGCTCCGACATCATCTGGGTACCGGAGCTGGCCAACCTCGGCGTCCTGGACCCGCTCGACACCGCCATGTCGGACTTCAAGACGCTGTCGGACGGCGTCTTCAAGGGGCCGCTCGCCACCAACTACTGGAAGGGCCACTACTACGGGCTTCCCCTCGACACCAACACCCGCATCTGGGTCTACGACCCGGCCACCGTGAAGAAGCTCGGCTTCGACGGTCCTCCCACCACGATCGCGCAGTTCAAGAGCATGGCGGTAGCGGCCAAGAAGCAGGGCGTGTACCTCTACGCCGAGAACGGCACCGGCGGCTGGAACCTGCTTCCCTGGATCTGGTCCAACGGCGGCCGCCTCACCAACGACACGTACACCAAGGCCACCGGCTACCTCAATGGCCCCAAGAGCGTGGCTGCGGTCCAGATGCTGGTGAACCTCTACAAGGCCGGTGACATCCCCAACATCATCGTCAACCCCAACGGCGGTCTGGGTACCTACGACGGCATCAACCAGGGCAAGTACGTGGGCATCCTCGACGGACCGTGGGCGTTCGCGACCTTCAGCTCCTCCTACCCCAAGGTGCACCTGGCCGGCAGCCTCGTACCCGCCGGCGCCGGCGGCAGCGTCAGCGTGGTGGGCGGCGAGGACATCGTGCTCACGCGGCAGTCGAAGCACAAGGACGCGGCGCTCGCCTTCCTGCGCTATATGCTCAGCCCCTTCGCACAGCGGCAGATGGCCGAGGTCGGCCAGATGCCGGTGCTGAAGAGCTCCGAGGGCTGGCTGCCCACGATCCACCCCTACTACGCCACCTACCTCGAGCAGATCAAGACCGCGCGGCCGCGCACGCCCTCACCCAAGTGGCCGCAGATCGACCAGGTGCTCAACACCGACATCGCCAAGGCCTTCCAGGGCAGCGAGACGGTGCAGCAGGCCCTGACCAATGCTGCCCACCAGATCGACGGCTTCCTCAAGTAATCCCCTCCCTGCCGGGGCTCGCGCTGCGAGCCCCGGCAGGCTCTCCGCCAGGCGCCGCCAGGAGATCCGCAGCGCGTACCTGTTCCTGCTGCCCGGCTTCGCGCTGTTCGCGCTCACGATCCTCTATCCCATCGTGCGCGCCTTCCAGATCAGCCTCTTCCACTGGGCCATCGCTCCCGGCGCAGCCAGCACCTTCGTGGGCCTGGGCAACTACGCCCACGCCCTCAACGATCCCATCTTCTGGCGGGCGCTCGCCAATACCGGCTTCTACATGGCCATCACGGTGCCGACGCAGATCGTCCTCGGGCTGGCCGCGGCCGTGCTGCTCGACGCCCGCATGCCGGCGCGGGCGTTGTTCCGCACCCTCTATTACCTTCCCGTCGTGACGAGCTGGGTGGTGGTGTCGCTGGTGTTCCGGTACCTGTTCATCACCAACGGCGGACTGGTCAACTGGATCCTCCACGACAACCTGCATCTGATCGCGCACAACATCAACTGGCTCGGGCAACGCTGGACGGCCATGACGGCCCTCGGCATCCTCGGTACCTGGAAGGGCGTGGGCTGGTCGATGGTCATCTTCCTGGCGGCGCTGCAGGGGGTTCCGCGCACCCTGCACGAAGCCGCCGCCGTCGACGGTGCCCGCGCCTGGGCCCGCTTCCGCGCCGTGTCGCTGCCCGCCATCCGGCCGGTCCTGGCGTTCGTCACCGTGCTGCTGGTGATCGGCGGCTTCAACGTCTTCATCTCGGTGTTCCTGATGACCGGCGGCGGCCCGGTGAACGAGACCCAGGTGCTGCTCACCTACATGTATCGCGAGGCGTTCTCGTTCCTCGACTTCGGCTACGGCTCGGCCATCTCCTTCCTGCTCACGCTGATCGTGTTCCTGTTGGCGCTGGCACAGCTGCGGTTGTTCCGGCGCCCCGAGGGAGGCCACTGATGGTCGTCGGCAGCGCCTCCCAGCGCCGCGCCGCCATGGGGCTGCGACTCGCCCTGCTGACGCTGGGCCTCGTCGTCCTGCTGCTGCCCTTCGTCTATATGCTGACGACCTCGTTCAAGCCCAACGCCATGGTGCTCGAGATCCCCTTGAAGTTCTTCCCGCAGCACCCCACCACCGCCAACTACGTCAGCGACTGGACCTCCAACCACTTCGCTCGCTACTTCCTCAACTCGGTCATCGTGGCAGTCGCCACCACCACTGCAGCGCTTCTGCTGTCGTCCATGATGGCCTTCGCCTTCGCGCGCTTCAGGTTCCCCGGCCGCGGCCTGCTGTTCGGCCTGCTGCTGATCGCGCTGATGGTGCCGACCATGATGATGCTGATCCCGCAGTTCCTGCTCGCCCGCCACCTGTTGCTGCTCGACTCCCTGCTGGGCCTGGTGGTCTTCTACACCGGCGGGAACCTGGCGTTCGACACCTTCTTGCTGAGAAGCTTCTTCCAGGACATCCCGGTCGAGCTGGAGGAGGCCATGGTCGTGGACGGTGCCAGCTCCTGGACCCGATACTGGCGGCTCATCCTGCCACTCTCGCGGCCCGCCCTCGCCACCGCCGCCATCTTCACGTTCCTGGCGAGCTGGGACGAGTTCACCTGGGCCCTGACCATCATCAACGATCCCAGCCGGTACACGCTGCCCATCGCCATCACGATGTTCCAGGGGCAGCACTCGACCAGCTGGGGCCTCGTGTTCGCGGCCTCGGTGATCGCCATCGCCCCGGTGCTGGTGACCTTCGCCATCTTCCAGCGGCAGTTCATTGCCGGCATCGCGAGTGGAGCGGTGAAAGCATGACCACCCTCACGCACAACGACCCCGTGGCGCAGCGCAGCCTCGAGGTCTTGACCCAGGGGCAGGCGGCCAGCGGCGCCTTCATCGCCAGCCCCGCCTTCCCCGTCTACCGCTACGCCTGGCTGCGCGACGGCGCCTTCTGCGCGCACGCCCTCGACCGCGTCGGCAAGCGCCACGCCGCGGCGGCCTTCCACGCCTGGGTGGGCCGCAGCATCGGGGCGCATCGCGACCTCATCGAGTCCGCGGTGCGTCGCGCGAGCAGCGGGGAGACCCCGCCGCCGGAGGCGATGCCGCCGACCCGCTACACGCTCGAAGGGGGGCTCGAGCCGCTCGAAGGCGAGCCGTGGCCGAACTTCCAGATCGACGGGTACGGCATGTGGCTGTGGTCGTTGGCGGACCACCTGCAGGGCGGCTCCGCTCCGGCCGACCTGGCCGGCGCCGTCGAGCTCGTCGCGCGCTACCTGCAGGCCACCTGGCGGCTGCCGTGCTTCGACTGCTGGGAGGAGTACGGCGACGGCGAGCACGCCTCCACCCTGGCCGCCGTCACCGCGGGGCTCGACGCGGCCGCGCGGCTATCGGGCGAACGCGCCTGGAGCGACACGGCGGACCTCGTGCGGGACGAGCTCCTCGCCCGCTACACCACTTCGGGCCGCTTCCGGCGCGGCCCCTCCGACGACCGGGTCGACGGCAGCCTGCTCTGGCTCGGGGTGCCCTTCGGCGTGCTCGAGCCTGACGATCGCCGCGTCGCGGCCACCGTCGACGCGATAAGGCGCGATCTGACCGGACCGGGCGGCGGCCTCTACCGCTACCGGGGCGACACCTACTTCGGCGGCGGCCAGTGGCTGCTGCTCACGAGCTCGCTCGCCTGGAACGACGCGCGCAACGGCGACACCGAGGCCGCGGCCGCCGCACAGGCGTGGGTGCGCGACCAGGCAACCGCCAATGGCGACCTCCCCGAACAGGTCACCGGCCACGCTCAGACGCCGGACATGGTGCAGCCCTGGCGAGAACGCTGGGGGCCGGTCGCGACGCCGCTGCTCTGGTCGCACGCGATGTACCTGATCGCCGAGGCGGCGGGCTGATGGAGCTGCTCCCCACCAAGGCCACGTTCGCCCCCGGCGAGCCGATCGAGATCGAGGTACGGGGGGTGACGGGGCCGGTTCACCTCTCGCTCTGGCATCTCGACCGGCGCGTGGCTGAGTCGACGCTTCCGGCCGGAGCGCCGACGACGCGCTTCCCCTCGCAGCCCGAAGGAGGCTACGGCGTGGAGGCGGACGGCGCCCGGACCGCGGTCGATGTGCTCGCCGACCCGCTGACGCGCCCCCGCTACGGCTTCGTGGCCGGCTACGACGCTGGCCGCGAGACGCGGGGCGTTGCCGACAACGTGCGCCGCCTCCACCTGAACGCCGTGCAGTTCTACGACTGGATGTACCGGCACGCGCAGTTGTTGCCGCCACAGGACGCCTTCGTGGACGCGCTCGGCAGGAGGCTCTCGCTCGACACCGTGCGCCGCCTGGTGCAGGCGGTGCAGGCGGCCGGCGCGTCGGCGCTCGGCTACGCGGCGGTCTATGCGGCGGGGAGCGAGGCATGGCCGAGCTGGCGCCAGGAAGGGCTGTTCCGGGCGGACGGCACGGCCTGGACGCTGGGAGACGACTTCCTGTGGAACGTCGACCCCACGAGCGAGTCGTGGCAGGCCCACCTCGCCAGCGAGCTACGATCCGCCGCCGAGCGCATCGGCTTCGACGGCTTCCACCTCGACCAGTACGGCGCCCCGAAGCGCGCCCTTCGGGCGGACGGCACCGTGGTCGACCTGGCCCGCGCCTTCCCGGCGCTGATCGACCGCCTCGCCGACGCGTTGCCGGAGGCCCGTCTGATCTTCAACAACGTCAACGACTTCCCGACCTGGACGACCACGCGCGCCCGCCAGGACGCCACCTACATCGAGGTTTGGCCGCCCCACGTTCGCCTGCGGCACCTCGCCGAGCTGATCGCCAAGGCACGCGCCCTCGGGCCCGGCAGGACACCGATCCTGGCTGCCTACCTGTCGACGTACCGCGAGGATGAAACGTCCGCGGCGGCCGCCGAGAGACTGCTCCTGGCCACCGCCTGGTCGCACGGCGGCGGAGCGCTCCTCCACGGCGAGGAAGACGCCGTCCTGACCGACCCCTACTACGTGGACCACCACCGCCAGGACCCCGCCACCCTCGAGGCGACGCGCCGCAGCTACGACTTCGCCGTGCGCTACGGCGACCTGCTGTTCGATCGCGAGGCCGTCGACATCACGCGGACCGTGCTCGGAGGCATCAACTCGGAGGTGCGGGTGGAAGCCGCGGTGCCGGTGAGCACCGATGCCGAGCCCGGCGTGCTGTGGGCCAGGGCGATGCGCACGCGTCGCGGGCTGCTGCTCAGCCTCATCGATCTCTCCCCCCAGACCGACGACCACTGGGACGCCGGCAAGCGCCCCGGTCGCGCGCTGAGCGGTGTGCGCCTGGCGGTGGAGCGGGTCCGGCGTTCGGCCCCGGCCTTCCGGTTCGCCGACCCCGACGACCGGCCGGGCCTGGTCGCGATCCCCTCGGTACCGGAAGGGCGCCACGACGTGGTCGAGCTGCCGCCCTTCCGCTCGTGGGCGCTGGTGTGGATCCGCGACGGCGAGGGTTGAGCGGCAAGAGTATAGTTGCGCTACAGCACCATCCCTGCACCATCACGGTCACGTCCCGGAATCGCCCATGTCCACTGCAGACTTCGGCCGACTCCCGCAGGAATACCTGCAGCTCTTGCAGCTCGCGCATGGGCGGCACGGCATCGATGTGGTGCCCCTGCATGCCCTGACCGGCGGTCGGACCGGCGCGTTTCTCTACCTGGTCAGTGTCTCCGCCGGCGACCTGCGGCGGCTCGACCATCTCGTGCTGAAGCTCGACAAGGTCAACGCGAAGAGCCGGCAGACCGAGATGGAGCGGCACCGCCTGGCGCTCGACCAGGCCCCGCCGTCGTTCGCCGCGGAGCACATCGCGGATCTGGCCTACGAGTTGCGGGAGCGAGACGCGATCGCGCTCTTCTACGGCATCGCCGGACAATCGCTCCAGCGCTACCGAACGCTGGCATCGCTCGAGAGCCAGAGCAAGCTGGTGTCGCTGTTCGAAGCGACCCACCGGCTGCTGCTAAGGGAGTGGAATGCCGAGGCGGCCTTCGAACGAGCGCTCCACCCGAGGGAGCTGCTGCAGCGGTGGCTCGGCTACAGGCTCGCTCCCGACAGCCCCGTCGGTTCCCTCCTGCGGGAAGGCTTCCAGATCGATCCGCACACGGAGGGCTTCCTCGTGCAGGGGCAGGTCTACCCCAATCCGCTCGCCTTCGGACTGGACGCTGCACTCTGGGACGGAGCGAGGCCGATCGACGCGCTCATCGGCTTCCAGCACGGCGACCTGAACATCGGCAACATCCTGGCCGAGTTCCCGACCGGGGGCGAGGCCGTGGGTGGCTTCTTCCTCATCGACTTCGCCCTCTACAAGGCGGGGATGCCGCTCCTGTACGACCTTTGCTACCTGGAGATGTCGTTCCTGACGCGCGAGCTGGACCGGGCGCCGCTGGAGACGTGGGTGACGTTCGTCGAACACTATGCGACGAGCGACAGGCCGGACCCGAAGGAGGTTCCGGTCGAGCTCAGCGGTGCGTGCGCCGTGCTGAATGCCGGCAGGGCCACCTTCGACCGCTGGGCCCGCGAGGTCCATCCGAGCGTCGCGGACGACCTCTGGGGGCAGTACCGGCTCGCCGCGGTTGCCGCAGGCCTCAACTTCTGCAACAAGAGCGCGCTTCCCACCGAGGCGAGACTGGCCGCCCTGGTGTACAGCGCCGCGCACCTCAAGCGCTTCTGCCTCCAGTTCGGCGTTCCTCTGCCCGTCGACGTGCGCCCGCTCTACGACGCCACCCGCTGGACGGAGCGGGGCGGCGTGTCATCCCCGGCGCGCGAACGAAGACACTTGCCGGTGCCGCCCACACCCTTCGTCGGACGCGAGGCCGACGTGACCTCGCTGAAGGCCCTCCTGCTCGAGGAGCGCATTCGCCTGCTCACCTTGACGGGGCCGGGAGGCATCGGGAAGACCCGACTCGCCCTCCGGCTCGCCACCGAGCTGTCCGACCACTTCGAGGACGGCATCTGCTTCGTGGACCTCGCCAACGTCACCGAACCCGACGCCGTCCTCCCGGCGGTCGCCAGGGCCCTCGGCGTGCGAGAGACGAGCGAGCGACCGTTGCTCGACGAGCTCGTGGCGGCGCTGGAAGCCGGGCGGACGCTCCCCCTGCTCGACAACTTCGAACAGGTCACGGCCGCCGCACCGGTCCTGGGCGAGCTGCTCGCACGCTGCCCGGGGCTGAAGCTCCTGGTCACGAGCCGCGAGGCACTGCACACGCGAGGCGAGCACGTCTACCCGGTGGCCCCTCTGGCGATGCCGGGGATCGATCTCTCGCACCTATCCGTGGAGGGCCTCGTCGAGTACGACGCCGTCCGGCTCTTCGTCGAGCGCGCCCGCGCGGCAGACCCGGCGTTCGAGGTGACCGACGCCAACACCTGGACGCTCACGGAGATCTGCGCACGCCTCGACGGCCTGCCGCTGGCGATCGAGCTGGCTGCCGCCCGGCTGAGCCTGTTCTCGCCGCAGGCCCTCCTGGACCGGCTTCGGAGCCGCTTGAAGCTGCTGCGGGGCGGTGCTCGCGACCTGCCGGAACGGCAGCAGACCCTCCGCAGCGCGATCGATTGGAGCTACGACCTCCTCGATGACGGCGAGAAACGATTGCTGGCCGTCGTCTCCGTCTTCCAGGGCTGCACCCTCGAGGCGGTCGAGGCGGTCATCGACGCCGTCGATCACCCCGATGCGGCGGACATCGACGCGCTGGGCGGGCTTGCCTCGCTGGTCGACAAGAGCCTGCTGCAGCGCGTGCGTGGCGCGGGCGGCGAGCCCCGCCTGCGGATGCTGGAGACCATCCGCGAGTACGCCGCCGAGCGGCTCGATGAACAACCTGTGTTCGCCGCTGCGGCTCGCCTCGCCCACGCCGCCCACTACGCGGGGCTGGCAGAGCAGCAGGCGGTCCGTCTGGCCGGAGCCGAACGCGAGGCGACCCTGACCGGTCTCGAGGCCGACGTCGGCAACCTCCAGAGCGCCTGGCGCCACTGGGTGTCGGAGGGCGATCTCGAGCGTCTGCACGAGCTCACGGACTGCCTCTGGCTGTTCTACGACTCGCGTGGCTGGTACCAGGCGACCGTGGACCTCACCACGGACCTGCTGGGGGTCCTGGCGACGACGCCCTCGACGCCGGACCGGATCGAGCAGGAGATCCTCCTGCAAACGAGCCTGGCCCGGGCTCAACTGACCGCGCACGGCTACACCCCCGAGGCCGAGAAGGCGTACAGCCGGGCGCTGGAGCTCTGCGAGCTGCAGGGGGAGATGCCGCAACTCTTCCCTGTTCTGCGAGGCCTCAGCACCTATTACAGCTACCGGGCGGAGTTCGACAGGGCCGTGGATATCGGCAAACGTATCCTCGATCTGGCCGATCGGCTCGGCGACGCAGGCATGAAGGTCGAAGGGCACCTGGTGTACGGCTACTGCCTCGCATTCGACGGGCATTTGAACGAGGGGCTGCAGCACCTCGAGCAGAGCATCGCCGCCTCGACCGGTGCGCCGCGGCGTACGCGTCGGTTCCGGTTCGGGGCGTACGCGGAGGTCACGGCCCACATCGCTACCGGTCTGGTGCACTGGCTCCTCGGCTTCCCGGATCGCGCGCTCGAGCATGCGGACGCCGCGCAGCCTTTGGCCGACGCGTCCGGACACCCGTTCACGCTGGCGTATGCACGGTTCCACTCGGGCCTGCTCCACCTCTGGAGACGCGAGCCGGAGGCTGCCCTGGCACGCGCGCTGAGCGTCCTGGAGATCGCGGACGAGCATGCGTTCCTGATCTGGACGGCCGTGGGTACCTGCCTCCGGGGCGCTGCCCTGGCCGGCACCGGCCGCGCCGAGGAAGGTCTGGAGCAGATCCGCGGCGGCATGACCAGCTATCAGACGCTGACGACCCGCCCTCCGGTCTTCTGGCCGATGCTGCTGGCCATGGAGGCGGGCGTGGCGGGCCAGGCCGGCCAACTGCAGGACGGCCTCGCCCTGCTCGAGGAGGCGATGGGCGGCGTCGAGCCGGACGCCCGGAACGTGCTCTCCTCCGACCTCTGCAGGCTGCGGGCGGAGCTCGTCATGGCGCGGTCCCCGGAGGACACGGAACGAGCCGAGACCTGGCTGCAGAAGGCGCTGGTCATCGCCGAGAAGGCCGACGCGAGACTGCTGGCGCTGCGGGCGGCCACCAGCCTCTACCGAATGCACCAACGAGGGGAGCGCGCGGAAGAGGCGCGCCACGTGCTCGAGGCTGCCCATCAGAGGATGACGGAAGGCTTCGCGACGGCGGACGTGCGGGACGCCGAGGCGCTCCTGCACGGGGGCGCGTAGACCGTTGCGTCGGCCGCGAAGGAGCCCGTGCGTCCCGTGAGACCGCCCCCCGACGGTAACGACCTCGACCGTGGTCCGGGCGTCGGCCCGACCGACGCCTTGAGCCTGCGCGTCAGCGTGGCCACGCTCGTGCGCGTGGTCTTCGGCGCAGCGCCGGACGGAACGACCCTGGTGGCGTTGGAGCGCACGGCAACCGTGCGCAGGGGACGACGACGCGGCGAGGTGACCGTGGTCGCGAAGCCCTTCGGGGGCGGCGCGACGCTCACCGACCCTGCCGCGCTGCGGGAAGCGATCGGGGATTTCCGTTTCGACAGCGACCGCTCGCGCCGCGAGCAGGACTTCCGGCTCCAGGTGCGTCCCGAGGCCTGGGAACGGGTGAAGCGGATCTGCCTGGACCATCTGCGGCCCGGAGAGCAGAGCATCCTCGATCCCAGTCCGCATCGCGAGCTTGCCGAGGAGCTCCTCGACAGCGTGGGGCTGGCCATACGGCCGGAGCACTACCGGCTCACGCCGCTGGGTATGCGCGTTCTAGACGCGCCGCGGCCGTCGACGAGCGTCCGAGCCCCGGGCCGCCCGACCGTGCGGGTCTACTACGTGTTCGAGGCGCGGTGGCAGGCGTCGTCGATCGTACGGGCCATGGTGAAAAGCAGTCGCGAAACCTCGGATCGCGACCTCTCGTTGTCGGCCCTCCGGCATGCGGAGGAAGGAGGGCGGGGACGGGCCAACGGCGTCCTCGTGCTCGGGCTCGACGCGTTGAGAGCGGCAGTTCTGTCGACGCCGGAGGGTGATCGCGGCGCATCGCTGACCCTCGACGGGCACCGGCTGGCCGGCAACGTTCCCATCATCCTGGACGACGTGGAGCTGCCCGGGTACCGCTCGTACGGGCCGCCGACCGTCTAGACGCACCGGGGCGGGCGCGCTCGAAGCACCCGCCCCGGTGCGGCCCACGTGCGCTCAGTGACGTTCGTGAACCACGAGGTTGCCGCCCAGAATGGGCTTGTCGCACAGCTCCGGCCACTCGCCGAGGGCCGAGATGGTCGGTGGCTGCAGGTACGTGGGGTGCTCTGCGGTCGGCTCCGCGAACCAGCTCCACGCGACGGAATCGTGGCCTACACCAGGCGAGCCACCATCGGTGACCACCGCGGCCACGATCTGGCCCACGCGCGAGCCGCTTCCCGGCGGATGCTTGGGGCCGCCAGAGCCTTCGTCTTCATGGCCCCCGCTGCAGCCGTCCTCCTCCTCGTGACCGCCTCCGGCGGTGGTGCCGTCCTCACCGCTGCAGCCGCCCTCCTCGGTGGTGTCGTCGCAGCCGGTCTCGCCACCGATCTCGGGGCCACCCCCGGGGCCGCCCTCGTCGTGGCCGGCGGCCGCGGCCTTGCTGTCGTAGGTCACCAGGCCGACGAAGTAGGCCGTCGTCCCGTCGATGACCACGCCGGTATCGAGGACGTCGGGGGCGACCTCCGCCACGATCTCACGGTGCAGCGAGCCGTCGGCACCGACGACGAGGTAGTGGAACTGGCCCCGGTCGCCCCTAGACTTGAACGCGTCGAACCACACGAGGTCGGCGTACGCCAGCTTCTCTTCGCCCGGCGATACCTCCATACCGCGCCCACCCATCCACACGATCTCGACATCGCCGGTGGCGCTCGGCGCCGGGCCGAGACCGAGGGCGTCGAGCTGGGGCGGGTCAGGGCTGAGCACCTGCCCGCACGAGGTCAGCACGACCAGCAGGAAGGGCGCGAGCGGCAGGACCGCTCTCGGAATCCGCATGGCGATCGTCCCCCTTTGCGTGCGGCCCCTGTCTACGAGACCCGGGGCCTCGGGTCGAGACCGGCCTGGCCTCGAGCCGGGGCGGAGTCCCGAGGGCCGCGAGCCCGTCGGGCTCCTGGGAGCGCGTCAGGGGACGCGCTCCCAGGGCCAAGAATCCTGTGCCGGTCGAGTTACGGAAGGGCGTAGTCGTGGATGAACTCGATCACCTGGAGGGCGTCATCGGCCGCCCGCGCGAAGCCGGCGACGTTGGAGCCCGTGGCGTTCACGCCGGAGCCGGGCGCCAGGCCGCTGCTCGGTTCGTAGCTGTCGAAGACGTAGTCCATGATCGACACGGTCTGCTTCTCATAGGTGGTCGGATTGCCCAGCGTGGGCAGCAGCAGGTCAGCTTCGACCGACCCGTAGCGATTCTGGCGGTCGTAGCTGTAGCCCGTGTAGTGGTCGTAGCCGCCTGCGTTGAGCCCCAGGAACTCGTTGATGTAGACGACCTCGTCCACGTCGATGATCCCGGTCTTGTCCGCGCCGGCCGCGAACAGGGCGGCGGCGATGTCCAGCCAGCTATCGGGCAGGGGGTTGGTGGTCGGGTAGCCGACCAGGTCGTCCGGCAGCGTGATGACCGTGGTGCCGTCAGTGGTGGTCAGGGTTCCGTCGGCGTTCGTCATCATCTGCAGGTAGAGGGCGACGTTCTCCAGGGGAGAGTCGATCACCTGTACGGTTCCGTCGGCCAGCATGGCGGCCAACCGACCGGCGGGATCCGTCGTGATGCCGGTGCCCGAGGCAAGCGTGGTCATGGCCGCGTCGTACGCCTTCTGCAGCACCTTCGACGGCGAGCGCACGAGGTTCAGCCGGCCGAAGTCGACCTCCATCACATAGGGCAGATCCTCCTCGGTCAACTCACACTTGGGTTCGGGTCCGTCGATGGATACCACCAGGTGCAAGAGTTCCGTATTCGGGTCAGGGTTGGCTGGGTCGACGGCGTAGCTTGCCACGGGCAGCACGCAGTCCAACGCGACCTCCGGAACGACCGGCGTTCCGTCCTCGTTCAGCGCTTTGACCTCTTCGGTGATCGGTTTGCCGTCGGCGTCACGGTACAGCACCCAGAGATCGCCGTAGACGTCCCCCTTCTTGCCGCCGCCGTTCCCGCCTCCGCCGGCATCCGGCGGAGGACCGTTCTTCAACGGCGCGAGAGCGCCGCCCTGGTTCGGACCCGGGAACGGGCCGCGCTGGTAGGTGAGCTGCATCCGGGAGGTCTCGCCGAGCTGGAAGCTGGCCGTCACGCGCTCCCCGGCCCGCAGCTCGAGCGAGGTCGTGTAGAGGTCGGGGCCGT
>Ga0315542_1000388_pt1 | contig 27143 bp, 28 predicted proteins | sample SalMarSW160120MG_FD_202541 | JGI IMG/M metagenome (GOLD analysis project Ga0315542, IMG submission 202541) | Salt marsh sediment microbial communities from the Plum Island Ecosystem LTER, Massachusetts, United States - Salt Marsh Sediment SW1601-20 ... | reverse complement strand
CGGGTGTCGAAATGAAATTCTTCCCCGTTCATGCGATGCGTGTACGCAAGATCCACTTCGGGATGTCCTGCGATCAAGGTGCTTACGCATCCCCCTATATTTCCAAGCGGGGGAAGATCTATGTGATCCAGACGGAACGTCGCCTCCACACGGGTCCCCTTTCCTTCGCGGGATATGACGGCGAGGTCCCCGTCACACCGTCTGCTCGTCTCACGGAAGAGAGAAAGGCCCAGACCCACCCGGCGCGTCCGCCTCGTAGTGTAAAAGGGGTCCGTCACCTTTTCCAGCAACTCTTCCTTTATTCCGGTTCCATCATCTTCAATGATGATGGTGAGTCTGTTCTTCCCCTGGTCTTCAAGAATGGAGATACTTATCAGCCCGGCCCCGGCATCCACTCCATTTTCGGCAATATCAAGGATATGGAGAGACAATTCCCGCAATCAGATCTCCACCGCCCTGCCCGATCTTCCTTGAAGCGCCAGCCGAAGCTCTTCCAGAGTTGCGCTCTCCACTCTAAAAAAAGAGGCTTGTCGTCCAATATCCTCCAGGAAATGGGCATCTGAGGAGCTCACCACAGGCAGCCCCAGCTCTTGCAGAATATGCATTCCACGTGTTCTGGCCCACAGGGGGTCGGAGACTTCAACCGCATCCAGCCGAACCCCGGGAGGGACGAAACCCAACTGGCTCACCAGGCTGTAACTGGGACGATCCACATGTGAGGCGATACTCAACCCTCCCAGCCGGTTGATCTCGCGGACGATCTCTTCGAGACCGAGGTCCACTGCGCCGATCAGCAACCGGTCATTAAAACCTTCAATTTCATCACATTCATTTACCCTGACCTGTTCCCCGAAAAACTCCGGCCTGTTCGAGCCTTTCAGGTGCCGGTATACGATTTCCTGCATGGCAAAAGCCTGGCTCGCATGACCGAAAATAGCCAGCGTGTGGACTTCCTCCCGTGAGTTAATTTCCATCCCGGGAAACACCCGGATCCCTGCGGCTTCACCTAATCGAATAGCAGGCTCAACATTTTCCGCTGAATTGTGGTCACAGAGCGCAATGATATCAAGTCCCACTTCTCTGCACGTTCCGATGATCCTCTTGGGACTCATGTCCAGGTCGCCACAGGGCGAAAGGCAAGAGTGGATGTGCAGATCCGTCTTGAATTTCTTCATGAGCCGGGACGATCACCCCTGTAGTTCCCTCTAATTCCAGCCTGGTACAACCTGCCCGCCAGCTGATACGCGGCAGATGAAGAAACAAGCAGGGGAATGTTCTCTTCTTTCGCTTTTTCAACGGTCTCCGGCTCCGGTTGGTATCCGTTGGCAAGGACGATCGCGGCCAGTTCTTTCAGCAGCGCAACCGCAACGATATTGTTATGTCTCTGGATCGTGATCCATACACTCCCTTTTTCCGCATTTGCCATAACATCGCTCAGGAGATCGCCGCAATACCCGGCCGTCACTTCCTGATCAAGCCCGCCTTCTCCAGCCAGAAGGTCAAGAGACAACTTGTTCAGCATGTCTCGTACATTCACTTTTTCTCCTCCATTCGGACCGGTTTGGTTTCTTTGCCGCGGAAATACAGACAATCACCCAGGGGAACCCTGCCGAACACGACGTCTTCCGCAAATGTTGCGCAATCAGGCGAACCGCAAAGGCCGCATTCCTTTCTCGGCAATCGTGAGAGGATTTCTTCCACGCGTCTCTGCCGTTCAATTCGTTCCGGGAGGGCTTTTTTTGCAACAGTCACCTGTTCAGCATACCTGCTTTTTTCCGCAAAAAACCATCCACTCTCATAGAGTTTCCTGACATATTCGTACTTGACTCGCCGTTCCACTCCGTACATTTGCACCAGGTGTTGCAGGTACCGTTTCGCCTGGTATTTATCAGCCACCGTAAAAAGGCCGCCAAGGCACCCCTCCGCGCATGCCCTGAATTCTATGTAATCAATGTTTGAGAGTCTCCCCATCTCTATTTTCTCGAGATAGCTGATGGTATCCTGAAGGCCGGACACAGCCAGGCAATTCATCTGTATTCCCGAGATCTCGCCTCCCGACATGCCCCACCCCAGGCCGATGCCGCCCGAATGATGCAGTACTATGTCCTCTTCAACCTCTTCAATACTCCTCTTCAGCGAACAATAAATATCAGATATCGCTATGGCCCCGTCGAGATAGGAATGAGTGTGAAACAACGGATCCGTGATACAAATCATTTTCGCGGGACACGGGGAAATGTGAAACGTCTCTATGTCCGATTCATCACACCCGTGCTTCAGGGAAAGCCGCAATTTTGCCTCCCTCGCTACAATCTCCCTCGGGGGTACCAGAGGAGGGATGTGATGCAGAAGCTCAGGAAAACGACACACGATCAGTCTCACCACAACAGGACACACCGGTGAAATCAGTGGTCGGGGTGCAAGCTCTTTCTTCCGGTTCTCCTGCATGTAAAGTTCAATGGCCACATTGAACATCTCATTGGTGTATGACTGATCATGCACATAGGAAAACCCCATTCCCTTCAGCCCGAGCAGAATATCATTCGGTGTCACGTCTTCACCGAACTGGGAATACAGGACCGTCGCGGCACTCACAACAGAATACTTGGCCGTATCCAGATCTTCGGGGCAGGTGGTAGTGGCACGAATCGCCCCGCGAGGGCAGACTCTGATGCACTCGCCGCAATCCACGCAGGTTCCGACGACCTTAGCCACGCGCCCTCCGCGCACCCGGAGCGCCTTTGTGGGACACGCCTTCATACACAAAACGCATCCATTGCAACGCTCCTTATCAATCTCCACATACTGGACCGGCTTTCTCCCTGACGACGGTGCACGCTTCACTCGCATTCCCCTGTGACATGAAAGACTATTTTCAACCGTGTCCCCTGACCACGACCGGATTGAATATCAAGGGAATCGGCATTAGCCTCGATATTGGGGAGGCCCATACCCGCACCAAAACCCATTTCCCTGTATTCTTCGGAGGCAGTGGAAAATCCTTCTTTCAAGGCCGCTCCAATATCCTCAATCCCAGGTCCGTCGTCACTGACCTGCAGGACGATTTCGTCCGGGTCCACCGTCAGCAGAAGCTCCCCTTTTTCCCCATACATCACAATATTCATCTCAGCTTCATAGGCGCACACGGAAACGCGTCGAATGATATGTTCCTCGAAACCGATAGTTCGCAGTGTTCTTTGCACCTGGAGCGAGGCCTCTCCGGCTCGAATGAAATCCCTCGGTCGTACGTCAAATCCCTTCTGTAATTGAGCCATGCCAGGCGCATTCCCGTATCGAAAAGAACACTGTCTCGCCTATTCCGCGCCCGAGACATCGGAACGCCGTTTTTCAACGCCGCGCAGACCTTCTCGAAAAAGCCTCCCGCACGCGGAATACATTGTATAAGGCGTTGATAAGAGGGGTAAATTTTGCTCGGCTGCATGCATTATCATTTCCTGAGTAGGGATTTTCCCCCGGACAAGCACCACTGCAGCTACGCCCGAAATGACCGAGCTCCGTATCACCTGGAGATTATTGAGACCTGTCAGGAGTACGGATCCGGTCGTGGGTCCCCAAAGCATATCGCTCATCAAATCGCTCGCCGTCCCGGTTAAAACAAGGGAGTCGAGTTTGTCCTCACCGGCCAGTATCCGGGCTTTCAATATTTCCTTTATGTCCGATAGTTTCATGGGTGAATTATTCGTACTGCGCCAGGATATCACCCAGTCTGTTCGGACGGACTCCTCCATGGGTATCCGCATCCACCACGACCGCGGGGGCCAGTCCACACGCCCCGAGGCAACGAACGGTTTCAAGAGAGAAGCGCCTGTCATCGGTCGTCTGTCCCGGCTCAAGAGAGAAATCATCGGTTAAGCGTTTCAACAGATTCTTGCTCCCTCTCACGTAACAGGCGGTGCCGAGGCAGATCTTGACAAGGTGTCTTCCCTTCGGCACCATTGAAAAAAACGAATAAAATGTCACGACCCCGAAAATGGTGCTCCCGGGAATATTGAGTCCCTTTCCGATGTATTCTTGAAGCTCGAGCGGGAGATATCCTACAACCCTCTGACACTCTTCCAGGACCGGGATAAGGCATCCCGGTTTTCCTCTGAACCGTTCAATGATCTCATCCACCTGCGACATCACTTCGGGAGTCAGGTCAGGATTGATTTCTTCCGGATGTTCCAACTGATGCATTATCTGCTCTCCTTATTCTGGCGGTACGTTGTTATCCATTCTCGGGCCTCAGATGTGCGTGAGGCATTCATCTGATTTCCGGTTTCCATCCTTGACCACCTCCGCACGCGATTACTCCACAACCCATGGTCAGCACTTTCCTATTTGCACGGCACATACTTTGTATTCTGGAATTTTGGCAATGGGATCCAGGGCCGCGTGAGTCAGTTTGTTTGCGGCGGCATTGGCATAGTGAAACGGAATAAAAACAGTTCCTTTTTCAACCCTTCCGGATATTCGTGCGACGGCTTCTATTTCCCCGCGTCTGGAAGCCACTCGAATCCTTTCTCCCTCCCCAATTTTTCTGGAGGACGCGTCGTCGAATGAAATCTCCACAAAACACTCGGGAGCCAGCCTGTTCAACCCATCCGACTTCATGGTCATCGTGCCCGTGTGATACTGGTAGAGCACCCGCCCCGTGGTCAGATAAAAGGGGTATTTTTCGTCAGGCAATTCTGCAGGAGGAATATAGTCTATGGCGTGGAACACGCCAAGGCCGCAGGTAAACTGGTCCATGTGCAGGCACGGGGTGCCGGGATGATCCGTACCGGTACACGGCCAGTGGATCCCTTCCCTTTCCAGGCGGCCGTACCTGATTCCGCAATAAGAAGGGGTGACTCGGGCGATCTCCTCCATGATCTCTTCAGGGTTCTCATAGGTCATCGGGTACCCCAGTCTGGTCGACACGTCACAGAGGATTTTCCAGTCCTCCCTGGCTTCGCCGGGAGGATCCAGGGCCTTCCGGACCCGCTGCACTTTTCGTTCCGTGTTGGTAAATGTTCCATCTTTTTCTGCAAACGCGGAAGAGGGGAAAACCACATCGGCCATTCGTCCGGTTTCGTTCAGAAAAATATCCTGCACGACCAGAAAATCAAGGTTTTCCACGCACTCTTTCACGTGATTCAGATCAGGATCGGACACGAGGGGGTTCTCCCCGATTATATAAAGGGCCTTTATGGTGCCCTTCTTGGCGGCATTCATGATTTCCGTTACCGGCAGACCGGGGGTCTGCGGAAGACTATTTACCCCCCAGGCCTCCTGCATACGAGACTGGTTGGCAAGATCCGCAACTTTCTGGTATCCCGTATAGACATTGGGCAATCCCCCCATGTCACAGGCGCCCTGGACGTTGTTTTGGCCCCTCAGGGGGTTCACACCGCCGCCGGGAACGCCCACATTGCCGCACAGCATAGCCAGGTTTGCCAGGGATTTCACGTTGTCTGTCCCGGAAATATGCTGGGTGATCCCCATGGCGTAGAGGATCGAGGCCGCAGGGGCGCTTGCGTAAAGCCGCGCGGCAGCGATCAATTGCTCCTGCGGAATCCCCGTTATCTCCTCCACGTAGGACGGAGTATATTTCTCTACCGTCTTTTTCATCTCATCCAGACCAACGGTACGGGACTGCACATATTTCTCATCATAGAGGTTTTCCTTGATAATCACATGCATCATACCGTTAATCCAGGCCACATCTGTTCCCAGCCTTTGCCGCACCCAAAGGGTTGCGAACCTGGTGATCACAATTTCCCTCGGATCAACAACAATAAGTTTGGTATCTTTCTGGGTGACCGCTTGTTTCACATACGTAGACAAGACCGGATGATTTTCCGTGGTGTTGGAACCGGTAATCAGGATGACATCTGATTTTCCTATGTCTTCGATTGGATTCGTCATTGCCCCGCTTCCAAAAGCTGCGGCCAGACCGGCCACTGTGGAAGAGTGTCAGAGACGGGCGCAGTGATCGATATTGTTCGTACCGACCGCGGCTCGGGCCAGCTTCTGGGCGAGATAGTTTTCCTCATTGCTGAGCCTGGCACTGGTGAAAATGCCTATGGCATCAGGTCCCGATGTTTCTTTGATCTCAGTCAATTTACGGGTGACAAGATCGAGTGCCTCATCCCAGGAGGCTTCTCTGAATGTGTTATTCTCCCTGATCAGCGGTGTTTTCAGTCGATCTGGGTGACCAAGAAAATCATATGCGAAACGTCCTTTTACGCACAGCCTGCCGTAGTTGGGGCCCACATCCTCGACACCGGTGACCCGCACAACCCTGTTATCGGCAACGTGGAGATAAAGCTGGCAACCCACGCCGCAATAGGAACAGGTGGTCCGCACTTTTCTCATTTCAGCAGGAGGGGAGAATTCCGGCGCGTGGCCTCGGGGATACAGGGCCCCGACCGGACATGCCTGCACGCACTCACCGCAAAAAACGCAATCGGAATCCTTGAGCGCGAGGTCTCCTTTCGCCACGATTTTTGACTCTGATCCCCGGTATCCATGGCTGATGGCGTTGTTCACCTGGATTTCATTGCATGCCTGGACGCATCTCCCGCAGAGGATACAGCGGGAAAAGTCCCGTACAAAAAAAGGATTGACATTCTCGATAGGATACCGTGTGTCCGTTGAAGGGAAGCGGTTTCCCTTGACCTGGTATTTGATGGCAAGTTCCTGGAGGCGGCAGTCCCCGTACGCGGGGCACAACTCCCGGTGTTCTTCCGGCTCCATGGCCCGCAGTTGAAAATCGCTCCATGAATCCATATCAAGGTCTTGCGCCAGGCAGTTATGATGTCCGGAGGAAAGTAACAGTTCAATATTCATCCGGCGGGCCTGTACCACGCGGGGGGACTCGGTCCTCACCACCATATTAGGCGCTGCGGGCGCTGCGCAGGAAGCCACCAGATTCTTTGCGCCTTCCACCTCCACCACGCAAATCCGGCAGGATCCGGTCGGCGATGCCCCCTTGAGATAACAAAGGGTAGGAATATCGATACCGTTGCGTCTCGCAACCTCCAGTATGGTTTCCCCAGCGCTGAAGACAAGCTCCTTTCCATCAATAACTACTGTTTGCTCTTTTTCCATGCTGACTCCCGAACATTGAAATCCGTCAAAAGCGGGCTTGCCCACCTCGGCGGGTGACTGTTGATATTCCGCTGCCTGCCCCGTTCCGGCATCTGTCTTCTGTATGTCCCCGTACCAGGGTATGCCACTCCGTGCTGACAGGGCACGCGTTTCAAGAAGATAGTCTTTTTCCCTGGAAGCGGCGCAACGCAGTAGATGGAGAAGATTGTAAAACGGGGCGAGTATAACAGAAAAAAATATTTTTTTTCAAAACTTTTTTCCAAAAGGGCTGCGAAATGCTATTGCATTACCTGTCCTTCATCAAAGGCGTGCGGGGTTGGGCTCCTTCTTTGGCCGGGACCTGGTCCATCGCATATTCAGCCAGTGCCGTGATGGTAAGGCTTGGGTTGATTCCGGGATTGGCAGGCATGATTGAACCATCCACCACATACAGCCCTGGGTAGCCATGAACTTCGCAGTTAAGGCCGATAACGCCGTCCTCCGCGCTTTCGCCAAATGGAACGCCGCCCATGAAATGGGCGGTCTCTGGAATGTTCAGCAGGCTCTCGTTCAACATCCCCTGTGGAACGCCGTTCATTTTTTTCGCAAGCATTCGCGTTACCCGGTGGGCGACTTCAACGACTGCATGAATTGGGCGTTTTTCATCGCGCTCACAGACGAGATCCTTGCGAAATAACGTGAACAAATTGCGTCCCAATTTCAACTGCATCAGATTATCCTCAGTCTGCATGGTGAGCAGAACCGTCGTGCGTCTCGCCACTCCGGAGAACACCTTGCTGGCCACGAAATCGATCGGATGAATGAGAACCTGCCACAAGGTCTTGAGAATGCGCACCGGGATGCTGCCGCCGGCATCGATCAGTGGGGCTGACAGGCACCGCAAGGTTGCATCCGAGCCGTCGGGAAAACGCACGGCCTCTATTTGAGTAATGTCGTCTGCCTGAAAGATCGAACCGATTGCTATTCCCTTCGAGTAATCCGTTTCTGAACCATGCGCGGTAAAGCCCGTTAAAGACTCGCTGTTCGTGCGCACATTATGCCCCAGCTTCTTTGATAAATGGGGCAACGATCCGGTGATATCCCTGCAGCGCAATAAGAGCCGATTCGTATTAATTGCTCCGGCCGATACGATCACGTTTCGGGTTCTCACTCGTTTGAGCGGCTTTCCGAACCATCCAGTCGTCCTGGTATAGCATACTTCATAGCGGGTGCCCCCGCTCTGTTCGCCCGGCAGCAGCCGGATGTCGCTCACCGTTGATTCGGGTTCCACCACAACACCCCATTTCTCGGCAAAATACAGATAATTCTTGACGAGCGTGTTTTTGGCGTTTTCGCGGCAACCGACCATACAGGCCCCACAGTGAATGCATCCGCGGCGCGCAGGCCCTTCTCCATTAAAATAAGGATCCGGAACAAGTTCGCCGGGATTTTCTTCATCAAAAAAAACAGCAACTTCAGTCGCGCCGAAAGTGTGGCCTTTCTGAAGATCATCCGCTGCAGACTTGAGAGCGTTGTCGGCCGGCCAGAACCGCGGGTTGGCAGTTACGCCCAGCATCCGTTTTGCTGTGTCGTAATGCGGGCGGAGGAGTGTCTTCCAATCAGCCAGGTGTCTCCATGTGGGCTCGGCGAAGAGTCTATCTCCAGGCTCCATGAGCACGTTGGCATACACCAGACTTCCTCCGCCGACCCCGCTCCCATGGAGGATCATCACTCCATTCAGCAACGTATTCTGCCAAATCCCAAAGCAGCGGAGCATTGGTATCCATTGCTGCTTCCGGATATTCCAATCTGTCTTAGCAAAGTCTTCATCCCTGAAGCGTTTCCCACGCTCAAGTACCAGTACCCTGTAGCCCTTTTCAATCAGCCGCATTGCTGAAACACTGCCGCCGAACCCGGAGCCGATAACCACAAAATCATATATCGACTGGTCATTCATCCTGAAGCTCCCTGTGCAGACGGTGTGAGCACCCGAAATCAGACTCTTATGGTACGGTCCAACTTCACAGTCATTCCTTCTTGTCCAATTTATCGAGCAGCCTGTCGTAATATATCTGATCTTCCTCCAGCAGAGGGGATTTCTTTCCCATCATGTTCAGTTGCATGATCTTAAAATTGATTTTCCTGATCTGGCGATACTTCTCTTTCTCGTCCGGAATACTGTCCAGCATGTCCTCCATCTGCCGTATTTCCTTCCTGAGCTGAATCTCCGGGGGAAGGCAATCCGCGTTCTTCAAAATCTTGTAAGCGAGCCTGAGATCTTCCGGTATGTTTGAATCATCCTGCAGGTCTATGGGATTCCCGCTCCCCGGGAGATTGTCAAACGCGCCCTTCTCCTGCGCCTCCCTTATTTTTCTTTCTACGATTTTTTCAAATGCGACCATAGGAGTCTCTCTCTGTCCTCCCATCAGGAGTTTTTCCCGACCCTTCGCCAATACCTGGAGCCATACGTTTTTTCATACACCCTTTTCCAAGCCTTCGCAAGTACATTGCAATGTGTTAAGCAGGCATATACTCTTGACAACAAGCCGATACTTCGTTTATGTGGACCCTAGCGAAACCGAAAACGACACCCGAGACACCGTTCCCGGAGCATGTATATGATCAGCGGACTGGAAAAAAAAATAATAAACCTTATCCAGGGAGATCTTCCTCTTGCCCACAGGCCCTTTGCCGTACTGGCCGAGCAGCTCGGCATCGATGAGTCCACCCTTCTGGAGGAAATCAGAAAACTGAAAGAACTCGGCATCATCAGACGATTTGGCGCAACGCTGCGACATCAGGAGGCAGGATTCAGCTCAAATGCCATGGTAGTCTGGAAAGTGCCCGAAGAGCTCCTGGAACATGTGGGAAAGATCATCGCGGGGTTCAAAGAGGTAACCCATTGTTACCAGCGTGAACCTCAGAAGGACTGGCCGTATAATCTGTATTCAATGGTGCACGGCAGCAACCGTGAAGACTGCCATAAAATCGCCCGCCGGCTCTCACGGGAAGTAGGTATTGATGATTATACGCTGCTCTTCAGCCAGAAGGAATTCAAGAAAACAAGCATGGAATATTTTTAGCCCGTGGGAAATGCGTGCCAGGAAGTAACCCCGGTAACAAACCGCAAAGGATACCCGAACATGTCAGACAAGGATGAAGCCATGAAAACCAAATCCCAGGCGCTTTTCGAGCGGGCCAAAAAATATATTCCCGGAGGCGTCAACAGCCCGGTAAGGGCGGGGAAGGCCGTCGGTATTGATCCTCCTTTCATAGCCAGGGCCGAAGGCTGCACCCTTTGGGATGTGGACGGGAATGCCTACATAGACTACGTTTTATCCTGGGGCCCTATGATCCTGGGCCATGCACACCCGGACGTTATCAGTGCCCTTGCTGAAGCCATTCCCAACGGCACGAGTTATGGTGCCCCGACTGAACTGGAAGTGGAGATGGCAAAACGCATCGTTGGACTGGTGCCTTCCATGGAGCGTGTGCGGATGGTGAATTCCGGGACGGAAGCGACCATGAGCGCCATTCGTCTCGCGCGGGGGATCACAGGCAGGAATACAATCGTCAAGTTCGACGGCTGCTATCACGGTCACGGCGACAGTCTCCTGGTGCAAGCGGGATCAGGGATTGCAACGTTCGGCATTCCCGGGAGTCCGGGAGTCCCCGAGGGCCTTGCCAGGCAGACCATCTCGCTGCCGTTCAATAACCTGCCGGCCGTGGAAGAGGCATTCGCGCGTTTCGGAGAGGACATCGCAGCGTTGATTGTAGAGCCTGTGCCCGGAAATATGGGTGTGGTTGTCCCGGATATCCACTTCCTCCGAGGTCTCAGAGAGATCACCACACGCTATCAGAGCATTCTCATCTTTGATGAAGTGATCACCGGTTTTCGGTTGGCCAGGGGCGGCGCCCAGGAGTTCTATGATATCTCTCCCGATCTCACCTGCCTTGGAAAAATCATCGGGGGCGGGCTCCCGGTGGGGGCATTCGGAGGGAAACATGCAATCATGCAGAGGCTGGCCCCGGATGGTGATATATATCAGGCAGGAACACTCTCCGGAAACCCGCTGGCAATGACGGCCGGCCTCGCTACGCTGCGCATTCTTGATGCACCTGATGTTTACAGTACGCTGGAACAACGCTCACAGATGCTGTTCAGCGGACTCGAATCGGCAGCCAGGGAGGCCGGAATACCGGTGACCGTCAACCGCGTGGGTTCAATGGGGTCACTTTTCTTTTCCAATGCTCCTGTCATTGACTTTGCCGGTGCCGGGAAAAGTGATGGCGATATGTTCAGAAGGTATTACGCCAGGATGCTGGAACAAGGGGTATATATTGCCCCTTCTCCCTTTGAGTCGACGTTTCTCTCCCTTGCACACACAGAGGAGATCATAGGGGAAACCCTTGATTTTGCTGCAAAGACTTTTCGTTCACTCTCGTTAAAAATCTATTGACTTTGGATGAACAGCTGTGATAGAGACAACGTGATTTTTCTTGTTGGAATGTGGTAATCCCCTCGTGGAAAGAACCTTTTTCGCGCCAACAGGCCGCGGCGAGGAACTCCACTGCGTGACTTCCCGCGATTCCATCAAGACAGGTGCCCGGATACCATCAAATGGATAAGGATCTGAAAAAAACCATCAAGGACCTCGGGTATCTGAGCACCGTCGGTATGGCCATGGCCATATCCATTGGCATTGGGGCTGTCGGTGGATATTATTTGGACCGTTGGCTCGGCACAGAACCATGGCTTACTCTTGTGGGTTTGGGTATCGGGATTGCCGCGGCTTTCAAAAATTTGTTTACCCTCTACAAAAAGGCGAAAAGATTCTAACCGGATACCATGGACTGGGAAAAAGCATTTCGAACTTTGAAAACCCTGAACTGGGCAATTCTCCTGATCCTGTCTTCAGCGAGCTATGTTCTCATGGGGAACACGTTTACCGCGGGTGTCATATTAGGTGGATTTCTCATCATTGCCAATTTCAATATTCTTCAACATACCATCAAAAAGGCGTTCTGGGTGGATGGTGTTTTCGGGGGCAATAAAGGGGCAATAGTCGGGAAATACTATCTGAGGCTTGCTGTTCTGGGGATCCTCATCTATCTGCTGATCCGGCAGAGATGGGTGAATCCGGTGGGACTTGCCGTAGGACTGTCCGTCGTGGTTTTCAGCATCGTGACACTCGGGGTGCACATGGTTTTCTCAAAATCATCAGGGGAGGTAGCATAGTCTATGGAGGAACACAGCTTTCTGTTCTTGAATAAGCTTTTTGAGGCCATCGGCCTTGGTCATTTTGGTCATGCGTACAGCCATGTCACCCACTCTTGGCTGGTGATCATCATCATGGTTGTCTCGTCAATCCTCTTTGTCAAAGGTGTGCAGCTGGTACCCAGAAAGGGTCAGAATATTTTCGAAGTTATTATTGAAGGACTTGAGAATTTCATGGTGGAAATTACCGGTCCTGAAGGCAAATTCTTTTTCCCGTTTATCGCGACCATCTTTCTTTTCATTCTCGTATGCAATCTTATCGGAAAAATCCCCGGGTTTGCCTCTCCGACCGCTAATTACAACACGACGCTCTCCATGGCCATCCTGACATTCGTTTACACGCACATCATCGGCATTAAATTCCATGGATTCAAGTATATCAAGCATTTCTTCGGGCCTGTGTGGTGGCTGGCCCCGCTCATGTTTCCCATCGAGCTCGTCGGGCATGTTGCACGGGTCATGTCATTGTCTATTCGACTCTTTGGAAATATATTCGGCGAGGAAATGGTATTCGGCATCGTCGTCACGCTGGCAGGTCTGTATCTCGCTCCCCTGCCGCTCTTATTCCTGGGTCTCCTCGTGAGCTTTATCCAGGCCCTGGTCTTCATGTTGCTGGCTATCATGTATTTCGTCGGGGCCATGGAAGAGGCCCATTAGAAATAGTTTTCATTTTGGAAGAAGGTCAAAAAACAACAAAGGAGGTTCAGATGAGAAAAACTAATTTGATTGGGAGCTTAACCGCGATACTTGTACTGGGAATGGCTTCGATGGCGTTGGCAGCCCAGGGATCACCCGAGGCCCAGGCAGCAGGTGTATGGATCTTTTTCGGAATCGCCATTGCCTGCGGATTCGGAATAGGCGTCGCTGCCATGGGGACGGGTATCGGTATGGGAAATGCCATTAACGGCGCTCTCCAGGGAACAGCCCGGAACCCGGAAGCAGGCGGCAAGATCATGACCACCATGATTATCGGTCTGGCGCTGATCGAGTCCCTCTGTATCTATGCTCTGGTGATCTGCTTCATCATGGTCTTCAAGATCCCGGACTTCGCAAGCATTATCGATAAACTTTTCTAGGACACAAAACCGCTGGAGGGCCCGGAAACGGGTCCTCTCTTTTCACCGGTTATGTGCAAAAATTCACAACCTGATCTTTTCAGCCTTCTGGAATCTTTGGATGGAAATTACGAACCTTTTTCATAAGAATCCATAGTTCGGCCCACATTACTATGATCAAAGCAGCCAAGATTCCTGAACCAACCATCGAGCGTCTTGCGATTTATGCCAGACCCCTCGAAGAGCTTCTGAGAACCGGGGTCGAGGTCATTTCCTCGGAAAAGCTTGCCCGGATGTGCGACGTTAATCCAGCCCAGGTGCGGAAAGATCTCGCGTTTTTCGGGGAATTCGGTGTGAGAGGAGTCGGGTATAACGTTCATGACCTGTTGAAGGCAATCCAAAAAATCCTCTGTTCTGACAGAACGTGGACCGTATGTATTGTCGGGATGGGCAATCTCGGGAAGGCCTTGGTGGAAAACGAAAATTTCAAGAAAAGAAATTATAAGTTTGTTGCTATATTTGACTCTAACCCGGAGATGATCGGTACGGAACTCCCTGGCGCGCTCACAGTCAAATCATTTGATGAAATTGAGAAAACGGTTCTGACCCTGGGAGTTGAAATAGGAATTATTACCTCGCGTCCCTTTGAGGCACAGCGGGCAGCCAATCTCCTCATGGATGCGGGCGTGAAGGCCATTTTGAACTTTGCCCCCACCCATCTGAGGACACCGCGATGTTGTCTCGTGGAAAATGTTGACTTCAGCGTGAAGCTTGAAAATCTGGTGTATCACCTGGAAAAAATATGAGTCCTCACAGTTCCTCGGGGGTAAATGCCACCACGTCGTCCACCCTCGCCCTGTCTGTAAAGATCATGGCCAGCCTGTCTATTCCCAAGGCTATTCCGGCAGCCTCGGGCATGAACTGAAGAGCGGCCAGGAATTTTTCGGGGAGGGGGTAGACTGCTTTTCCGAGTTCTGATCTCCTCGTCTTTTCCTGCTGAAATCGAGCCAGCTGTTCTTCAGTATCCCTCAGTTCCGAAAAGGCATTGGCCAGCTCTATTCCGCTGATATATAGCTCGAAACGCTCAGCCACCGTGGGGTTTCCCGGTTTCAGCCGGGCAAGAGCCGCCATTGATGCGGGGTAGTCATAGAGGAAGGTCGGGCGAGGCGCCCCGAGCCGGGGTTCAACAGCTTGCACCATCAGCTCATCAAAGCACCCTTTTTCCATGGATTCCTCTACGGGCAAAGGGGCATACCGCTGAAACGCCTTGCAGACCGTCATCCTTTGCCACGGGCCGGTAAGATCAAGGGGCCTCCCCTGGTATTGCATGTTTTGCGAAAAGCCAAGGGTCCCTGCCACCGACCGGATCATGTCTTCGCATTCGGACATGATTCCGTCATATGACGCATTCGCCCGGTACCATTCAAGGATAGTGCATTCCGGAAGATGGAGATCGCCTCGCTCACCCTGCCTGAAACACCTGCAGATTTGAAAAATTCGTTCATACCCGGCGGCAAGGAGCCTTTTCATGCACAGCTCGGGAGAGGTGTGCAGGTAGTCGTGGCCCGCCGGCACCGCGTCAATATGAAGCTCCGGCGCCGGTGCCGGGATCAGGACAGGGGTTTCCACCTCCAGATACCCCCGGTGCACAAAAAAATCCCTGACGGCATGCACCATCAGGGCTCGTAACCGGAGCGCCGATTTTCGCTGGGATAACCGCTCCTTTTCCTCTTTTCCGGGCTTATTCCTTGACTCTTGTAACATATTCCCCGGTCCGGGTGTCCACAGTTATCTTTTCCCCTTGATTCACAAAGGGAGGGACGCGGAGGCTGTACCCGGTCTCCAGGGTGACGGGTTTCGTATCACCTGCCACCGAGTCACCCTTTGCCCAGGGATCCGCCTGGGTGACGGTCAGGTCAACAAAATTGGGGAGGGTGATGCCGATGGCCCTTTCGCCGAAAAACAGGATCTCCACCTCCAGATTGTCGATCAGGTAGTGATTCGCATCGCCCACCTGCTCCTCCGAGAGAAACGTCTGTTCATAGTTTTCCATATCCATGAAACAGAATTCATTCTCCTGGGCATAGAGGAATTGCATTTTTCGTTCATCAAGGTTGGCCGGCTTGAAGGTGTCGACGGAACGGTACGTCTGGTCGAAGCTTACGCCACTGATCATATTCTTCAGCCTGCATCGGTACAGGGCCTGCCCCTTTCCGGGTTTGGAAAATTGAAAATCCGCAATGATATAGGGTTCTCCGTCTATCTCAATCTTCAGGCCTTTTCTCAGATCGCTTGCACTATACATATGATTCCTCCGGAATGGAGCTTTGACCGCCCCGCATCCTGGGCGGCTTTACAGATAAATACTTATTTTACCTATGAATTGCGTCCCGGGTCAAGAGAAAAGGCCGGCTTTTGTGTCGCCGACCCCGACAAGTCGCCCTTGATCAGGAATGAGTGTCCGTTGCTGCTCAGATCTGAATGAATTTTTCCGCCCTTTTTTCCAGCCAGGCTATCCACGACTCAACGGCCGTGACTTTCGCATCGAGCACCAGTTTTTGATAGTCGTCGTCGTCCGGTTTTTTTGTGGCCAGCAGTTTTTCTCTCAGGGATTCAAGAACGCGTATCTGGGCTGCCACCAGCTTTTTCCCGCCCTTCAGCCGGAGGTGTTTGATAAAGAATAGCTTTGCCAGAAATTCCACCCGCAAATCGCGCACATGCTCTGTGGTGCTGAAAAGCCATTTCTCAAACGCCTTGCTGCCTTTCGGGGTCAGAGAAAAAACCCGTTTTGAAGGCCGCATTTCCTGCAGTGCCACAGAGGACTCGACCCAGCCCTGTTCTTCAAGCCTTTTCAGGAGAACATACAATTGGCTGGTGCTCACATACCAGGTGGAACCGAGGTAGGTTTCGAAGTATTGGAGTATTTCGTAGCCATGCTTGGCTCCGCTTCCAAGTGCCCCCAGCAGGGCATATTTTGTGGCGGGTCTGGTTTTCATTACCGACTCTCAGCCCTCATTTCCCGCGGGCCTTCGGAGTGAGACAGCGGAGCTCATCAGGAAGCCCGGCTATCTGCTGCGGGCGCAGAATCGCTCCCAGTCCATAAGAGACGCTGCACCGGCAATTGTGGTGCCATAGAACAGCACAGGCTTCCTGTCCAGAAACTGGTCTATGGTGCCGTTTACCAATGTGGTGCCGGTGACAAAAAGGAGATCAGCCCATGCAATGGCCTCTTCCGTGGCTTCAGGTCCCTCGATCGTGATGCCGAATTTTTCCAAACCAATGTTGTCCGTGTCCATGTCCAGCACTTTCAGGGGGAATCGGGAAGAGAGGAATTCCACCATCCTGGGCTGGAATCCCACCTGCACAATCTTCACATGCCCGTACCTGTTTCTCACATGATCCACGAGTTCCAGCGCACATTCACGGGGCTCTTGGTCATGACAGTGAATTGTCCCGTCGGTCCTGCCCAGGAACCGAAGCACGGCATTGAGCGTGGACACAAAGACTGATCTCCGGTAATTGTTCTGAAGCGGCATCTCCAGGACCTCCAGCAATGTTCCCTCAAAATCACCATACTGGTCCGTGAATGCCTGGCCAAGAGCTCCATGGAACTCCGCCTGCATCAGCCTTTCTCTCCCCTTCTGGAGGGGAAAATCATCGGCTTCCGGGTTTCCAATGGCCTCCTCCGTGCTGAGCGCCCTGGCCCTGATATGCACCTTTTCGGCAATCAAATCCGTATCTCGAACAAGTACAGATAACCTCTCTCGTATTTTCTCGTATACCTCGCTCATCAGTACACCGCCTTCCAACCTGAGAAGGAGATCAGATCTCTTTCCTCTTCCCTTGTCCTGTTCATTCCAGCCGCTGAAACAAACCAGTGAACGCCAAAATTCTGTTTCTCATCTATGCACCGAACGGGCACACGGGGTAGTGACACCGTTCACAATTCAGGCAAAGACCCCCATGGCCTGTTTCAGCGAGGTCTTTCCTGGTGATTCGTTCACCTGCCAGGACCCGGGGAAGCATGAGGTCAAAGACCGTGGCACGATAAAAGAGGACGCAGGCAGGAAGTCCCATGACCGGCACACTCCCCAAGTGACCGTAAAGGAACATGGCCCCCGGCAGGACGGGAGAGCCGTATACGATATCCTCGGCGCCGGCCTTTGCGATCGCCAGCCTGCTCACGTCGTCCGGATCCACGCTCATCCCGCCAGCAACCAGAATCAGCCCTATACCCCCGTCGAGCAACCTCGTAATTGCCTCTTTGATCTTATCCTGATCATCCGGCAGAAACAATGTTTCTTTCACGGGGCATCCGAAGAACCGGAGTTTCTTCTTGAGAATCGGGGCGAATTTATCTTCGATCGTTCCGGAATATACTTCATTGCCCGTGATAACGAGCCCCGTATCCGGCGTCGCGAACATTTTGACGGAGAGTATTCCGCCTGCCGCTTCCCCGACACGTACCGCCTGATCCACTTCGTGACGGGCAATAATCAACGGAATCGCCCGTGTCCCCGCGATGATTTCTCCCTCCTCCACAACACTGTTGGTGTGTCTGCTTGCACAGGTGACATCGGGAACCATATTGAATTCCGTAAGAGCATCCACATGCACCTTCAGGAGCCCGTGGTGACCCGCCTTGAGATTGATCTTCCCTTCAGCGGCCCGATCATCAAACACCACACCGGGCCCCGCCAGTGCCCTGGCCAGCCTGATCGCCGCGTCATCTTCGTGGAGTTCATCAGGGCCCATATGGAGAACGTACAGATGTTCCTTGCCGAGGCGTCGCAGATGGTCCAGATCCTCTTCCCGGACCATGTATCCTTTCTTGAAGGCCGGTCCTTTGAATTGCCCGGGCCTGATTTCAGTTATGTCGTGGGCCAGCACCTTGCCCACTGCTTCGTCCAGTGAAATGACCGTTGCCGATGATTTGTATTTGTTTCCCATTTTCCCTCCCGATGCATAACTTCCCGGTATCTGGACAAAAAGCTGGAAGCTATGAACCTCGCTCATAGTACAGGCTGGAATAATCTATTATAGAAATTATGGTCCGTTGTCAACCCTCTTCGGGCCCGGTTTTATTACTCTGACTGGTGGGAATGCACGACCTGCCCGATCACGTTGTTCTCGTCAACTCTCTCTATTCTCACGGGAAAAAAATCATCATGGGCAGATCCGGTGGGGGGTGAAAATAACACGGGGATGTAATTATCACTTATCCCTTTGACAAGCCCGCGTGCTCTCACATGCCATCCCTCGGGCACCACCTGCAGGACGCGCCCGTTACACCTTTCGTAGAAATATTGTTTTTTCAATGCTCCCAGGGACCTGAGGCTGGCGGCTCTTCTCTTCTTTTCGTCGGGCGGCACATGGGCCGGGAATCGTGCCGCCGGAGTCCCCGCCCTCCGGGAATACGGAAAAACATGCAGATAGGAAACCGGGAGATCTTGCAACAGGGCCATGGTAGCTGCATGGGCCGTGCGGTCTTCCCCGGGAAATCCGGTCATCACGTCCGCGCCGATGGCTGCAGATGGAATACTGTCATGGATCTTTTCTACAAGCCCTGCGAATGTGCGGGATGAATAGGTCCTGTGCATCTTTTCCAATATTCCATCGTCGCCGCTCTGGAGCGGAATGTGAAAATGCCGGCAGAGCCCGTTTTCCGAGGCAACCATCTCGATAAGATCCTCATCTATCTCTCCGGGTTCGAGTGAGCTGAGTCTGATCCTCAGCGGCAGTTTCTCTCTGGTGATCGCTCGAAGGAGACTCTTGAGGCTGTTTTGTCCCGGAAGATCAGTCCCATATTTGCCCAGGTGGATCCCGGTGAGCACGACCTCCCTGTATCCCCCGACTGAGAGATCTTCCAGTATCCGCAGGACATCATCCGGCTGCAGACTCCGGCAACGGCCCCTGGCAAACGGGACAATGCAGTAACTGCAAAATGATTCACACCCATCCTGAATTTTTAAAAACGCCCTGCTTCTCCCGGGAAACGTTTTGATATTCATGATCTCGAACCGCATCCCGTGAGGAAACGGCATCGAAAAATCCATCAGGTCACCCGCATCATGTGCAGAGGAAATGATATCGGCGATCCGCCCTTTTTCCACATTTCCCGCGATAAGCCGCAATCCCTCGATGCTCCTCAATTCTTCCGGGAAGACCTGGCCATAACAGCCGATGGCGGCGACTTGCCCCTTTCCGTCACTCTGCCGGATCGCCTTCCTGATCTCCTGTCTGGATTGATGGGAAGCCGCCTGGGTCACAATACAGGTGTTGATGATCGTCAGATCACTCGGCGCACCGGGTGAGACGGGAATCCACCCTTCTTCCTGCAGGCATGCCTGCAAAAAGGCGGACTCGTATTGATTGACCTTGCATCCGAGGGTCACGATCTTAAATGTCTTCGTCATGTTCCCTGCAAATCCAGCCGCCGCCCAGAACCCGGTCACCGTCATAACACACAAGTGCCTGACCCGGGGTGACAGCCCATTGCGGTTCATGGAACAGGAGGCGTATCTTTCCGGTGTCCATGATCTCAAGGAACCCTGCCGCCGCCCGATGCCGATACCGGATCTGCGCCATGACCTCCTTCCCGTTCCGCGGTTCCTCCTCAATCCATTTCACATCCCGGGCAATAACTTCCCTGGAATAGAGATCTTCTTTCCGTGCCACAACTATTTCATTTGTATGCGGCCGAATTTCTTTTACGTAATACGGCCGTGAAGAAGCGATTCCCAGGCCCTTTCTCTGGCCGATCGTGTACCGGTACGTACCCAGGTGTTCTCCCAGCACCATTCCCGTGTCGTCAATGATACGGCCTTTCTTTTCAGGGCTTTCCCCTGTTCTGGATTCAATAAAATATCGATAATCGGCTCCCGCCAGGAAACAGATCTCCTGGCTTTCAGGAAGAGCGTGACAGGGAATTCTTGCTTCCCGAGCTCTCTTCCGCACCCAGGATTTCTTTTTTTCTCCGAGGGGAAACAGGACCTTTTGAAGATGAGAAAGAGCAATCCTGTGAAGGAAATAGGACTGGTCCTTCCTTGTATCCCGACCCCTGCAAAGCGATATCCGGGACGGGTTTTCCTTCCGTGCCAGTCTTGCATAGTGCCCGGTGGCAATGAACGGGATCTGCCGCTCCTCGGCCGCCCGCACAAGATATGCGAACTTCATCACTTCATTGCACGACACGCACGGATTCGGCGTGAATCCACGCAAATAGGCATCCATGAAAGGTCGAAGCACCAGGTGTTCAAAGTCCGGTTCTGTATCCACAACCTGCAATGGAATGTCCAGGAATGCGGAGATGCGGCGAACCGTCTCCCATTTTCTCTCCTGGACGGTCACGGGACCCGACAGAAGAAAGTGGAGCGCATGGACCACCCAACCGCCTTCCCTGAGAATCCAGGCCGTCATGGCGCTATCCACGCCTCCGCTTAATGCAACCAATACCTTTGAAGGCTCCATGAGTGTCATTTGTCTCGTGGGTGAGGATACAGGAAAAGAGATTGGCAGGCCTCAAGAGGCCCTTCGGGAAAAAACAAGCCTCCTGTCAGGAAAGGAGCGCCTTGTTGAGTTTCACTTCCATCGCACGTGCAGGGCATGCAGACACGCACCATTCACACCCACTGCACTTCTCTTTGTCAAAAATAACAAGCATATCAGGACGATGCACCGAAAGAGCCCCGGTGGGACAAACCGCAGTGCAGGCACCGCAATGGAAACACTTTTCTTCATCCCGCTTTACGTCCTGAGCAAGGTTCTCCACCCTGATCCCGAGCCCCTTCAAGTACCTGACGCCCCTTTGAAAGTTCTTGCGATGCCCGCTCAATTCCAGCACCATCAATCCTTCTTTTCTTGGATATATGGTTGCCTGCAGGATATTGAAGGACAAGTCGAATTTCCGGACGAGGTTGGCAGCAATAGGTTCATTCGCCACCCTCTTCGGGAATCTCAATGAAAGTATTTTTGAATACATATTTTCCCTCTTCGATGCGTCAACTGAATAATCAGGGGAAGATCAATTCCGGGGTCCAGTGCATCAGACCCAAGGCGAATAGCTTAGGCGCAGGGACTTTGCGGATCGGACTGACTCCTATTTCCTTGCGGCGTACGCCATAGGCCGTACGCCTGCTTACTGGTATTTATCCATCACCCTTTTGAAGCCTGGAAACGATCTCTCTATGACGCCATCATCTACACAGTAGGCGATCCTGAAATGCCCCGGGCCCCCGAAGCCACTGCCCGGCACCGTCAGGATATTCTCCTCCTGCAGGGCCTTCACAAACTCTGTGTCATCGTCTATAGGGGTGCAGGGAAAGAGATAAAACGCTCCATCCGGTTTTTCAAAGGCATACCCCGCCGCCTCCAACCCAGCGCAGAACATGTCTCTCCTCCGTTGATAAATGGCTATATCCACGCTTTCCTCCAGGAGGTGCCGCACTACCCGCTGCATCAGGGCGGGCGCGTTCACGTATCCCAGGACACGGTTACAGAGCACCATGCCACCAAGGATCACCGGCTTTTCAGAAATCTCGGGGTTCGCTGCGGCATACCCGATGCGTTCACCCGGAAGAGACAGGTCCTTGGAAAAAGACGTGACCACGAAGCTCTCCCGGTAGGCATCAAAAACACTGGGCACCGCCATCCCGTCGTAGACGATCTTCCGGTATGGTTCATCCGAAATAAGGTAGATCGGTTCACCGAATTTGGCGCTGTAGTGGGTAAGAATCTCGGCCAACCCGGCCAGTTCCTCCGCCTTGTAAATACGTCCCGTGGGATTGTTGGGAGAATTGATCAATACGGCCCTGGTCTTTTCTGAAACGGCTTTGGATATGGCATCGAGGTTCAGAGAAAAATCGGCGTGCGACTGCACCACCCTGGCGACCCCCTGATGATTGTCCAGATAAAAATTGTATTCCACAAAATAGGGACTCGGGATGATCACTTCTTCCTGAGGATTGAGAATAGTCTTGAGCACCACGTTAAGACCGCCTCCCGCCCCAACCGTCATGACAATTTCGTCGGCGGTAAATCGGGGTCTGTTGAACGTATTCAGATAATCGGCCACGGCCTGCCTGGTTTCAACAAATCCCGCGTTCGGCATATACGCATGGGTGCCCGGCGTGGGATCCTTTGCCAGATCGGCAAGGATTTCTCCCACCCTTGACGGAGGTTCCAGGTCAGGATTCCCCAGGCTGAAATCGAACACGTTTTCAACCCCGAATTTTGCTTTTCTTTCAATGCCCTCCTCAAACATCTTCCGTATCCACGACGACCGCTCGATAGATGCTCGAATCTTTTCAGAAGCTGACATCCGTTATCCTCCTTTCTTCTTTTGACCATTTACCTTCCTTTTTTTGGCTGGGGTTGTCAACAGAAAAGGAAAATAGCACCGGTTCAAGTCTGCATCATGAGTCCTGAAACATAGCGTTGCACGGAAAAAGCCGCACCAGAATCACCTTGACAGTGTCTGTTCTCATCACCTATTTTTAGGGTGTGAAATCTTCTGCTGTTCACAATAGAAACCGGAGAAATGACCATGGAGAAAATCAAGAAAACCCAAACAATTGCCATACTCACCGGGGGCGGGGACGTCCCGGGATTGAATCCCTGCATCAAGGCTCTGGTGTACAGGGCGGCGAGCGAGAGGCTCAGGGTGGTGGGCATCAGGCGTGGTTGGGCGGGCATATTGGAATACGATGCCAAGGACCCTGGAGCATCGGAAAACTGCATTCAAATCCTGGATCCGCCCCATGTGCGTACGATCGATCGTACCGGGGGTACCCATCTTCACACATCACGGACAAATCCCAGTGCCGTGCGACGAAAGGACGTTCCGGCTTTCCTCCAGGAGGCCTTTGATTCCCCGGATGAAGTCAAGGATTTTACCCACCGGGTGATCGATAACCTGCAGTCACTGGAAATCGATGCCATTATCCCTATTGGAGGAGATGATACCCTCAGTTTTGCCGAGAGGCTTTCCCGGGAAGGATTTCCCGTCATCGCCATACCAAAAACCATGGACAATGATGTCTTTGGAACGGACTACTGCATTGGATTCTCAACAGCGGTAACCAGAGGTGTCAGTTTTATCCACGCCTTGAGGACCTGTGCAGGCTCGCACGAGAGGATAGCGGTGATAGAACTCTTCGGCCGGTACTGCGGCGAGACTTCCCTCATATCAGCCTACCTGGCATGGGTGGACCGGGCCATCATATCGGAGGTGCCTTTTGATCCGCAAAAACTCGCTCGGCTGATCATGGAAGACAAGAAAGCAAACCCAAAAAATTACGCCATGATAACGATTTCAGAGGGAGCAAAAATGGCGGGCGGGGATATGATCATGAGCGGAGAATCGGATGCCTATGGGCATAAGAGGCTCGGAGGTATTGGTGAACGGACAGGGGCCATCCTCAAAGAGCTTACCGGCGAGGATATTCTCAACCAGCGGCTCTCTTACCTCATGAGAAGCGGCGTGCCAGATTCACTGGACCTCATGGTGGCGGTCAATTTTGCCAACATCGCTATTGATCTTTTTCTGAAAGGGATCTTCGGCCGTCTGGTGTCTCTGATCAGGGGGATCTACACGGACATCCCGCTGAGTACCATTACCACAGGACAAAAAAGAGTGGATGTCAGGGAACTGTATGACGTGGAAGAGTACCGGCCGAAGGTGCGGCATGCCGGAGGGAAACCCATGTTCCTTTATTAATCAGAGCCGGCATGGCTGGATCATACCTGGTTCCATTGACCGGCCTCTCCTTCTGTCGCGGGGTATGTATTGTCGGGGCAATTTTTTCCGGTTCGTTTTAGCGCCGGGATCCATCAACTCGCTTTCAACAGTTTCGCCCGGGCCGGACTGCTTGCAGGGACAAACGAATCAAAAGAGACGGCCTTTTCTTATTGGAAATCGATGGGAAGAGCTCATGGAAAGAAAAGAAACGCGCCAGATACGGGTAGGCAACGTGGCAATCGGGGGAGGAGCACCCATTGCTGTGCAATCCATGACCAATACGGATACCAGGGACGTTGCGGCAACAGTCGCCCAGATCAACCGTCTTTGGGAGGCAGGATGTGAGATTGTCAGGCTGGCTGTACCCGATGAGAAAGCCGCGGCGGCTTTTGAAAAGATCAAAAACCTTGTACAGGTCCCCCTCATTGCCGATATCCACTTTGATCACCGGCTCGCCATTGCGGCACTCAGGGCGGGAGCCGACGGATTGAGAATCAATCCCGGGAACATCGGCTCTTTCAAGGCAGTTGAAGCGGTGGTTCGAGAAGCACGCGACAGGCGGGTCCCCATCAGAATCGGGGTAAACGCCGGGTCACTCCACCGGGATATTCTCCTGAAATATGGACATCCTACCCCCGCCGCCATGGTGGAAAGCGCCATGAGACACATCAAGCTGCTGGAAGATCTTGGTTTCGAAGAAATGAAAATTTCTCTCAAGTCCTCGAATGTGCGCACGACCGTTCAGGCTTATGAACTCATGAGCAGCCAAGTGGATTATCCGCTCCACCTGGGTGTCACCGAGGCCGGGACGCTCATTTCGGGGACGGTGAAGAATGCCATCGGGATCGGCTACCTGCTCGCAAACGGCATCGGAGACACCTTTCGCGTTTCCCTCACCCGCGACCCCGTGGAAGAAGTCAAGGTGGCCTACGAGATCCTGAGGGCCCTCGATCTCAGGCAGCGCGGGCCGGAAATCATCTCGTGTCCCACCTGTGGGCGGTGCGAAATTGACCTCTTCAGTCTTGTGGAACGGGTGGAAAAGGCCTTTGAGGGTATGACCGCATCTCCGAAAGTGGCTATCATGGGCTGTGTTGTAAATGGTCCCGGAGAGGCCATGGAGGCAGATGTCGGCATTGCCGGGGGCAGGGGCCAGGGCATCCTGTTCAAGAAGGGAAAGCTGATCCGAAAGATCCCCGAATCTGATCTTGCAGAGGTCCTGATTCGTGAAGTCCGGGAAATGGTAGGGTGAAAAATATTGCCTTATAGACGTTACTTCGATAGAAGTAAAATTTTGACACTATAATCCGGAACTACCAAGAACGAGGAGAAAAAGGAGCAAACAGAGACCATGCGATATTCACAGTTTTTTATTCCCACTCACAGGGAAATCCCTGCTGACGCTGAAATCATCAGCCATCAACTCATGCTCAGGGCGGGACTGATCAGGAAACTGACTTCCGGCATTTATACCTATCTCCCTTTCGGCCTGCGGTCAATGAAGAAAGTGGAACAGATTATCCGTGAGGAAATGAACCGGGCAGGCGCCATTGAGGTTCTGATGCCGGCCGTGCAACCTGCAGAGCTGTGGCAGGAAAGTGGCCGGTGGGATTACTATGGCAGGGAGCTCCTGCGGTTCAGAGACCGTCATAACAGAGACGCCTGCTTTGGCCCGACGCATGAGGAAGTTATTACCGATCTGGTGCGGGATGAGGTGCAATCATATAAACAGCTCCCCCTGAATTTCTATCAGATCCAGACAAAATTCCGCGATGAAATACGTCCCCGTTTCGGCATTATGCGCGGCCGGGAATTCATCATGAAGGATGCGTACAGCTTTGATGTGGATGAAGCGGCTGCTGGAAAAAGCTACGACCGGATGTACGGGGCGTACACAAGAATATTTGAACGCTGCGGGCTCAGGTTCAAGGCTGTTGAGGCGGATACCGGGCCCATCGGCGGGAGTTATTCCCATGAATTCATGGTGCTTGCGGAGAGCGGAGAGGACCAGATCGTGAGCTGCCTCAAGTGCAGCTACGCCGCCAATCTTGAAAAGGCTGAAATCATGCCGCCGGAGGTCGACGCTCCCGTCACAAAAGAAGATCTCCCTGGACTCGAAGAAGTGCATACCCCGAATATCAAGACAATTGATGAACTGGCGTCCTTCCTTTCCGTTTCTCCCGAAGATCTGTTAAAGACCCTGATCTATCGCGTGGACGAAACTCAAATCGTAGCTGCACTTGTGCGGGGGGATCATGAACTGAATGAGGCAAAATTCCGAAACCTCCTGGGTGCGGAAATCGTTGAAATGGCTGATCCGGAAACCGTACACCGGACGACGGGCGCGCCTACAGGATTCGCAGGCCCGGTGGGACTCAAAGTCCGGATGGTGGCGGACCAGGCCGTACGGAACATGAAGAAGATTGTTAGCGGCGCAAACCGCGAAGACTTCCACCTGCAAAATGTTTTCCTTGGCCGAGATTTCCAGGTTGAGCGATTTGGAGATATTCGAACAATCACCCCGCAAGACATGTGCCCCAGATGCGGTGCCGGAATCGAGTTCAAGCGTGGCATCGAGGTAGGGCACATCTTCAAACTGGGCACCAAGTACTCAAAGGCCATGAATGCGGTCTTTCTGGATGAGCAGGGGAGAAAAGAGTTCATGGTAATGGGGTGTTACGGTATTGGCGTAGGGAGAACCGTAGCCGCCGCCATCGAACAGAATCATGACGGTGACGGCATTATTTTTCCCATCCAGATAGCACCCTTTGAAGTCATCATCCTGCCCCTGCAGATGCATGAATCAACGGTCCTCGATGCAGCCGAGCAGATTTACACCTCCTTGCAAGATACCGGAGTTGATGTCCTGCTGGATGACAGAAACGAACGCGCGGGGGTGAAATTCATGGACGCCGATCTTCTCGGGATTCCTCTCCGGGTGACGGTTGGAACCCGAGGGGTGAAAAATGGCGAGGTTGAAGTGAAGAAGAGGGCTGAAAAA
>Ga0315542_1000387_pt1 | contig 27177 bp, 16 predicted proteins | sample SalMarSW160120MG_FD_202541 | JGI IMG/M metagenome (GOLD analysis project Ga0315542, IMG submission 202541) | Salt marsh sediment microbial communities from the Plum Island Ecosystem LTER, Massachusetts, United States - Salt Marsh Sediment SW1601-20 ... | reverse complement strand
ATCTCGCGTTTGCGTGAAGCAGGCTTATAAGCCATATCACCTCTTGCTTCTTCCTCTTCCTTCCTTTTTTTCAATTCAATATCAGAGAGTTTTACATTTATCTTCCTGCCTGGAACATCAATTTCAATCCGGTCGCCCGTCCGGAGTAAAGCAAGTTCACCTTCTGCTGCAGCTTCAGGTGAAACATGACCGATAGACAATCCTGATGTTCCTCCCGAGAATCTTCCGTCAGTTATAAGGGCACATTTTTTATCTATCCCCTTTGACTTCAGATAGGAAGTAGGGTAGAGCATCTCCTGCATCCCGGGTCCGCCTTTAGGTCCTTCATACCGTATAATAACCACATCGCCTTCTTTGACATCACCCTTTAAAATACCTTCCGATGCTTCATCCTGGGATTCGAAAATTCTTGCATTTCCGGTAAAGGTAAACAGGGAAGAATCGATTCCGGCGGTTTTGACAATGCATCCTTTCTTTGCTATGTTCCCATACAGGATAGCCAGACCCCCGTCTTTGTTGTAAGCATGTTGTACGGATCTTATGCATCCCGCTACTCTGTCGGTGTCAAGATCCTTATACATCTTATCGTGGGAACCCATAATAAGATTCCTTATTAATGACGGAGCACTTCTGAATGTATCAAATGCGAAGTCTTTTGCTTTTCCTCCCATAATATCCCAGTCAGCGATGGCATCATGAAGAGAGGGATAGTCAACTCTTTTAACAGTGCTGTCTATCAGGTTATTGCGTTCAAGTTCACCCATTATCCCCAGAATTCCGCCTGCACGGTTTACATCCTGAACATGATACTGTGAGCTTGGAGCTACTTTGCATATATTGGGAACTTTGCGGGAAAGATCATCAATATCTTTCATTGTGAAATCAACGCCGGCCTCGCGTGCTATGGCAAGAAGATGCAACACTGTGTTTGTTGAACCACCCATAGCTATATCGAGCGACATTGAATTCATAAATGCTTCCCTGGTTGCTATTGAACGCGGAAGAACAGAATCGTCTCCGTCATTATAGTACCTGTTGGTCAGTTCCACAATTAAACCTGCTGCTTTTTCAAAAAGTTTTACACGATTCTGATGAGTGGCAACTACTGTTCCGTTTCCGGGAAGCGATAGGCCAAGAGCTTCGGTAAGACAATTCATGGAATTAGCTGTGAACATACCTGAACATGAACCACATGTGGGACATGCTGATTTTTCAATCTCATAAAGTTCGCTGTCGCTTATATTATTATCAGCTCCGGCTACCATGGCATCGACCAGGTCAAGATTTTTATTTCTAAACCGCCCTGCTTCCATTGGTCCGCCCGATACAAACACAACAGGAATGTTAATTCTCATAGCTGCCATCATCATTCCCGGGGTGATCTTATCGCAATTACTTATGCAGATCATTGCATCGGCGAGATGAGCATTGACAACATATTCGACACTATCTGCAATTAACTCCCTCGATGGCAGGGAATAAAGCATTCCTGAATGCCCCATGGCAATTCCGTCGTCAATAGCTATTGTATTGAATTCTGCAGCAAAGAGACCCTTTTTTTCAATCTCTCTTTTTACCAACTGGCCAATCTCGTGAAGGTGAACATGTCCCGGAACAAACTGCGAGAATGAATTGACAATAGCAATTACAGGTTTGTTCATCTGTTCTTCAGTCATCCCGTTGGCGCGCCAGAGACTCCTGGCTCCTGCCATGTTTCTTCCTGTCTTTGTTTTTGAACTTCTTAACTGGTTCTTCATCTTAAAAAATCATATTATAAAAAAAGCTTTCCGGTTACCCGGAAAGCTTCTGTATGTTTATAGTATTACATATTATTCCCGGTCAATCGCACTTGGCTAAAATGAGGATGAGGACAATAATATGGATTAAAGAATTTCTCATTTTTTATTATAAAATGACCGACAAATGTACCTATATTTTTAATATATCAAAGAAAAAGTGTAATTTTTCTTCTTTTTAGGATTTTTAAATAAATGAAAATATAAACAACTGGTTTTAATATGACACTGTTAATCACAATATTATCTTGATTAAAATTTTTCCTTCACGGGATATATTTTTTTTCTTTTATTAAAAAACCTGATCATAATTCATTGCACTAATGCATTCTGTCATTCAGACTTTTTGAATCATATGGTTTAGCTAGCATGTCAGTTGACATTATCTCAAATCTTCCCTGCTGACGTATGTCTGTTGATGAGCTTCCTATCATTACCTTAAACCATCCGGGTTCGACAATCCATTTCATATTTCTGTCAAGCATCTGAAGATCTTCAGGTGACAGATGGAAGTCTACTGTCTTTGTTTCTTCCGGAGCCAGATTTATCCTTTCAAACCCGCGGAGCTCTTTTTCGAATCTGATGACTGAACTGACCTCATCGTTAATATAAAGTTGAACTACCTCATCTCCAGATCTTTGTCCAGTATTCTTAATATCAACTGATACATCGACTATCCCTTCAGCAAGTTGTTTTTCGGGAGTGATTTTAAGATTGGAATATTCAAATGTTGTAAAACTAAGTCCATATCCGAAGGGGTATAAAACACCATTAACTGTTGTCGCGGCATCAGACTGCGCGGCTGGTTTTGAGGGGAAACACATCGGTATCTGTCCGACCGATTTCGGGAAAGTTACAGTTAGCTTTCCTCCGGGATTATAATCGCCAAAGACAATATCTGCAATTGCTTCACCTCCGTATTTCCCGGGAAACCATGCTTCAATTATAGCATCACAGTTTTTATCAGCCCAGTTGACGGTTATTGCCCTTCCATTCATTAAAACCAGGATAACAGATTTTCCCGTCTCATAAATCTTTGACAAGAGATATTGTTGATGACCGGCAAGATTAAGATCAGTCCTTGATTTGGATTCACCAACAATATTATTATCCTCACCCAGCACCATGATAACCACATCAGCATTGGCGGCCTTTAAAACCGCATCATTAATACCGGCCATTTGTTTTGCATCAGGTTCAGTCGGAATTAATTCACTCTCCGGCCAGCCAGGATCAGTTATATTGCAGCCTTTTGAGTACAGAATATTTACAGTATTTCCAAGTTTTGCTTTAAAAGCTTCAAGAACTGAAAGGTAGTTTATATTCTTCGGGCCGTATCGCGACAATGAGAGTTCTTTGTTATCAGCATCGGGACCAGCAATGAGTATGGTTTTAATCTTTTCTTTGCTGAGAGGAAGAAAATTATCCCTGTTCTTAAGAAGTATCATTGACTCGTAAGATGCCTGCCTGGATACTTTATTATATTCAGGGTTGGCAAAAACTTTGTCAGATTCATCAGGATTATCAATGTAAGGCTTATCAAATAATCCCAGCCAGAATTTAACCCAGAGTACATCATGTACCCTGCTGTTGAGAAGTTCTTTGGATATCGATCCATCTTTTAAAAGTTCACGCAGCGGCAGCAGGTATGAGTCAGGGCTTCTGAAAGTTGTTCTTACATTCAGTCCCGCTTCAAGTGCCTGTTTAACAGCATCTTTATAGTCCGGAGCAATATGATGTTTCGACCAAAGAAACTCGAGTGCTTCGCTGTCAGAGACTACATATCCTTTGAATCCCCATTCCTGCCTCAGTAAATTGATCAGGAAATGGGATGATCCGGCAACAGGAACTCCGTCATAATCATTGTATGACGCCATGGTTCCGTGTGCATGACCTAAGGTAAAGGTGACCCTGAATGGTTCAAGTAGGAGAGTGTGCATCTCGTGCGGGGCGATTTGTGGATCAGTCCGCGTATTTCCATCTCTCCCCCCGATAGGAATACTGTAAGCCGCAAAGTGCTTTGGTGTTGAAACGACAACATGATCTTTCTGTATGGCAAGCACCTGTTGTAATCCAAGTTGAGAGACCAGGTAAGGATCTTCACCATAGCTTTCAACTGCACGTCCCCATCGCGGATCGCGTGCCACATCGAGAATTGGAGAATAGACATTTGTGAAACCGGCAGCTTTGGTTTCCTCTGAAGTAATTGCTCCGATAGCAGACACCAGGGACCTGTCCCATGTCGACCCGACACCAATTTGTGCCGGGAACAGTGTCGCTCCTGGAAAACACGCTCCATAAATCCCTTCATTAGTGAAATCAACCGGTATTCCTAATCTGGTTTCTTCGATGAACCACCTTTGGACCTCATTAATGGTTTTTGCATGAAGAGAGGGAGGCCATGAAAGCGCCGCGGACCTGTAACCATTACAATGTTCATCAATATTTGCGATGCCGTCCTTCCAAATTTTATTTTTCCATTCTGGGGTGGGCAGGGAATCCATCAGAACTTTCGGGAAACCATACAGAGTCACAAGCTGACAGGTTTTTTCGTCTGTCGTCATCTGACCGATCAGGTCATTGATCCTTACTTCAATATCAAGTCCAGGATTCTCATATGGGTCCATTTTTCCGTTTTTATTAAAATCAATCCAACCCTGTTTATACATCTCCTTATTTAAAAATGGAGTATATTTTTTATTTCTCTGCGCTGATATGATTGTCGTTCCTGATAACAATATGAATAAAATAATTACGAAAATTTGTGTAAATGTTTTCATAGGAATTACATTATTATTTTATAACTAATGAATATTCAAATATACTTTATGTGAGAAATAATGGGCTGCAAAAAAAACTTTTTCAACAACCCGAATATTATTCTGTACCGACGGTTCTTCCCAGAAATATGTCTTTATAATAGTTCTGCCCATTTCAAATTTAGATAAAACTTTTTGTTAGTGATTACTAAGTGTTCATATTATTAATATTTAACATCTTCTGCATCCATCTTCCAATAATTTATTATATTGTACATTAAATTCAAATATTCATAACATGTTGAAAATGAGAATTATTGTTCTTTTATTGGTTATAGTTTTTTGTGTTCCTTTGTCATATGGACAAAATAAACCAGATGAAGATCAGAAAAATCAAAGGATAGAAAAGATCATAAATTCGCAATGGACATTCAATTATTTTCCTAATGAATCTGCTGATAACGGCTATGAGTCAGTGCGATTTGACGATTCCGCCTGGCCAATAGTAAGTATTCCGCATACCTGGAACACTTATGAGACAACAGGTGAGTTACATCCTTTTATAAGAAATGCATCTGAAAGTGACAATCCCTACTGGTGGATAGGATGGGGTTGGTATCGAAAACACTTTTCAATAAACAGCAAGTATTCAGACCGCAAGGTGTTTATTGAATTTGAGGGCGTTCAGAAGTATTGCAAAGTATGGATCAACGGGAAATACCTGGGTGAGCATAAAGGAGGATATGGTTCATTCGATTTTGATGTCACTCCTTATATTAAAAAGGGAGCAGATAATGTGCTTGCCGTTGCTGTACGAAACCTCCAGAATGATGATTTTAAAATACCCCCTATGTCGCAGGGAAAATTTGATGTCTATGGAGGTATTTACCGCGATGTAACTCTTGTCCTTAAAAACAGCCTCTATATCCCTATGCAGGGTTCAGCAGCTCATGAGGGCGGTACATTTGTTTCGACACCTGCTGTCTCTGAAAAAGAAGGAGTTGCAAGGATCAGGACCTGGGTTAAAAATGACAACAATGAAAGCAGGAATTGTATTTTACAAACCTCAATTTCAGATGCTTCGGGCAAAATCATACAGGTCATTAAAACCAGTGCAGAAATTAATCCGGGTCAGATATATGAATTTGATCAGATGTCAAAGTCTGTAAAGAGGCCTCACCTGTGGTCGGTGGAGGATCCTTATTTATATTCTGTTATTTCAGAGGTTATCTACGGGAAAGAGGTTGTTGACAATTATACAAGTCCTCTTGGCTTCAGGCGGGTGACCTGGAATTATAAGGACAATTGTCTCCTGATAAATGGCAGCAAGATAGTTATACATGGAGGAAACCTTCTTCAGGAATATCCATGGATAGGAGGAGCTGTTAATAAGTGGGTAATGGAAATGGATATCAGTGACATAACACATAACCTGAATTATAATTTTTTACGAACTGCTTATTATCCGAATGATAAGGTAGTATATGACCTGACCGATAAATATGGTCTCGCAGTAGTCGAAGAGACTCCGAGTATTATGGACCAGGATTTTGGAGCGGACGTTCAGGAGCAGCAGATGAAAGAGATGATACGGCGCGACCGAAACCATCCCAGTATAATGTTTTGGAGCATGGGGAATGAAACAGATCATGCCGTTGATTCAAAATTTGCCGAAGCAGAAGACACCACACGAATTCTTACAGCAAATCGAGTTTCCAATGCTTCTGCCGGGGCTTATGTAAAACATACCGATAAAAACCTTGCTTTTGAAAGCCTCCCGTTAGAAACGATACGAGGCTGGTATAACATGGATGTGATGGACTTCGACCCGGCTGATTCTAAGAGATGCGGAACTGAAGAATCGCAGGAGGACATGCTGATTGCAAGCGGGCTTTTCGGGACAGGAAACCTTTGCACATGGATCTATGAGGATCATGGATCAGGAAACACTTATTTGAATTCACCACTTCAGCATATTGATCTTGCAGGTTATGTAGATATTTACAGGGTTCCCAAATATGCATATTATTTCTGGCAGGCAAATTTTGCTGAAAAACCTGTAGTGTTTATTCAGCCGCATTACTGGAGGTTGCAGTATCTGGGACAGAAAAAATATATCGTTGTTAATTCAAACTGCGATAAAGTTGAATTAAAAGTCAATGGGGAAAGTAAAGGTTATCTGACTCCTGATGCAGCTAATTTCCATAGTGTCACTTTTAAAGATATAACTGTCGCAAAAGGAACGGTGACAGCTGTTGGAAGCAAAAATGGCAGTACTGTTAGCACCAGCGTTGTAATGGCGGGAGATCCTGCCAAAGTTGTTTTGTCTTCATCGCACAGTAAGCTGACTGCTGATCGTGCTTCAGTTGCCATTCTTAGAGCCGATATTGTTGATCAGGATGGAAATCATGTTTATGGTGCTGATAATACAATAAAATGGGTAGTTACGGGACCTGCAAAACTTGTCGGCCCCACGGTTTATGAATCAGAAATTACCAGACAAAATAAGGCAGAGGGAGTATGGTATATGGATATGCCTGTGTCGAATATAATAAGATCAACCGGAAAGCCCGGGAAAATACATATATCTGTTTTTGGCAGTGGTCTGGCTTCAGGTTCTGTTGATATCGAAACTGAAGTACTTAAACCCGACAATTCAGTTATTAATGAGCCGGCACTGGACCCGGAAGGGCGGAACGAGGTTACAAGGTTAGTTATCAAAGTCGACAGGCTGGAAGAGACGCGTCGTGAAATAAAATTCTCCACTGATGGGTTTAAAATGGATATATCTGATAAGAGGGGATACATGAAGAGCATAAGAGATTATATTGTTAAGAATAATCCTGATGTCGATTCATCTTCAATAGAATTCAGATCGCTGGTAAATGTTCTGGCTTCACAGCTTCTGAATAATAAGGGACATATAATTGCCGATGATTACAACTTTAACGTTGATCATTTCAATAACTGCCGCTTAATATATGGATATATCACTGCTACAAAGCTTCCTCCTCTGTTTAAAGACGGCTTAAGAAATTATTATGCCGATGAAGTGATTAAAAGTGGAAGTGAGAAGGATGCCGGGGATGAGATGAACTGGCTGAACTGGATTCCTTCCGGAGGCACTGTGGTCTATTCGGTCGAAGGTAATGGAGTCGACATTCCGAAGGGGACAAAGACTTCAAAAAGCACTGATTTACCTGATCTTATTGAACTCGTCTATCCTGTTTACAAGACGTTTTCAGATGATGCGAAAGTGCGGGCGCTTACATTTATTGACAAAATGAATCCATATGTCAAAGCAATAAGTGTGAACGGACAAAACCGCGAAGGTGATAAAAAGAAGGTGACTAACATAGTCTATAAAGCTGAAAAAGGAAAGCCTGTTCTTATACCGGAACTTAAGTTTATCGCCGAATGACAGGCAGTCTGTAACTTAGTTATACTTTATTATACTTGTCTTTACTGAATGACTGCCTATTGAAAATCAGCTCCAGTTCAAAATTCAGATTTTTATCAACTTTTTTTATACTGATTATTGAAGTGAAGCTAACAGAGTTATTTTTCAGGAGTTTCAGTATAACATGCAAATTTAATCTTTTCTGCCATTATGGTTTATTAAAAGAATAGGATTCATTCCTTTGGTAAAAATGAAATAATTCTTACTTTTACCCGGAATGTAATAGAATCCATAATATTGTTATTCAGGATATTGAAAAACCGAAATTAAACACTAGTCTTATAATTTTAAACCTGATCAAAAATGAAAAAAAGAAGTATTATTTCAATTGTTCTGTTATTTGTTATTGCAGGACTGGTATCAACGACGTTCTATTCATGTAAACCAGTCGGGAAATACATAGGGTTACAGTTGTACTCTATCCGCGATTCAATTATGAGAGATGTGCCCGGGGCTATAGCCAAAGTAAGCGAAATGGGGTATAAATTTGTGGAACCTGCCGGTTACAATGACGGGAAATTCTATGATATGGCACCTGCTGATTTCAAAGCTCTCCTTGACAAAAACAATCTGCCAATGATTAGTTCACATACCGGCCAGGCACTTCCTGACTCTGCACATTGGGCTGAAACAATGGCATGGTGGGATACATGCATAGATGCTCATGCAAAGGCAGGAGCAAAATTCATCGTTCAGCCATTTATGGGAGATGAAGCGTACAGGAGTCTTGATACATTAAAAATGTATTGCGACTATTTTAATGCAGTTGGTGAAAAGTGCAATACAAAGGGCATCCGTTTCGGTTATCATAACCACGATAAGGAATTTTCAACCCAACTCGACGGACATACAATTTATGACTTCATGCTTGAAAATACTGACCCTGCAAAAGTAATGTTCGAAATGGATCTCTACTGGACAGTTATGGGCGGGGCAAAACCTATAGATTATTTCGACAAATATCCTGGACGTTTTGAACTGTGGCATATAAAAGATAAGTATGAAGTTGGAGGAGAAGGTACAATGATGGATTGGCCTGCTATCTGGGCCGGCGCAGAAAAGTCGGGAATGAAGTATGGTGTAGTTGAAGTTGAAGAGTATAATTTCGATGAATTCACAAGCTGCCAGAAAAGTCTCGACTTCCTGAATAAAGCCCCTTTTGTTATAATGCCTAAACATTAGATTCTTATAAGATATTTTTATTCATATTTAAGGGAGATCACAGAACTATTTTTGTGATCTCCTTTTTTTTATCTTATTTTTATATCATAACAACAATAAAGGCAAAATGATTAAAAGAATGATTTTTGTAGTCGCTGCTGCATTGATCCTGGGCGGATGTAAAAACAGTTACTATTCTATGGATGATTTTCTATCAGTCCCCAAGATCGATTCCCATGTTCACATCAACAGCGATAAAGGAGTTTTTGAGAATCAGGCTGTGAAAGATAATTTCAGGCTTATTACCCTCAATGTTGATCATTCCGATTCAAATGCTGTAAAACAGCAACTTGATTATTCTCTGTTATCTGTAAAGAAGTTTCCCGGTAAAGTTTTTTATGGCGCAACATTTTATTTCGATACTGCCGGCTGGGGAACAGATCAGTGGAGCAAAAGGGTGATCTCCCATCTTGAAAGATCTCTTGCAGGAGGGGCTGTTACAGTTAAGATATGGAAAAACATAGGCATGACTGAAAGAGATAATAACGGCAAGTTTATAATGGTCGATGATCCGGGTCTGGATCCTGTAATTGATTATCTTATTGGCAGAGGATTGCCAATAACAGGCCATCTTGGTGAACCCCGCAATTGCTGGCTCCCTCTTAATGAGATGACCGTGAACAGCGATAGCAGTTATTTTGCAGAAAACCCGCAATATCATATGTTTTTGCATCCTGAATATCCCTCATATGAGGATCAGATAAAAGCAAGGGATCACATGCTCGAAAAACATCCCGACCTTACATTCATTGGCTGCCACCTGGGAAGTCTTGAATGGAATGTTGATTCTCTTGCACTGCGACTCGACAGGTATCCGAATATGGCAGTTGATATGGCTGCGCGTATCTGCCACCTCCAGTACCAGTCGGCCAGAGACCGCGACAGAATCCGTAATTTCTGCATTAAATATCAGGACAGGCTGCTTTATGGTACCGATTTAAGTGCTAGTGAAAACAGTGATGAGGCCGGAACAGAAAAATATGTTCATGATACATGGCTTGACGACTGGAAATATTTTACTACAAAAGGTTTTATGACCTCCAAATTGTTCAAAGGAACATTCGAAGGGCTGCAACTGCCAAAGGAAGTGATAGACAAGATCTATTATAAGAATGCGGTGAAATGGTATAAGTTGGTTGCGGAATAAATTATCGTCTACTGGCTTTTTCCCTTTTGTCATCATGAACTCACCCCCTTCAAGGTTATAGGTGAATCATTATATTATAAATATATTATAAAACTAATGCTCTTGTTCCCCCTCTTTGCGAGGCAGAGAGGGGGTTAGGGGGTGAGTTCATGAAATTTTTTATTCATAATTAAAAAGCTATTAAGTATTTACGGAATTATTCCATTTTTTAAACCAATTTATTTATTTTTACACGTAAAAGTACACGTGTAAGTAATCTTGATAATCATTAAATTATAGAGAGCATAATTTATTGCCGGGTTCTATGAAAACAAATACTCAACCTCAACTTCAGAATACAAACCGGTCTTTTCTTAATAATTTTCTGATGTTTCTTATGGTCCTTTTAATAACATTGTCAACAATGTTAACTCAGTGCCAGTCTCAGAAAACAACCTCTTCAGATTCACCCGTGCCGGCATTTTACAAATGGGCTCCAAAACCACCTATGGGATGGAACAGCTGGGACTGTTACGGTCCGACTATTGTCGAATCGGAAGTAAAAGCCAATGCCGATTATATGGCTGATCATCTGAAAGATTTCGGATGGCAATATATAGTGGTGGATATAAGGTGGTATGTGGCAAACGATAAATCAGGAGGTTACAACGAAAAAGATCCGGTTTACAATATTGATAATTACGGACGATTTTTGCCTGCTGTAAACCGTTTCCCATCATCAGCTGATGGAAAGGGTTTCAAGCCCCTTGCAGATTACATTCATAGTAAAGGCCTGAAATTCGGGATCCACGTTATGCGGGGAGTGCCGGTCATTGCAGTAAGGGATAGCCTTCCGGTATTGGGTACAGCTGTCACTGCCAAAGATATTTATTCACCAGATGATCAGTGCATGTGGCTGAAAGATATGTACACGGTAGATTATTTAAAAAAAGGAGCACAGGATTACTATAATTCAATACTGAAACTTTATGCCTCCTGGGGTGTCGATTTTGTGAAGATTGATGACCTGTCTTCGCCGTACCACGCGGAAGAAATTGAAATGATAAGGAAGGCAATTGACCAGACTGGCAGAAAAATAGTTCTCAGCACTTCCCCCGGACCAACTCCTTTTAAGGATGTCAATCATATAAAACAAAATGCCAATATGTGGCGTACCGTAGGAGATCTCTGGGATAACTGGCCGCAGCTTAAAGAAGAATTCTCCGTCCTTGAACGCTGGGCTCCATATGTTTCTGAAGGAGCCTGGCCCGATGGTGATATGTTGCCCCTGGGACATATCGGTATAAGGGCCGAAAGAGGTGCCGGCAGAATGTCAAACCTTACAAGGGACGAGCAATATACCTTAATGACATTGTTTTCAATATTCCGTTCACCTCTTATGTTTGGCGGGAATCTTCCGGATAACGATGACTTTACTTTGTCGCTTATCACCAATAAAGATGTCTTGGATGTAAATCAGCACAGTACAAACGGCAAACAGCTTTTCAGAGATAATGACTTTATTGCATGGACGGCTGATGATCCGAAATCGGGAGATAAATATCTTGCATTGTTTAACGCCCGGGATTCTTCTGCATCTGCTGAGATATCGGTTAAATTTAAACTGATAGGATTAACAGGTGCTCATGCTGTAAAAGACCTCTGGACCGGAGAGAACCTTGGAAATTTCACCGACTCATTTGTCAGTACTATCAACCGGCATGGAGCCGGACTTTACAGAATTCATTTAAAAACTAAATTCTTATAAAAAGGATCATCACAATGAAAAAATCAGCTCATTATCTCAGGCTATTTTTGGCTGTTATAATTATTGTCATTATGACAATAACAGTCCAGGCAAAAGTGGTGTCATTCACAAAAGACACTGACGGTATAACCTGTACACTTGACAGGGGAATAATGAAAGTGAAGATCTGTATGGACAATATGATTGAGGTGAAATATACTACACTGCCTTTATTGCTCGATAAACCTTCACTTGTAGTCACAAATGAATGGAAAACCATTCCATCTTTCACTGTTGATGAGAACACTGATGAAATAATCATTGCAACTTCCAGTTTAAAAACAATTATAAACCGGCAGACAAATTCAATTAAATACACTGATTTAAAGGGTAATATCATTCTTAGTGAAGATGGATCGAATGGTAAAAAAATGGAAGCAGCCACCATTGCCGGCATTCCTGTATATACCTGTACAACTGAGTTTGATTCTCCTGCGGGTGAAGGACTTTACGGACTGGGCTGCCATCCGGAGGATACCCTGTCAATAAACTATAAAGGTCGTAACCAGGATATGGTTATCAAATATATGACCGGGGCTATTCCGGTGCTTTTATCGACCAGGGGTTATGGCCTTATGTGGGATAACTATTCTGCATCAGGGTTCTTTGGGGCAGAGGAAGGGAACACCAAGTTTAAATATGTTTCTGAAAGTGGTAATATGACGGATTATTATTTCATCTATGGTCCTTCCTTTGATCGTATTATTGCTTCATACCGTGGGGCAACAGGGGCCGCACCAATGTTCCCGAAATGGTCATTCGGTCTTTTCCAGTCGCAGGACAGGTACAAGAGCCAGGCAGAAGTCCTGTCTGTAAAAGATAAGTATCGTGATAATAAAATTCCGGTGGATTGCATTGTTCAGGACTGGTTTTACTGGGAACCTGATGTTATCGGATCGCATGTAATGTGGCCTGAGAGGTATCCCGATCCAAAGGCTATGGTCGATGAACTGCATAAGGCAAACATTCATGCCATGATATCTATCTGGCCTGTATTTTCAAAAGGCACGAAGACTTACGATCAGATGGCACATTCCGGAGGATTAACTGATATCTTATGGTACAATGTAATGACACATCTAATGGACAGCTATTATGATGCTCATAGTGCACAGGCACGAGAATTATACTGGAAGCAGGCTTGCGACAGTCTTGTAGGACGATATGGGTGGGATGCATGGTGGGTTGACCAGTGCGAACCCGATAATGGAAACGGGCTTGATCTGAGAAGGCAAAGCCATTTCGCCATAGGGAGAGGTATAGATTACATGAACACATATTCCCTGATGCATTCAGTCGGGTTGTATAAATACTGGAGAAAGGATATTCCCGATAAACGTGCCTTCTTCCTGATTCGTCAGGCATTTGCCGGACAGCAACGAAATGCCACAACACTATGGTCATCCGACATAACCTGTACATGGAGAGCATACAAAAGCCAGGTTCCCCAGGGAATTAATGCTTGTGCATCGGGTATCCCATTCTGGACATCGGATATCGGAGGATATCATTTTCACTGGCAGGCTCCCGACTGGTCTACTCCTGATAACAGGGAATTATTTACCCGATGGTTCCAGTTTGGAACATTCAGCCCGATCTTCAGAATTCATGGAAAAGGGGAAAGGGCGCTGTTCTCAGATAACTGGGATGCTAAAACAAAATCTATCCTTCTGAACTACGATAATTTGCGTTATCGTCTGTTACCTTATATCTATTCTCTGGCCTGGAAAGTAACCAGTGAAGGCTACACTATTATGCGATCGCTTGCATTTGATTTCCCGGAGGATGCTGCCATTAAATCAGTACCTGACCAATATATGTTCGGCCCGGCATTTTTGGTGAACCCTGTTACTGAACGTATGTACAGTATTCCCGGTAGCACCAAAATAAAAATGATCCGCAAAGTATATCTTCCACAAAAGTCCGACTGGTATGATTTCTGGACAGGCAAACTGATTAACGGTGGACAAACCATTGATGCTCCAGCTCCAATCGAACAAATTCCTCTTTATGTTAGAGCAGGTTCAATTGTTCCTTTTGGGCCATATCTTCAGTATGCCACTGAAAAAGCTGCCGATCCCCTGGAAATACGAATATATACCGGCGCCGATGCCGGATTTGTCCTTTATGAGGATGAGAACGATAACTACAATTACGAATCGGGAAAGTATTCCATAATATCAATGAAATGGGATGAAGCAGATAAGTCTTTAACAATAGGCGACAGAACTGGTAATTTCCCCGGGATGTTAAAGGACCGGACATTCAGAATTGTATGGGTTAATGGGAAAAATGGAACAGGAATTGAACCCGCTGAAAAGGCAAAGACCGTTCAATATTCAGGGAAAGAATTAAAAATTAAAAAATGAAAATTTAATTCACAGGTTTATTCAAAACAAAAATATCCTTTATGAATTATAGAATCAAATTTCAAATTCTTCTTTTTGCAGGGCTGTTTTTCTGGGTCTCTCTTATTGCTCAAACGAAACAACCAATTATTGTTGATGTTGACAAACCCTCAGCAGCTATCCAGCCTGCAATGTGGGGTATTTTCTTTGAAGATATCAATTTCGCTGCCGATGGAGGGCTCTATGACGAAATGGTAAAAAACAGATCATTTGAATTTTACAAACCCCGAACCGGATGGAAAGTGGATGTTGCAAGCAAGGACTCATCTCATTTTGTCATTCATAACAGAAAAGATGAAAATCCTGATAACCCTCGTTTTGCGCGGGTAACTCTTGAACAAGGAATAAAAAAGTTTTCAATAACAAACTATGGCTTCAGGGGTATGGGAATCAAACAGAACAATAAGTATAACTTCTCAATAAAGGCATCTCTTCATGAAGGCAGCAATATCACAATTAAGGTTGAACTTCTTAATCAGAAAGGAGAAAAAACAGGAGGAGCTGAAATAGTTCCAGGGGGAAAAGAGTGGAAAAAGTATACTGCCTCTTTTTTATCTTCAGAATCGGATAACAAGGGTTCCCTGAGGATTTGGTTTAAAGGATCCGGTTCAATAGATATTGATATGGTTTCTCTTTTCCCTGGCGATACGTGGAAAGGACGTCCCAATGGCCTTAGGGCTGATCTTGTTCAGTTGCTTGCAGATATGAAGCCGGGGTTCATAAGGTTTCCCGGTGGATGTATAGTTGAGGGTTATAACCTTGATCTTCGTTACCAGTGGAAGAAGACTATCGGAGATATTGACTCACGTAAAACCATCATTAACAGGTGGAATACTGAATTTGCACATCGCCTCACTCCTGATTATTACCAGTCCTTTGGACTTGGTTTTTTTGAATACTTTCAACTGGCTGAAGACATAGGCGCAGAACCGCTTCCGATACTTAACTGCGGAATGGCGTGCCAGTTTAACAGCGCAGAAGTTGCTGACCTTGTCGAGATTGATCCCTATATACAGGATGCTCTTGATCTTATTGAGTTTGCCAATGGTGCTCCTGATACCAAATGGGGTAAAATAAGAGCACAGATGGGACATCCTGCCTCTTTTAATCTGAAATACCTTGGCATTGGTAATGAACAATGGGGACCGCAATATTTTGAACGATATGTACTTTTTGAAAAAGCTATCAAAGAAAGATATCCTTATATAAGGCTGGTATCCGGAACCGGTCCCTCACCCGACGGCGACCTGTTCAATTATGCTCAGAAAGCTTTGAAAGATCTGCATCCTTATGTTGTTGACGAGCATTATTACCGTCTTCCTGAATGGTTTCGTAATAATGCCACAAGGTACGACAACTACGATCGCAACGGGTATAAAGTGTTTGCAGGCGAATATGCTGCCCAGAGCAATTATACCGTCAGTCCCGAAAACAGGAACACCTGGGAATGTGCTTTGTCCGAAGCAGCATTCATGACAGGCCTTGAACGCAATGCCGATGTGGTTTACATGTGCTCTTATGCTCCCCTGTTTGCCCATGTTGATGCCTGGCAGTGGACACCCGATCTCATATGGTTTGATAATCTCAGATCGTTCGGAACGGCTGATTATTATGTGCAGAAATTGTTCTCTAATAATAAGGGAACAGAGATTTTATCAATAGTTATGGAAGACAAACCTCTGACAGGACAAAATGGCCTGTATGCTTCGGCTGCCTTTGATAAAGATTCAAATGAGATTATCCTTAAACTGGTCAATACGAGTCAGAAGGCTCAAACCGCTGATATCGTTTTCAAAAGCTCTGAAAAGCTTGGGACTTTAGCTAAAATGGAAGTTCTGAAAAGCGAAGACCTTAATATGGTCAATTCGCTGGAAAAACCAACCCTGATTAGTCCGGTTGAAAGTGAAATTGCACTTAAAGGGAAAAATTTAAGTCCTGCACTGGCGGAATATTCATTTTCCGTTATTCGTATTAAGGTTTTAAAATAAAATTAAGCAAACCTGTTTGGGGTTCGGTTGATCCTTGTAAATTGGTTGACAGTAATTGTGAGCCTTTTGACAAAGCCAAAGCCGGAATCGCAGTTAGTTGGATTGGTGAGAGGTTGCACCCCTTTGCCATCCGAGGGTGATCTGCGTTTGCATCAACGCCCGATTTTCTGGGATGCAGTTGTACTTATTGTTTTCATTGCACTTAACATAATATTCTGGTAGGAGGTTACAATGCAAAAACGTTTTATTTCCATATGGTTTTTTATCGGCTCTCTTCTTCTTCTTTATGGGGTAATTATTTTAACGGCAAGTATTTATGAAGCAGTTGCTCCTTCATCAAATAGTCATGTTGTTTTAAAAGAACTTAACTTTGGAATCTACTGGGGAGTGCTGTTAATACTGACAGGCTTGTTATACTTTATTAGTTTCAGACCCTGGAAGAAACAATAATATGACTTCTTTTGTCCTGTTTGGGCAAGGTGAAAACGATATATCCGGTTCATTAGCTGGACAATATTGCTGGCAGAGGGTCATAGAGTCCTGTGCAATGAGAAGTTTATAATGAAATTTATCTCCGAAAGACACTGTATTCGGAAGAATAATATTAAATTTATGTTGTAAAGTAATCGCGAAAGTTACCGTGTAAGTAAGGATTAAAATTAATAATTATGAAAAAGATTGTTGTAGCAGGTGCAGGTGGTTTTATTGGCGGACATCTTGTCAGGGAGCTGGTAAAAAAAGGAAACAGTGTGAGGGCTGTTGATATAAAACCGCTTAATGAATGGTACCAGGTTTCGGAAGATGTAGATAATCTCGTACTCGACCTCAGGTTAAGGGAGAATTGTTACCAGGCTGTTAATGGTTACCATGAAGTATTTAATCTTGCTGCTGACATGGGAGGAATGGGTTTTATAGAAAATAATAAGGCGGCCTGTATGATCAGTGTCCTTATAAACACACATCTTCTTCTGGCAGCCAGGGATTGTGGTATTGAGAGGTTTTTCTATGCTTCATCTGCCTGTGTTTATAATGGAGAAAAACAGACTGAACCGGATAATCCCGGTTTAAAGGAATCTGATGCTTACCCGGCTCTTGCCGAGGACGGATACGGATGGGAAAAACTATTCAGCGAGAGAATGTGCCGTCATTTCAGGGAAGACTTTGGACTCAACACCAGAGTGGCAAGGTTCCATAATGTATATGGTCCTTACGGGACATTTGACGGTGGAAGGGAAAAGGCTCCCGCTGCCATATGCAGGAAGGTAATAGAGGCAGGTATAACAGGAAGGAAAGAGATTGTGATATGGGGTGACGGGCATCAGACAAGGAGCTTTATGTATATAGATGATTGTATCAAAGGAATTCAGGATATTATGTACAGTGATATTGAAGAGCCGTTAAATCTTGGGAGTAGTGAGATGGTTTCAATAAATCAGCTCGTCGATATAGTTGAGAATATAGCAGGATATAAACTTAACAGGACTTATGATCTTAAAGCTCCGAAAGGTGTAAGAGGCCGCAATTCGGAAAATACTTTGATTAGAAAATATCTGGGCTGGGAACCCTCAATTCCTCTTAGGGAAGGGATCAGGAAAACATATGACTGGATAAGTGAACAGCTTGTTGAGGAGAGCAGCAGAAAAAAAGGAGCTAATCGGTTCAATAAATAAGTTTTCTCATCGAATGAAACGCAAAAAAGTTCTGGTAAGCGGCTGTTATGACCTCCTCCATGGAGGACATATTACTTTCTTCAAGACGGCTGCAGCCTATGGTGATCTGTATGTCAGCCTGGGAAGCGATGAAAACATAAAGATGCTGAAAGGAAAGCGGCCTGTATTTTCGGAAGATGAACGTATGTACATAGTCAGATCAATACGCTATGTGCATGATGCCTTTATAGCAACCGGAACGGGTTCGCTTGATTTCATGCCGGAACTGAAGAGGATCGGTCCCGATATTTTTATAGTTAATACTGACGGACATACTCCTGAAAAAGAGAAGTTGTGTAATGAGCTGGGAATAGAATATCTAATTCTTGACCGTCTTCCGGAACCAGGTTTGCCACCACGTTCCAGTTCAGGGACAAAAAAGAATATGAGGTTTCCCTACAGGTTATGTCTTGCAGGCGGCTGGATTGACCAGCCATGGGTATCAAAAATACATCATGGTTCTGTCGTTGTGGCCCAGATCTGGCCTACAATGGATTTCAACAACAGATCAGGGCTTGCTACCAGTTCACGCGATTTTGGCATAAAGATATGGGGAGACAGGTATCCTGACGGAGATCCGATAGAAAATGCAAAGATTTTATTCGGAGCGGAGAACCCTCCGGGAACGCAATATGTTGCAGGCTCTCAGGACCATCTTGGCTTACTTATGCCCGGGGTGAACAGGCTTCACTATAATGGAGGATACTGGCCTGATTACATTAATTCTTCCGTTGATAAAGATATATGTGACTGGCTTACAGATGTGATTCATCTGGTGCCTCTTAATCCACGACCTGATGGATATGATCCGTTAAAAGAGATGCATCTCGAAAAACATTTAATCAGGGACCTTGGAGAAGCTGGAGACAGATGCTGGGAGAGCGTTATTAAAAAAGATATAACTGGTTTCGGTAAATCATTATCCGATACCCTTATAGCTTGGAAGAAAATATTACCCCTGACTGTACCAGATGATATAATGAAAGAAATGGAGACAGTCTATTTTTCGAATTACCCTGGTGCTATTACTTCAGGTTGCGGTGGCGGTTATGTCATTGTTGTATCAGAAAAGGAAGTGCCGGGAGCGATCAGAATTAAAGTGCGGTATTAACAGGATCATTTTTTTGACTATTTTAAATAAAAATTTGAATCCGGGGGAAAAGATGGTTAATATTAGACAATCTGATATTGCTAAGGAGCTCAATATTTCAAGGGTCACTGTCTCCAAAGCATTACGCGATCATCCTGATATTTCACGGTCGATGAAGAAGAAGATTATTGAGACTGCCGGAAAAATGGGATATGTTCCGAACCTGATCGCACGTCAGTTGAATTCACGGCGGACATTTACAATAGGGATCGTTGTTCCTGACCTCGAAAACAGCTTCTTTTCATATATTGTTGACAGCATGATAGATTATGCCACTGAGCATAATTATTATGTTATACTTACTGTTTCCCGCGAGAAGGAAAGCATCGAAAAACAGAATATCGAAAACCTGATCGGCATGAGGGTTGATGGCCTTTTAGTCTGTCTTTCCCAGGAAACAACAGACAGACAGGTGTTTACGAAAGTAAGCAAAATGAATATCCCCCTGGTGTTTTTTGACCGTGCTTTTGAGAATATGAAATTTTCAAAGGTTGTGTTTAATGATAAACCGGGAGCTGTGAATTCCCTAAACCGGATTATTCTTGAAGGTTATACTAGAATAGCAAATTTTTCGGGATATTCAAAAACCAATATAGGGAAAGAACGACTTGAAGGTTTCTTGGATACACTTACCAGTCACAAAATTCCTGTGAGAAAAGAATGGATTCTAGAGGGTGGTTTTGAACTTAACGATGGTTACCAATCTTTTAAAAAATTAAATAGTGCGGGAATCCTTCCTGAACTTGTCTTTACAGTTAATGACAGGGTTGCACTGGGAGCGTACAAAGCTGCAAAGGAAGCCGGACTCAGAATACCAGAAGATATTGGAATCTTTGGTTATGGATTCAATGAAATTACTGATTTCTTTGATCCTCAATTAACAGTTATTAATCAGGATCCAAGAAAAATGGGTCTTGAAGCCTGCAAGCTGCTTATTAATGAAATTGAAAAAGAAATTAAGAGCGGCAGTAAAATTTACATCGAAGAGGAATTCCTTTGGAGAAAATCGATCCGGCGTAAAAAGTAAATGGACACATTGTTTAATAATTAACATCAAATCTTAAAACATGAAAACCAATCCTATGAAACAAAGCATTCTATCAGGTTTGCTGGTTGTCGTTTTGACATTTTCTGCTTCAGCACAACTGCAAAATCCATTAGTTGCCGAAGGTCCGTTCAAACCTTCCGATGAATCGCTTAAACAATACAGCTGTCCCGAGTGGTTCCGCGATGCCAAATTTGGTATCTGGGCACACTGGGGACCTCAGGCAGTCCCTCGTCAGGGCGACTGGTACGCCAGGAGGATGTACGTGGAAAATGACCCGGCTTATAAATATCATATTGAGCATTATGGTCACCCGTCAGTATTTGGCTATAAGGATATTATTCCTCTCTGGAAAGCAGAGAGATGGGATCCTGATAAATTAATGGCACTTTATAAAAAAACAGGAGCAAAATATTTTGTCAGCATGGGATCTCATCACGATAATTTTTTCCTTTGGAACTCAAAGATCAACAGGTGGAATGCAGTTAATATGGGTCCGAAAAAAGATGTAGTGGGTATCTGGCAGCAGGCTGCAAAAAAGCAGGGATTGAAGTTTGGTGTCTCGGAACATTTAGGAGCCAGCTACACCTGGTTCCAGGCTGCACATGGATCTGACAAAGAAGGCCCTAAAGCCGGAGTCCCTTATGATGGCACTAACCTTGATAACCAGGATCTTTACCATGCAAAAACGTTGCCTGATGATAAAGACTGGCTCACAAATAATCCTGCTTTTCAGCTTGAATGGTACAGGTGCATTAAAGAGCTTGTTGATAATTATCATCCCGATCTTCTGTATTCCGACAGCAGGATGCCTTTTGAAGATGTTGGAAGAACACTCATTTCTCATTTTTATAACCAGGACATAGCTAAGAATAACGGTCAGCTTGAAGCGGTTTATACCTGTAAGCAGGCCTCAGGAGGCTTATGGGTTGAAGACCTTGAACGTGGGGTAAAAGATACTGTAAGTCAGTATCCATGGCAAACAGATACTTCCATAGGTGACTGGTATTATCGTACAGGTCAAAAATATAAGACATCTACAGAGATTATTCAGATGCTTGTCGATATTGTAAGCAAGAACGGGAACCTCCTGATCAATGTTGTGCAGACACCGGAGGGCGACCTGGAACCGGATATGCTTCAGATACTGGATGAAATAGGGATATGGACATCAGCAAACGGAGAGGGGATATATGGATCACGTCCATGGAAGCTTTATGGAGAAAAGCCTGAAGGAGAACCCGTAAAAAAACTAGGCAGATTCGATGAGAACTTCGGCTATACTTCAAAAGATATCAGGTTCACTTCTCAGGGAAATACACTCTATGCATTTTGTCTGGGTAAACCTGAAACGGATATTATGATCAGGTCGCTGGCAAAATCCTCAAAGCTTGCTGATAAGCCGGTTGCATCAGTTACAATGGTAGGAAGCAAAGAGAAGATCAGCTGGAAACAAACCACGCAGGCGCTTACGATTAAAAAACCGTCGAAAATGCCTTCATGGCAGGTTATCGGATTCAAAATTGAATTCAGGAAATAATAACAAGCTCATATTTTTTTAAGATACTGTCACATTTGCTCTGAGCCCTGTGCCCTTTGCCCTGAGCCCTGAGCCCTGAGCCCTGAGCTCTGAGTCCAGCGTCCAGAGCCCAGCGTCTTATTCATCCTCCTTTCAGTCTTCTGATCTCGTTGAAGTGATCCATTGACATTTTTTCCCTTGCTTCACGGGAAGTCTTCCGGTAGGCTTCGAACTCATCTTTCAATTCGATAAGCTCTTTCTTTGTATTCTGAGTAACTGACAGGTTTCGCTGAAAAGCAAGAAAACCTAACACCAGGGCACAGATCAGTCCAATAATGATAGTCCACATAATGCCATTGTATGAAATCTTATTGACCTCCATGCCAAGTACTTCTATGCTGTTTTTTGTTGCAGTCATTTCGTCCAGCATCGTTTTTGTTGTGTTTAGCGTGCTATTAAGTGAATCGATTTTTTGATTTAACGTTTTAACCGATGCATTTAATCCTGAGATCTTCTTTTTGGCGGATGCCACAGTATCTGTAACATTTTTCTTAAATTTCTGGAACATATCTTCCCTGATGGCCCTGTAGTTTTCGTAAATCCTTGTTCTCTCTTCCAGGTATTTCAGCTGATCTGTCAGCGGATTCTTTATTAAATCATCAGGAAGGTTGGCCTGGCTGCTGACTCTCATGAATGCTATCAGTACGATAACAACTGTTAATGTTAATTTGTGGATTGACTTATTCATGGCTTTCATAGGATTAGATGAAAATTGAATCGGGTCTTAATTTAATAAACGAATCAATAGTATTAAAATTATATTCCAAAAAACAGTAAATTTATGCTAATATTATCCTTAATTATCCTGCACAAAAATTGAATGAGTATCAAATATTAATAAATATTAATTTCAATTTAAGATGACAAAGAGAAGAGAATTTATCAAGAAAAGCATTTTAGGGACTGCCGGAATCGCCATTGGAGGAATGGGGTTTAGTGCCAGATCGTATAGTTCAATTATTGGGTCTAATGAACGTATCACTTTAGCAGTGATCGGGATAAGGGGCCGGGGGGGAGATCATATCGACAGCTGGTGTGCACTTACTGAAAACCGTAATGTCAGGTTAAAAACAATTTGTGATGTTGATGAGCAGTATTTTGCTCCACGATCGAAAACCATTATTGATAAAACCGGTGTAAACCCGGTAACTGAATGGGATATGCGCAAAGTGCTTGATGATAAAGAAATTGATGCAGTTTCATTTGCTGTTCCAAACCATTGGCATGCTCTTGGAACAATATGGGCCTGCCAGGCAGGAAAACATGTGTATGTCGAAAAACCTGCAAGCCATAATATATTTGAGGGCAGAAAGATGGTTGAGGCTTCACGTAAGTATAATGTCCGTGTTCAGACAGGATTTCAGAATCGTTCAATAAGCAACGTAATAGATGCCATGAAGTTTTTACACGATGGAGGTATAGGTGATGTATATATGGCAAAAGGAATGTGCTATAAACCAAGAGATTCATTTGGGATTGCACCAGACAGTGCACCGCCTGCAACTCTGCATTATGATCGCTGGCTGGGACCGGCACCAAACAGACCATATAATGAGAAACATGTACATTATAACTGGCACTGGTTCTGGGCTACCGGTAATGGAGATACAGGTAACCAGGGTCCTCACCAGTTTGATATTGCCCGCTGGGGACTTAATAAAAATGAACACCCTGTTTCAGTTTATTCAATTGGGGGAATTTATGGTATTGATCCAAAGGAATGTGAACAGGAAACTCCGAATACCCAGGCTTCACTTTTCAAATATAATGATGGTAAAATCCTGGACTTTGAAACAAGAGGGCGATATACAAATGGTGAAGCAAGCCTGGGCATCAGAATTGGCAATATTTTTTATGGAACAGAAGGCTACCTTGAATTAGACGGTGAGAACTGGAAAGCATTCAGGCAAAGAGAAAAAGAACCATTTGCCGGATCTGCTATCACTGAGAATAGACCTGCCAGTGAAAATAAACCTGCCAGTGCAACCTATCTGGCTTCTCCCGGCGGCACTGAACATTATGCTAATTTTATCGATGCAATAAGGGCCGGAAACAACGATGGTCTTCATTGTGACATCAGCGAGGGGTTCCGTTCATCAGCGCTTCCTTTGCTTGCAAATGTATCTTATCGTCTCGGACGGGAGTTGATGTTCGATGGTGAAAAAGAAAAATTTGTTAATGATCCGGAAGCAGATAAAATGCTTACCAGGATTTATCGGGAACCTTATGTTGTTAATGATATTGTGTAATCAGTAATCAGTAATCAGTAATCAGTAATCAGTAATCAGTAATCAGTAATCAGTAATCAGTAATCAGTAATCAGTAATCAGTAATCAGTAATCAGTAATCAGTACCCAGTACCTAGTACCTAGTACCTAGTACCTGGTAGACAGTACCTTTATAAACTGAGTAATATTAAAAAATGAGAGTGCGTTCAATTGTAGTTTTACTTCTCAGCTTCCTTTTATCTGTTTCGTGCAAAAATAATACAGATAAACAATTTGCATCAAAAGTTGAGTTTATAAACCATGAAGCTGATAAAAAACTTGATGTAATGGTCGACGGCAGGCTGTTTACCTCATTTTGCTGGATTGATAGTATTTACAAACCTGTGCTTTACCCCGTTTTTACATCAGCCGGAACAGAGATAACCCGTGGATTTCCCTTAAATCCTCACGAGGGCGAGCGCAACGACCATATGCACCAGATTGGCATCTGGTTAAACTATGGTAATGTTAACGGAATCGATTTCTGGGGAAATGGCTACAGGGGTATAAAAGAGCCCACAGGCGGTGTAATAAAACATATACGAATTGAGAGGCTCTCCAGTAAGCGTGGTGAAGGTTCTCTGGTTACAGCTGAAAAATGGCTTGATCCTTACGGCAAAAGAATTCTTGATGAAACTACTGAATATCATTTTATTGCCAGGGGTTCACTTAGAATCATCGATCGTATAACCACTCTGAAAGCGGGAGATACCGCAGTACTATTTAAAGACACCAAAGAAGGCTTTTTCGCTATACGTGTTGCACGCCAGTTGGAACTTCCGTCAAAGGATGGAGTTATCCTGCTCGATGCAGAAGGCCAGCCTTCATCTGAAAAGGATTACTTAAACTCAGGTGTTACAGGCAATTACATGAGTAGTGCAGGTGTTACAGGAGAAAGCGTCTGGGGCACTCGCGCCAGGTGGATGAACCTCACAGGAATCATTGGCAGCGAACAGATTTCAATCGCAATATGCGATCACCCTAAAAATCCCGGGTATCCCACTTACTGGCATGCAAGAGGATATGGATTATTTGCTGCAAACCCCCTGGGATGGTATGATTTCACAGAGGGAGAAAATAAATTTGATTTTACCATTCCTGCAAAAAAATCAGCCAAATTCAGGTACAGGATTATTATCAACTCCGGAAGTTTCCTTTCAGGCGCTGAGATTAACATACTATCAGATGAATTCAGGAAAAAGTATAAATAGCAAAGATCGAGATGATAACATTTCTGATATCAATCATAGTATTGCTTTTTGGTTATTTCTTTTACTCAAAATTTATTGAGCGTATTGAGGGTATTGATCCTGCCCGGCAAACTCCTGCCTTTAAGTTTAAAGATGGTGTGGACTATGTTCCTATGCCCTGGTGGAGGGTTTTTCTAATTCAGTTTTTAAATATAGCAGGCCTTGGACCTATTTTTGGAGCAATCGCTGGAGCCATGTGGGGACCCGTGGCTTTTCTCTGGATCGTCCTTGGTTCAGTTTTTGCCGGGGCTGTGCATGATTATTTTTCAGGAATGCTCTCGATAAGACATAATGGTCTAAGCATAACAGAAATAGTTGGAATTTACCTCGGGAAGTGGGCCAAACAATTCATGAGGGCTTTTACTGTTATTCTTATGGTGATTGTAGGAGCTGTATTTATAATGGGTCCTGCGAAAATTCTTGCCGGACTCACTCCGGAATATGCATCAATGACCTTTTGGGTCTGGGTGGTTTTCGGGTATTATGTTCTCGCTACAATGCTTCCGATCGATAAAATTATCGGTAAGTTATATCCTGTTTTTGGATTTGCTCTCTTTTTTATGGCTTTTAGTTTGATTATAGCTCTGTTTGTGAAGGGCTATCATATCCCGGAACTTTCTGTGGCTAACTTTCATAATTTTCATATCGACAGGGGCCAGTTCCCGGTATTCCCGATGCTGTTTATAACAATAGCCTGTGGAGCAATTTCAGGATTTCATTCCACTCAATCACCTCTTATGGCACGTTGTATCACCAACGAAAAACTGGGAAGGAGGGTATTTTATGGCGCAATGATTACAGAAGGAATTGTAGCGCTTATCTGGGCCGCTATCGGTATGAGCTTCTATGGGAGCATTAAAGGACTGAATGATGTGATGACAGCCAACCAGGGAAATGCTGCTTTTATAGTGAATGAGATCTCAAACTCACTTCTTGGTAAGTTTGGAGGTGCACTTGCTTTACTGGGTGTAGTGGCTGCGCCCATTACATCAGGCGATACAGCTTTCAGAAGCGGAAGGCTGATAGTGGCTGATTTTCTTAACTTCAAACAGGGTCCTGTGAAGAACAGGCTGGCCATAAGCATCCCTCTTTTTGCAATAGGCTTCCTGCTTACAAGGATAGACTTCAGTGTTATATGGCGATATTTCGCCTGGTCAAACCAGACTCTTGCTATGGTCGTTTTATGGGCAATTACAGTCTACCTTGCAAAGGAAAGAAAAATATACTGGGTTACTCTTGTTCCAGCAGTCTTTATGACTGCCGTTACAATAACTTATCTCTTGTTTGCACCTGAAGGCTTCTCACTGCCGATGACTATTTCCTCATCAATCGGATTGGGAGTATCAGTTATATTCCTGGCATTGTTTATGGTATATAAAAGAGGCCTGCAATTTAATTTGTATATCCCTCGCTAACTACCGGTTTTTGAAATGAGGGACCGATAATTTTCCCCTTTTTTCTTTTGTTTTTTGCCTTGCTTTTTCTATTACTCCGGCATGATTCTTGCAACAGAATACCTTGTTATTAGCCTTAACCTTAACCTTAACCTTAATGAAAATCCAATATGCAATTGCTTTCCTGCTGCTTTTATCTTGCAGTAACGAAGATGTAT
>Ga0315542_1000386_pt1 | contig 27204 bp, 17 predicted proteins | sample SalMarSW160120MG_FD_202541 | JGI IMG/M metagenome (GOLD analysis project Ga0315542, IMG submission 202541) | Salt marsh sediment microbial communities from the Plum Island Ecosystem LTER, Massachusetts, United States - Salt Marsh Sediment SW1601-20 ... | reverse complement strand
CGTTTTCTGGGGAAGAATGGGAATGATCTCCCAGATTGCTGCAACAGCCGCGTTGATTCCTGGAAGTATTCTAGCAGCACTGTTTCAGAGACCCTTTGTCTTTCAGATTGAAGCAGTTGGAGCATTCATCTTTGCGGTGTTAGTACTGAGATATATCCGGGACTTTCCAGAGGTTGAAGCATTACGTGAAGAACGACCTTCAATGAGTGAGTACACTAATCTTCTCAAAGAAGGAGTGTCATACCTATGGAAGACTCCATTCGTGAAATACATGGTAATTGGCTCTATGCTTGCAGCGAGCGCAATCAACGTTTGGGGTTCACTGATCTTGTTCCCTCTCTATTACAGCTATCTGATCACTGACGTCGCAGTTGCATCGTATCGAACAATTGCATTCATACCCGGAGTTGCAGCGAATGAACGTTCAGGAATTTGGTCACAGAAGTTTGAACCCAAGAAGTGGATACCACGATTCAGATTATTGCAAGCCTGTGGATTTGTCTTCTTCATAATTATGTCCCTTGTCATGGCTGTATTCCCACCAATCCCCAATGCTACAGAGATGGTAACTCTCCTGTTGCCATTTACCAATGTAGTTCTAATTGAGCTCCCAATTCAACATGTAATTCCAATTATAGTGATGTTCTCACTCTTTACAGTGAGCATGTTCTTTGGTGGCTTTGCAGAGATTCTTACCCAGCGTGAATTATTAGATGCTATTCCAAGCAGGAACAGAAATTCACTCTACTCACTACAGCCAACAATCCTGCTAATATTGGCAACTCCACAGATCGCCATCCTTGGATGGCTCATTCCAATCATCGGATTTCCCGCAACTCTTCTCATCTGTTCGGGGGTTTCTCTCTCCGGAGTACTAATCATTCGATATGCTCTCTCTCTCGAGAAACCCGTGGTTGAGATGGAGGAATCCGAAGATACACTTGAGATGGTTTCGGAAGAAGAAGCTGAACTCAGAGTTGACTTAAGCTCGGAGTCTCTACTGGATGATGTAGAGTCTGTTGTTAGATCCGTACCGGAGTGATGGCCAGCCACCATCACTCCACCCTTTTTTTTCTGAAAATCAAAGGCAATATATGGGGAGATGTGAAATCAAACTCACGCGCTGGTGAGGAAAGATGACTTCCATTTTTATTAAGAATGCATTAATTGTAACTCCAAAACAAGATCAGATAAAGATCTATGAACCTGGATACATCGAGATTGATGGTGATAAAATATCATCCATTGGTTCAGGCTCTGCTTCTATGAGTGCTGAGGTGACTATTGATGCCAAAGGAGGTTTAGTCCTTCCTGGTTTCATTGACTCCCACATTCATACACCTGAGAGTCTATTGAGAGGTCTTGCACAAGATGTCCCAGAGAATGATTGGATGCATAAGACGCTAGGACCAATTATTCGCAATATGACTCTGGAGGATCAGATTATTGGAGCTAAGCTTTGCGTTCTGGAAGCTATAAAGTCTGGGACCACAACATTCTGTGACTATGCCTATAACATGAACAAGATCATAGAAGAGGTTCACAAACCAAGTGGGGTACGTGCAAACGTGTGCACTACGATTAACGAATTTGGACAGGCAAAGAGAACTTCTGAGGAACTGTACGAGTTTGATTCTGGTGCAGGAGAGAAGAAGTTCAAGGATGGGGTCAAACTTGTCAAAGACTGGCATGGGAAACTTGACGGACGAATCACCTGTCTCTACGGACCGCAGGCTGCGGATATGATGAGTTCAGAGCTCCTGCTCAAGGTGAAAGAGAAAGCAGTTGATGATGGTGTGGCTATTCATATGCACATAGCACAGGGTGAACGGGAGCGTAAGCAGATGACGGGGCGTCATGGTAAATCAACAATTGAATACCTGAAGAGTATCGATTTCATAGATTCCAACCTCATTGCAGTTCACTGTCACGATGCTTCTGAGGAGGAACTCCAAACCCTTGCCCAAAATGGAGGAAGAATGGTTGGGTGTCCCGGTTCAATCGGTTTGATTGATGGTGTTGCCCCACCTTTGCACTCCTTTATTCAAGCTGGAGGAATAGCAGCATTAGGATCAGACCAAGGTCCACCCGATGGAAGCAACATGTTCGTTCAGATGAGGTATGCTGCGATTCTAAACAAGGTCAAGCATAGAGACCCCACAGTGTTGCCTGCTGAACAAGTATTCAGGATGGTTACTATCGATGCAGCTCGTTGTCATGGTCTCGACAAGACTATTGGTTCCCTAGAGGTGGGAAAGAAGGCGGACCTCATAATTTTGAAACCTGATGTTCCCAATCTTGTACCAGTTCTATCAGGTACAACGAAGAATATCGTTCCTAATCTTGTATACAATGCTACAGGGAATGAAGTGCGTGATGTCATAATCAACGGTCAGATTGTCATACTTGATGGTGTTATGAAGACAATGGATGAAGCCCAGATTGTTGTTGAAGCTCAGAAAGCTGCAGAACAACTAGTAGCCAATTCCTACATGGATCTCAAGGAAGCCAACTCTCCGTTTCTCGATTTATAAGGTGATTTATCAAAATGAATTTTCAGAACAAAAGACCCCTATATACGACTGTAGGATGTGGAGAACCTCATCCTAAGCATGTAGACTTTCATGAACTAGATCTAGAAAGTTTTCCCCTCATCCCGGATTTTAAGGTTGAAGTAGGTGGAAGAAATGAACAATTTGCTTGGGTGGATTATGTCAGTGATTCATTGGGACTACTTTCAAGACTGATGAACTGGGATAATGCAGATGAAAGATTCTCCACTATGAGTATGGAAGAAGTACCTCTTGGAAGCCTGGACAAACCTTGGAATGATATTGAACAAGGATTTGAGCTAGACATTTGGGAAAAGGATGGATTCGTATATGTGATTCTAGGAGATGAACCCTGTACAAACAAATTCGAGGTGTGGTATCGGGTTAAGAAAGAAGACTATGTGAAAGCATGGGAGGAAATTCTTGCTCGTTACAAGTGAAATTCTATTCCCATCTAGTAACAATTTGTGACTTCAACAAGTGACCCTCACAAGTGGCTGTGCTATATATACTAAGTATGCGTAGTAGTTCTTGTGAAATATCATGACACTAGATACACTCCATCAAAAGTCTTCTAGACAGGTGGCTTGGGTTGTGAAGGAACCCGACGATCTCGAGATAGTGTCACTTTTCACAAGAGGTCAGTTTGCTCATTTTCAGTGATGAGAATTGAGCAACTTGCCTCAATGTGATTCACCAAAATCTTGAGGGACGAAGCGCTGACCTCGCCTTTTCAGCCCAAAAATGATTCCCCTCAAGAATTATATACTTTCGAATTGAAATTCTCTGGGAGCTGGTCCGCGTGAAACCTAGGAGAAATCAATTACTAGCCTTAATTCTGATTATATCATTTCTAATCAATCCAATACTTGCCACCGCCAATGCTGGGAATACCCCTAACCTGAGTGGTGACTTGTTTACTGCAGAAATGGAATCAAAGACAAGAAAAGTCGAATACAAAATCAACGTGCTATACGATTCGAGCGATAGCACGTGTAGTAAAGCCGCAGCCAATCTTAAACAGGAATTATCCTCATCTGGACTATCACTAAACATGGTTCCTGTTGAGAACAAAGATACGTTATTCAAATACAATAAAGGTTCTGAGATGAATATCTATATCTTCCATGGAACTGAGAGAGGTATGCTAATCGACTCCCAGCTTGTCTACTGGCAAACATTGAATCGAATGCTGACTGAATCAAAAATAGACAATCACATTTTCCAGGTCTGTCACTCAGACATCCTAGAGATACTCAACGGAGGAAAGAGTGTCCATGGACTACAGGGCTCGACTGATAGGGAGATTGCTATATTTGGAGCACTAAGTTCAATCTATGAAACTTTGAATGCTTCTACGAATCCACTGCATAAACCAATTGCTGAAACCATGTTTGACACAACCTCGATGTACTTACTAACCAACTTGAACACAATCCTGCAAAGGGGCCTTGAACCAAGAGAGACCCTTGATGGATTCTACATCGATACTGGTACAAAGGAAACTGATTCTCGTGGACCTTGGGGATGGATCATTGATGTTATAATGGACCTCCTTTTAATCACTGGATTCACGTCTAACGACTGGTTCACCAATACAAATTCAACGCACATCGAGTTCGATGATACTGCAATTAAAGGAGGCGCCACAGATAGAGGGTCTCTTGAAATGGAGGATATGGGAAAAGGAAATTCTGAAACTGGTGAATTCCCCTTTGACATTCCTCTTGATTTTGATGTTACACCGCGAATCGGTACTGGTCCGTGGTATATGCCTGATTATGTCGACCTCACCTTCACAGTTAAAGCAAAGGATGGAAAATTAGATCTTGCTAAAGTAACAGGTCTAGAGGCCGTAATGAAAGCTGCAGGGTATGATGTTAAACTAGAATTGACTCCCAAATTAAGTGCAACACTTCGCATTGGAAACTTCATAGACCAACTAGCTAATGCCAATCCTGCAATTTCTGGAAACCCATTCAAATTCATGGGCGGCTCACTTTCCATAGAGTTGGGATTCGAACTAGGTATACCCCTTGCCACATTCCTAGATTATCTTATTCCAGGAACTGGCAAAACTGTCAAGACAATCATGGATACTCTCAACATGAAGGTGAACTTGGTCAACTACCTCTCTCTTGCTCTGGGAATGAATTACAACTCAACTACAGAAGCTTCTGCTCAAGATATTACCCTGAAGGTAGGATTTGGTCTAGACATTTCGCTTAAACTTCCCTCTCCAGCTTCATACATCAAGAAGGCTATTGGTGTAAGTCTACCCTTGGATTTCATCAAGTTGGGAATGGTACTCAAAGCCAAGACTGGAATCATCGCAAAGGCATCCTTCGGTCACAAGGGTGATTCATTCAAGGTTGGTCTGTTCTACAATCTGTTCTTCAAATTCTATGCGTCCCTATTCTGGATATTCAAGTTCGACGTTACCAAAGAATGGAAGGACACAATCTGGTTCCTTGAGATAGCAGGAGAAACTGGGAGTCCTGCTCCTACGAACGACCATGCAAATCTGGATCTCGACGACGACGGGCTCTGGGATGATTTAGAAGTAATTCTGGGATTGGATCCCACTGTGGCAGATACAGACGGAGATCATTTGTCCGATGGTAATGAATTTCTCAACTACTTCACAGATCCATTAAACAATGATACTGATAGTGATGGTCTACTAGATGACAAGGAACTTGCCCTCTTCTATGCGGCTGGCTTAGACCCGCTTGCTGATTATGATAATGATGGGAAACCCTGTATCATGGATTATGACTCAGATAATGATGGTATTAATGACAAGGATGAGCTGATTGGAAGAAACAGCGCTTACTGGTCGGAAACAAATCTCAAGACGAATCCATCGCTACCAGATACTGATTTTGATGGGTTTACGGATCTTGAGGAGTGGTCATTTGCAGGACCTGCACTTGAATTACCTCACCCAGACCCTCGCAACAAAGATTCAGATTCAGATGGACTTTGGGATTGGTTTGAGTACAACTGGTTCGAATTCCAATACGGAATTTCAGACCCTGCTACACGTGTGTTATTGATCTTGAATCCTGATAGTGATGGTGAAGGTCTTCTCGACGGCGAGGAGTTCAACTATCACACTTCAGCTCTCGACATAGACACAGATGGAGACTATGACCTGAACGATGATAACATCATCACTATCACTGAGCATGACGCTGTCATCAATAATGGGAACTATGGAGATTTCACTGACTATGGTGAGATTCATGGGAATACATGGCTAGCTTGGCCTTTTGGCATGGACGACTGTATACCACCTAATCCTACCATTACAAGCGCTTTGCGTGCTGATACGGATTATGATGGAATTTCTGATGCAGATGAGTACACTGCAGATTCGCTTCCAGTTGTCTATGACAATGATGCTGATGGAATTGAAAATTCAGCGGACCTCTATGATTTCCATGCAAACTGCACTAACCCAGATGCTGACGCAGACGGAATCCAAGACGGAATCGAAGTCAATTACTTCAACTTGACTCGGGGCATCTCAAACTTGACTATTCAAACACTCCAATACCTGAACGACTCTGACGTTGACGATGATGGCGTCTTAGATGGGCACGAATTAAGAATTGGTTGTGACCCATTAAATAACGACACTGATTTCGACGGACTTTTGGATGGTGAAGAATTGGAGGTCGGCAGTAATCCTCTTGTAGAAGATTCTGACGGTGATGGTTTGCTTGATGGATTTGAAGTGCATGTCCTGCATACGAGTCCATTGCGGAAAGATACTGATAATGATGGATTACCCGATTCATTCGAAGCTGAAGAACAAACACTCTATATCTTGTATCAGGGGAATGTTACATACTTCACAGATCCGAACGATCCAGATTCTGATGATGATGGCATAACCGACGGAGAAGAGTACTACGGCTGGAATTGGGCATTAGACCGACGAGTTGCTCCTGCAGCTCTAGTGATAGATGAGCCTATTATACACGAGGGCGACGAAGATGTTCTCATACAGTTGTACAACGCACCTGACCCTTACCGTGCTCGCTTCCAAACCAACCCGATGAATCCGGACACCGATTTTGATGGACTTCCGGATGGGCTTGAAAAAGACATAGTTCTGTCACCGCTAACGAATGATACTGATGCGGATGGTTGGCTTGATATAGATGAAATCGCTGAAATGGAAACACGCTTTTCTGACACATGGGATAATGTGCCTGATATCTGGCATTATCTCGATTACGATCAGGATGGTGTGAGTGACTTCGTTGAGATGCAGAGAGGAACAAACATGCTCATGCCGGATACAGACATGGATGGTCTCGATGATTGGACCGAGTTGTTCGTAGCTGCTTCAATTGCAACTCAGGACTACTCTGCCTTGAACGACGCGACTTGGATGACGATCGAAACCAATACGACCCTCCCTGCAAACAAGAGGTACACTGATCCAACTGAGCCGGATACGGATTTTGATGGCTTAAACGACTACTGGGAGATACAGAATGGTACTGATCCAACTCATGCCGATTCTGACCTAGACGGATTATCTGACTATGAAGAAATTGTGGTTTACCATGCCTATGAAGGTTTGACTCCACACAGAGTATCACTGGACCCGTTAAACAACGATACAGACTCGGATGGACTTTCTGATCTAGATGAGGTTATCATATGCCAAGATAGGATGGCGGCGAGTGGTAATCCTGAACATGGGCCTCTAGGAGATTTTGATAACGATGGAGTTGTCAATATCCTGGACTATGATTCCGATGATGATGGAATCTACGATAGTTTCGAGGTTAACGATTATGATGACCCAAGTCTAAGTTGGTATCCAATCGGTACGGACATGTTCGATGCTAACCAAGGAATCTACATGTATCCAGATGGGTTCTATACGGACTATGATGGCGATGGACTTTCTGACTATCTTGAACTATCTATGATTATCCCTGGCTATACATACGGAGGTCTCGAAAATGAGAACACCACTGCGAGGGGTTACTTCCATCTATTGAACCACACCTTGGTTACCTTGGAGGATACAGACTCGGACGGGTACAACGACGGATACGAAATCAACTTTGGGTCGGACCCAATAAATTCAGATAGTGTTCCTGTTACATTGGCATGGACCATCCCTGAGTTAGGGTTCGTACTGGACTTCTGGTCTTCATCGCAGATAGAGGATTTGATGTTTGACGCAGAGGACGGAGCAATCGAGTTCGACGTGGTGGGCCCAGACCACACCTATGGGTTCTGTAATATCTCCATCCCACAAGAGCTTCTCTACTCCCCCACCACTGAGTGGGAAGTGTTCTTGGATGATGTCCCACTAGATTTCACTGCGTATGGCAATGACACTGTCACGTTGCTTCATTTCGAGTACATGCATAGTACGCATCATGTTGTCATCAGCGGACTAGAGATGACTGGTCCAAGTGGATTTGACCCAATGATGCTGATACTCATAGGGTCTCTAGTAGGAGTAGTGTTCATCATCATACTGGTGTTTGCCCTGAAGAAGAAAAAGACATAGAAACGATCGAGGAACTGACGCGCTTAATGTCAGTTCCCCTTTCTTTTTTCCTAATAGTATCAGTATTTATAAAAGAGAAATATATGACAGTAACAAATCGTACCCCTCTACAACCCTAAATCAACGAGAATGATTCCATGCCCATTGAGAGAGAACTCCAAGAAGCCAATGAAAAGATTGCACGTATTGAATACGAGAGCCAGAAGCTTCTAGATGCTGCAGCTGTTGTCTTAAAATCAGATGATTTTTTCTCTGCGGCTCGAGCAGTATTCGATATTGCAAAGGATCTCACTGGGGCTGCATCAGGATATGTGGCACTGCTCTCAGATGATGGGAGTGAGAATGAAGTCCTCTTTCTTGATGCTGGAGGTCTCCCCTGTACTGTTGATGAGAGTTTACCAATGCCTATTCGAGGTCTCCGTGAAGTTGCATATCGAGAGAATCGGCCCGCCTATGATAACACCTTCATGTCTTCGCAATGGGTAGATTTTATGCCAGAGGGTCATGTGGTCATGAACAATGTCTTGTTTGGTCCGCTGGTCATCGCAGGCAGAGCTGAGGGATTGATTGGACTAGCAAACAAACCGACTGAGTTTACTGAAAATGATGCAAGACTTGTCATGGCACTCGCAAACCTTGTTGCAATTGGATTGAACAGGACAAAGGTTGAAACTGAGTTAAGGGAGAGTCAGAAGAAACTCTCGGACACAATTATTGAACTTCAACTCTATGCGTCTCTCCTTCGACATGATCTTGCGAATGACCTCCAACTGATTATCGGAGAGATTGAGCTAGCACAGATGAATGCAACCAAAGATGCCAGACTCACAGGTTATCTAACCTCTATAGAATCTGCGTCTTCTCGTATGTTGAGGCTATTACAAGTTTTTCAAGAATCTGATATTGTTGATGAAGATAATCTCAAGAATATTATCCTCCATCTCGTACATGAAACAAAATCCAGCTATCCCCATATTGTCATCCAGTTACATGTAGAACCTACAAAAGAAAAAGTGAGTATCAAAGGAAAATCACTGATACCATTTGTCTTTGACAATCTTATCAGGAATGCTGTTCAACATGTAGGTCCGAATGTTGAGGTTGACATTCATATGGCTGCAGAGGAAGAAAAAGTAGTAATTGATTTCATAGATAATGGACCCGGTATAGACAAAGAATTAGTAGGAGTCCTCTTTCAGAAAATAATTTCCAAGACTGGTGGCGGGTTTGGATTATATCTCTGTAAAAAGATAATCGAAACTTATGGTGGAACCATCAATCTTCTTTCCAATAAAATCTATAAGAAAGGAACTGCCATTCGTATTGAACTTCCGCGCATTCAGGAAGAAGAGAAGACAAGAGGTCATACAGGGTACTAATCCTGGTTCTATTCATATTCCCTTACTTTTCATAGAAGAATTTCCCTTTGCTGTAGATAACATCATCCCCAGCTAGGACTTCCCCTTCCTTCATTGATTTGATGATATCAACATGAACCGCACTTTGGTTTGTACCATTACAGTCTTCGTAAGCACGACCTAGGGCACAATGGATTGTATCACCCAGCTTCTCGTCGAAGAGCATATTGAGAGTGTACTTTTTGATACCCCGATTTGTTCCAATTGCCATCTCACCAAGACGCTTCGAACCTTCATCAGTTTCTATTACTTTTTTTAGAGTTTCCTCAGACTTCTCCGCAGAGAAATCGATTACTTCTCCTTTCTCGAACGTGAGTCGGACACCGTCTACAACTTTTCCATATTGCATAAATGGAATATCGAAGTAGATCTTTCCTTCAACAGTATCTTCTACAGGGGCTGTGAAGACCTCACCTGAAGGCATGTTGTGTTTACCATCACTGGCAATCCAGATTCTTCCCTCGGTTGAAGCATAGAGGTCGGTCTCTGGTCCGATATATCGAATGCTACTTTGTTTCTCAAGCTTATCTTTGATTTTGTACATGAGCTTACTCTCTTCTTTCCAATCTATAAGCATAGCATGATATGCAAAGTCTTGGTATTCCTCAAAACTCATGTTACCTTGCTGTGCAAGACTATGGCAAGGATGAATGGTTCCGACCCATCTCTTACTCAGATATGCTCCCATGATGGGTTGCATTGTTTTTGCATTCAGCACTTGCTTTGCTGGGTCTACTCCCGCCAGAGCTTTCGTATTTTCAGGAGCGTTGATTGCAATAACAACATCGACATTCTCGACCATGGCAAGAAGATGTTTTGGAAATAGCTCTACAGTTTCATCATCTGCTCCATCATAGAACGCTCGATGTAACTCGTCTGTCCACATAGCAGTAAAAGGACGTCCTCCTGCTTTAGCTACTTGTTTTACTACTGCTTGGACCAACTCATAACCTTGGGGTGAAGCAAGAATAGCAACCATATCACCCCGTTTAACTTCTGTACTCCATTCAACGAGTATCTTTGCGTGTTCTTCAATTCTGGGATCCAATCATGTCATCTCCTGAGCTACTTCATTTCATAGAAGTACTTACCTTTGCTATAGATTAATTCATCACCAGCATAGATCTCACCATCAATCATGGTCTTGATCATGTCAACATGAACTGCTGACTCATTGGTACCGTTGTTGTCCTTGTATGCTCGACCAAGGGCACAGTGAATCGTATCCCCTATTTTTTCATCGAAGAGCATGTTGAGTGTATGTTGCTTGATTCCTCGATTCGTTCCAATTGCCATTTCACCAAGGCGGCGAGATCCTTCATCAATCTCGATGATTTGCTTGAGAGTTGCTTCTTCTTTCTCTGCAGAGTAATCAACTACTTCACCCTTCTCAAAAATAAGTCGAACACCTTCAATCACCTTACCTTGTTGGAGGAATGGAATATCAAAGTAGATTTTTCCTTCAACAGAATCTTCCACTGGTGCGGTGAATACTTCTCCAGATGGTAAGTTGTGTTTACCGTCACTTGCTATCCAAATTCTTCCTTTCGTGGAACCAATTATATCAGTTTCAGGTCCAATGAATCGAACATCTTCGTGACGTTCCAAGTGCTCCTTCATTACATACATCATCTTACTCTCTTCAGCCCAATCGATAAGAGTAGCGTTGTATACAAATTCTCTGTATTCCTCCAAACTCATGTTCGCTTGCTGTGCAAGGCTTGGAACAGGGTGAACAGTAAGACACCAGCGTTTACCTAATCGAATGCCTTGAATCTCTTGTTGGGTCTTATTGTTGATCATGATACGTTTTGGATCAATATTAGCCATTGCCTTCGTGTTGACTGGCGAACGAAGTGCAATGTAAACATCACATTTCTCTGTAAGCGCCTTCAGGTGTTCGGGAACGATTTCTAGAGTTTCGTTAGAAACTCCATCATAGTAAGCCTTGACTGCTTCTTCACTAGTCATTAGTGTGACTACTCTTCCACCTGCCTTTCCTATGGTCTTGTACAATGCTACAACAAGTTCATGGGAATCTGGGCTAGCGTTGATTACCACCATATCACCTGGTTTGACACCAGTACTCCATTCAGTGATTATCTTAGCATGTTCTTCTACTCGAGGGTCCATTGTATCTTCCTCGAGATTCCCAGACTGGTCCTTAATCATAAAGCTTCTGGACAATGCCGCAGCTATACTGCCCCTCTCTTTTTGTAGAATATCACTCCTACTATGGCTACGATTCCAATTCCCGCACCAGCAATGATAATGGTGGTAAGTGCACCTGAATCAGTGTTACCTAGATTGGTCGGAAGCGTGTAATCACCAATTTCAAAACATTGAGTCCAGATATCAGTTCCCTGCGGAAAAGTACAATATAGTAGTCCCGTTTCTGCAACTTCGATCATCACGCGTCCACTACTTGATTTAGGCCATGCAATATCTCCAATAGTCCACGTTTGGATATGAGTACCACTTAAATCGTATTTTACAAGAAAGAATCCATCATCATGTCTCCACCCTTGAGCTAGAATCAGAAGCTCATTTTCAGGTGTAATTATGATGTCGTGAGGGTCTAATGCTTCATCCCACCCTGGTTCATATTCAATCCCAAAACGAGTACTCCATGTGGTATTTCCAGAAGCTGAGATTTTAGATATTTCAATTTCTTGATATGTAAAGGATACTCTATAGATATTGCCGTCATCATCTAGAATTGCTGCGCTGCTTTCTTCTTCCCATTGTACATTCCCATCCAAATCAAAACTCATTATGAAACCTAATGATGTGGTGTAACCTGGCATTGAGAACAAAATTTGAGATTGGTCAACATATAGTTCACAAGGAAGGTCCCCTAGACGACCCGGTAATGTATGCGTCTTATTCCATAGACTGTTACCTGATTCATCAAACTTCATCAATACCAGTTCATTATAATCATCTGATTCCTCTGGACCCCTTACATTGGAATCACTTACAACAACGAAAATCGAATCATTTCCTTGAACCGCAATAGCAATGCCGACTTGATCATGTAAAGCCTCTTGTTCTATCTCCCAGATCTTTTGTCCATCAAGAGTCCACTTTGTTACAATTAAATCACGGTACTCTGGTCCATCCTTGTAGTTGCATCCTGTCGTGTAAAGATATCCATTATTGTAGGTGATTGCTCTCCCACGAGTTTCATTATCATTAAGAACAATATATTCTCGATTTAGAATGGGATTATACTTTAGAAGAGTCTGGTGACCGGCGCGAATTCCTAGTTCTTCATGCATTGGATAGTTTGTAAATGTTTCACCAGTGATGTATACATTGCCATTGGGATCTGATGTCATTCCATATACTCTATCCCACAGTGGAGTTGATGCCTCAGTTGGAATTCCTGAATACACATCTCCAAAGAATGTACCATACGTGTTGTTGTAGAGCGGTTCGAGGTGAGTCGCAGGATCTGGTTCTGCTTCTGTTATAGTATATAAACTGACGGAGGTGATGTTAACAAGAACCGAGCCAGAATATGTTTCCCACGGGTGAGAGCCTTCGTCTTCACGAAATGTATCTGTTGGAACTAAACCAACAGCAACTGTCAGCACATCCAGTGGATCTTCTTGTACGCCAGAATACTCAATCATTCCACCCCAACCATCAGATATTTCGAAATAGTTGAGATCGTTGTGTCTGGTTACGATATGAGTATAGTATGGGGGATATGATTTGTAGATTGAATTCCAATTACCTGAGGAATCAATTAACCATGCAAATACACTGAACATATCATCTCCCATAGATTCAGTTGAAAAATTACCTGAAAGATGAACACTATAATTTAGAAAGATTTCGGCATCTGCTGGTAATTCATTATATGGCCAGTCAAATGATTGATCAAAATATACAAAATCATTAAACTGTGGATATGTGTCATCATCATCTGAATGGAAATCTAACTCTGTTCCTGCAGTATGAGTCCAGTTCAATAGCATACTGTTCGTTTGATGACTGTACTGAAATTCTCCAGAGGTTCCATTGACATATGCATCTGGCGCACTAGTCAGGAGTTCGTTGGGTAATACCTGAGTGATGTCGATTGCTGCTGGAGTTGCTGATTCGTTACTGAAATTCTGCGTCGTCTGACTTACAAAACCAAGAGGTTGTGTAAGAAGAAAGAAGCAGACAAACATGAGTGAATAGATTGCTTTTGACTGTCTCATCAAACTCGCCCACTTGGATTTATCGCTAACCTCTTCTTAAATCCACCGAGAATGTGATACTCTATCTTCATGAGTTACTACTATCACAACTATAAATGATTGATAAAATAATTTCAATGGGCATGTCTAAAGTTCGTTCTGAATCACACTTCACGTTTTTCAGTTGGATGAGTAGCACCACAATATGGGCACTTCACAGTTAGAGGTCCAACCCACTCGATTGATTCTGCACTTAGACTTGCTCCACAATCTTTGCAGAATGCTGGTGGTTCATGTATAAATGACCTCTCTTTAGGAGCATCTGAACTTGCAGCCATCATACCAAACAATCCTAACCTGTTTGCTTTCATGGTGTCTTTCATGCCATACATCATGATTGCAAATCCGAGTACAAAGCTTATCATTGGTACAACTAGGACATAGAAGAGAATTGTACCAACATCATGAGTATCAACCCAGAAGAATTGCATAAATCCTCCAAAGAAGCCTCCGATCATGACTATGATTCCAATTGTCATGAATGCACATCTCTTTCCATTAGATTCGTCTGACATATTGCATCAACTGAATTCTGTTGTTTCGAATGTTGTTAAATCTGAGTTATAGGTTTCACTACGACATACCAGAAAATTGGTACAACTCACGTGTAGGTTTTATAACGAGGTGTGTGTCAAGAAAATTCAATATGGATGTCGCTGGATTTATTGTACTCATTATACTCATTGTTACACTTCTTGTAATCGTGTCAGAACGAGTGAACGAAACAGCGACAGCCCTATTTGCAATGTCAATTGTTGGTGGCATTCTATACCTTGCCTATGGCCTGACCTTTGGTGATTTTGTTCTACTCATGCCTTGGGATACAATTCTATTTGTTACTGCAATGCTCATTGTTGTTGCAGTAGCAGCATCCTCCGGAATGTTCCAGTACATTGCTCTGGTTCTGATTCATAGGACTCGCGGCAATCCGAGAATGATTTTTACAACATTCATGGGATTCGTATTCATTATTTCTCTCTTCCTGGATCCCCTACCAACGATGCTTGTGATGGGCGCATTCACAGTAGAGGTATGCAAGACCATAGATATGGATTTCAGACCTGTTCTAATCTCCGAGGTCATAATTGCAAACTTCGCATCGATTCCATCTCTCGTTGGTTCAGTGCCAAATCTCGTTATCGTCGTAGAAGCAGGAATCGAGGTCAGTTTGATGTTTGTTGTACTGATGCCCTTGGCTCTCATTCTATTTGCAGTCACGATTCCCCTATTGCTCCGAAAATTCGATGATTCCCTCATAGCTCAGGAAGGAGCAGACTGGAATGTTCTCTACATGATCAAACCTAGTGTGATGATTAGATCTAGACATGATTTCTATCTATCACTCATTGCCATGAGTATTCTGGTTCTGGGATTTACGATAGGTGCAGTCCGAGTAGAAGCAAGTCTAATAGCTATGTTGGTGGCTTCTGGAATGTTAGTCTTCTCTCATGAACGTGCTCAGGATCTAATCCGACATCTCTCGTGGGATACTATCTTCTTCCTCGTAGGTCTCTTCGGAATAATTGCTGGTCTCGAGAAGACAAAGGTCATAACTGAATTCGTTAACGGAACAACGGCTTTCATAGGACAGAATGTATTCCTCGCTATTGGAATAATGATTTGGATTCCTGGTCTAGTACTGTCAGTAATTGATAACATACCCGTGGCTGCGCTCCTCGCACCACTCGGACTACGACTTGGTATAATCAATGTAGTAGTACCACTCTCGTTACTTGTTGGAACGAATGTTGGAGGCTACATGATTCCTTTTGGTGATGCTCCAAACATGATAGCAGTTGGTCTTGCTGCAGATGAAGGAAAACCCATCAGCTTCTTGAGCTTCACTAAGATCGCATTACCACTTGGAATACTCCATCTGGTAATCAGTACAATCTATTTGTTTCTTGTTGCTTTCTTGTTTACGTGAAGTTACTAACAGTCTAGCTCTCTCAAAGATTATATCTTTTCATGAGAATACTGCATGAGGTCAATTGATGGGAACGCGTGACGGTAAAACGAAGACAATGAAAGACATTGGTTTATCACCAAGGAAATTCTCTTCACGTAAAAAAGGTGGGAGTCTTAAGTTGAAAGATCAAGAACATTCTCTTACTAAGAGAGTAATCAAAGATGGATATGATGGACCCGAGTTTATTGTGATGGGTGACGGAATGATTTCATTTCGTCAAGCCTGTCTGGATAATTGGCAGTTTAAGAGTGTACGTGAAAAATCGGGCTGGTTCATTAGAGACGAACATGGAAATGATGTAACAAATATGTCTCTAGATTCAATCGATAGTATTTGTACTCTAATTCCGGAGTACGGATCGCAAAAACAAAAGAAAGCATCTGATGAGGACTCCATCTATTCGTCGATTCAGGATAGCGTCACGTACTATGATTAAATATGAGATCATTCTATGGCACCAAATATGATTGCAGTCGGTCTTGCAGCCGAATAAGGAAAACCCATCAGTTTCTTGAGCTGTACTAAGATTGCTCTACCGCTTGGAGTAATCCATCTAGCAATCAGTACTGTCTACTTGTTTCTCGTTGCATGAAGCTACTAACACTCTAGTTCTCTCAAAGATTATATCGTTTCAAGTGAAGATAACATGAGGTCATTTAATGGGGAAAGATGATAAAGAACCGAAACGTGCACAAAGGAATATACCAGCTGGCCACCCATATGAAGGAATCGCAGCAAAGAAAAACTATGTGCAAGCCGAAGGTGGGAGTAGTAGATACAAACCTCAAGATCCTTCTACCTGTATGAGAGTTATTAGAGATGGACCTGGTGGACAGGAGTTCATTATCTCTGGTGATAGGGAAGATACGTTTGCTCAAGCCTGTGTAGATAATTGGTATTTTGAGAGTGTAAATAGAAAATCCAATTGGTATATTAGAGATGAGCATGGAAATGATGTGACTGATAGACCTATGGGATCTATAGAAGGTATATTCACTCTGATTCTAGATTAAAGTTGAGGTCATTCTATGGTAATACGAATATATCCTGGTCGGACAGAACCATTTGTTTCGCAAAAAGCTCCCCGAAGTAAAGGCGGACGTGGTATGGGGATTGGAGCTGTAGTCTTTTTAATAGTACTACTTGGAATTTTGCTTGTAGCTGCGTATCTGATTTCACCACTAATGGAGGATCTAGTCTTTCCTGATATTGGAATCCCGTATTCGACACTCTTCCTAATTATCTTGTGCTGCATTATTGTTGCATCAATCATTGGAATCGCAAAAGGTGGTCTGGTCCATGATAGGTTTGCGGCTAGTTACAAGGAACAAGACCCATCAATTTGCAAGAGAGTAATCAGAGAGGGGTATGATGGGGCGGAGTTCATTATCACTGGTGATAAAGAGGAAACCTTTGCTCAAGCATGCAGAGCTAATTGGCATTTCGTACGAATAAACCAAAAATCAAAATGGTTCGTAAAAGATGAAAAGGGGAATGATGTGACTGATAGGTCTCTTGAATCAGCTGATGGCGTTTTCTTCATAATCCCAGAATATGGTTCTGAGATACTAAAGGAAGAAATAGATGAATCTGATGAATATTCGTCGATTCACGATAGCGTTGAGTACTATGATTAAATTCATCAGTGACTAAGTACATGCATCTGATATGATCGAGAGATTGGAGAAATCAATTAAGAATGGTCTCAGAGGTAAGTTTACCCACTTAGATCCTTTGAAAGCAATTGAAGGTCTAACAGCTGAAACAGCATGTCTTGTGCCTGAAAATGGTCAACATTCCTGTTGGCATTATCTCTACCATATCGCCTTCTGGCAAGACTTGATGCTTGGTGCATTGAGAAAAGAATCTGTTGATTGGCCAGATGACAATAAAGCAAGCTGGCCTACGAATGAATTGATGAAGAAGGATGGAGCCTGGATAGAATTAGTGAAGAAATTCGAGAAGGGCCTGATTGAAGCAGACAGTATGACAAAAAGCATCGATTCAATGGATGATCTACCTGCTTGGCCTAAAGTACCTCCATTTGCGGCCTACTTGGTCCTTGTTCAGCACAATGCCTATCACATTGGTGAACTCGTTGCAACAAGGCAAGCTTTGGGGTTATGGCCTCCTCCGGAATACAAAGAAACTTTCTAGAATACAACACTACTCTTTGAATACTTTCACAAGCACAGAGTTAAACCCAGGGGTACTACCAAAGGCTGTATGTTGGTCATCAGTTAGCAAATTGATGTTACCATCCTCTTGCCACCATCCATCCGAAGACCACACAATTCTAGGATCTACATCTTCTGTGAGTTCAAGTCGTACATTCTCAATTTTCCCCCGTACTGATTCAACTGTGACTCGATCTCCATCTGCTAGTTCAAGATTCGATGCGGTTTTAGGATGCATTCTAAGAAACGTTCGGTGTATCCCATCCATATTCTTTGGTGGCATCTGAATAGTGTCGGTCACAACATTAAATGGGCAGACATCGAGCTGACACTCCCCACAACCAATACATTTTGTTGTATCCCATATTGGAATCATCAAATTGGTCATATCAGTTGGAATTTCTAATTTCTCATTTGGAAGGTGTACAGCAAGCCCTGCTACTAGGTTTCCCAATTCTTTTCGAAGCTTCGCATGGGAATCTCCAGATTGTTCGACGTTTTTCTGCATAAGGTGGGGACTAGGTTGTACAAGCGAGATTGCTTTGTCAGGACATTCTTCGATACATTTTGCACAGGATGTGCAATAGGTGAAGCTCTTCACAGTTGCTCCCACTTTGACCGTTGTATATTGAGAGTGTAGCCGTTCTCGCAATCTGCCTGTTATCATAGTCAAGGGGTAATCTTCATAGACTAAGGGTTTAGATACTAAACTCTCCATTGGTTCTTCATAAAATGGAAGTGGATCATACCCGAGGTTTTCGAGTTCTGTTGAGTATAGTTCCACCTTTCCTGATGATGTATTGAATATGTGGTCTTTGAATGGGATCTCTGGACTAGTCGTTCGAATTCCCTCTGGATGTATTCGGAGAGATTCGATGGAAATGTGTCTGCACTCCTCACTGCTCAAGGCTAGCTTGATGGCTTCAAATTCTGTAATCTGGAAATACTCTCCAAGACCTATTCTCTCTGCTATTCCTTTCCATATATCAAATTCACTCTTTGCTTCTCCTCGAGGTTCCACTATTTTCGGGGCAAATTGAACGATTCGATGTAATTCCGAGTGAATCAAATTATCATGCTCAAAAATGAATGTCGCTGGAAGTACAATATCACACTGTTTAGCGGTATCTGTTAGTTCAAGATCGATAGAGACTTTGAATGGTATCTTCTCGAATGCCTTGATAGTTTTCTTTGTGTTTGGCCATTGAGTCATAGGACTTGCTGCCTGAATTACTAAAACCTTCAGAGGACTTTCTTCATGGCTGAGCACATATTCAGGTATATACGTTCCAGAGGGAACGATAGGAAGTATCGAATCATCTAGAAAGGCATTAAGATTTACAGCTGAGCTATTGAAGGGACTATGGTCGGATGAGAGATACTGGAATCCTCCTCCAGAAATACCTAGATATCCACAGATAGCAAGAAGGCTGTGAACTGCTCTAGCTGACCAATTTCCATTAGTATAATGATTCATACCCGCTGGCGCAGTAGTAATCAGAGCTGGCCCATGAGTTGCAAAAGTCTTCGCTAATTTCTCTATAGTATCTACTGTTACCCAAGTTGTCTCACTAACTCGTTCCTTATCAAATTCAGAAACGCGTTGCTTGTATTCTTCAAACCCGATAACATAGCTGTTCACGAAATCTTTGTCATAGAGACCCTTGGAGATAATCTCGTTAGCAATTCCAAGAGCTAAAGCACCATCGGTTCCGGGTCTGATTGTTGTGTAAATATTCGCAACCTTGGCGTAAGGCGTTCTACGTGGATCGATAACTATCAGCTTTGCGCCATTGTCTATTGCTTCTTGGATGTACTTCTTACTATGAATACTCGATTCATGCTTGTTGGTTCCCCAGATAACAATGCACTTAGAATTAGCCCAGTCACTAAGTTCATGAGGTGGGAATTTTCCAACGTTGAATCTTGCCCCTTCATATGCTGCCTCAAAACAAATCTCAACTATCCCTGGTATCATTCTGTTACCGAAGACATTACAGAATCGAGATGCATATCGTGGAGCCATGCCATCATTACCTGATCCCGAATAGATGCCAACACTCTCTGGTCCATATTTTTCCTTAGCATTACTCATTCTTTTAGCAATTTCATCAAAAGCTTCATCCCAAGAAATTCGTTTGAATGATTCGTTGGATTGTTTAAGAAGTGGGTAGAGTAGTCTATCATCAGAGTACATTCTCAAGACATGCGCATATCCCTTTGGACAACATCTTCCCAGTGTGTAGGGATGATTGGGGTCTCCCTGAAGTCGAGTAATCACCCCATTCTCGACGCTTACTATGTATGCACAAATATCCGGGCAATTCAATGCACATGCAGAATAGTGCTTCTCAGATTCCATTACATTTCTTCTCTCGAAACTGTGTCATTAAGATTTCTGATTGTCCTAGTTTGAGATGTTGATATATAGGGAAAGGCTAATCATTTAGAAAAGGAAATCTAGAATCGGTGGTAATTTGTCAAAGCGGATATACACAAGAGCTGGCGATAAGGGAAAGACTGGACTTTTATCAGGAGAACGAATCGATAAAGATGACCCACGAGTCGAATCCTACGGAACAGTAGATGAGTTGGGCTCTTTCCTAGGTGTAGCTAAGGTTCATGCATCTGAGAGAATCACTCGGTACATTGACGATATTCAACAGAAACTCTTTCTCATAAATGCAGAATTAGCAACAAATACCGAATCTCTCGAGGATGATGATCCCCTTAGAACACTTGAACGAGTCACAGCCGAAGATGTCACGCATCTCGAAGAGATTGCTGATGAATTATCTGAAGAGCTTCCTCTGATCACAAATTTCGTGATTCCGGGCGGAACAAAGGCTTCTGCGTTTCTCCATGTCTGTCGAACAGTGTGTAGAAGAGCAGAGCGCCGTATTGTGTATTTTGCAAATTCTCATTATGTAAAGGGAGAACTCATTCGATATATTAACAGATTATCTGACTTGCTCTTTGTTATGTCAAGGTATGAGAATATCGAAGAAGGCGATGGTGATAAAATCATTTCTCGTCAAGGAACAACAAAGATGACCAAGGAGTAATTAGCTTTGACAAAAGCCTCCAGCGTAAACCTAGATTAGCGAAATGCTAAACGTATATACAGACATGTGATGATTTAAAAATGCGTTCAATGTTTGGTATCTGAAGATAGATATTTATTGTTCAATTGGGTATTTGAAAAATCGTAGTGAATTAAGACTTCTGTTGTTTGAAATTAGAAATGGATTCAATTTACTATTCTTGGAGTAAATTAATGCAAACCGGAGGTTCAATGTTCATATGAAATACATACATAGAAAATTACCAAAAGTCAAGTATGAGCCCATATCTGTAAGGGACCTCCTCACGACAATGAAGACTATCTCTGAACTTATGATTGATCTTGCTTACTCTGCTCTTCTTTTCTCGAATAAGGAATTAGGAGAATGGGTGATGGAATTAGGTTCTGAAATGGATAGATTACAGTATCAGCTATTCATGACTCTATCTCTTTCTGTGCGCAAAATCGAGGATGCAGAGCTGTCTGTGGGTCTGTTTAGAGTGTGTGTAACTGCTAATCAGGTTTCAGTTGCTGCAGCAGAGATAGCCTTAGTAGCCGTAATAGGGCCTGTGATTCCTCCTTTATTTAGAGATGCTCTGCTACAAGCTGAGGAAAAACTGATTACCGGAACTATTGTCCATGACTCGGAAATATCAGGTCTGAATCAAAAGGAAATTAATGATAAGTATCATATGGGCGTTGATATTACTGCTATTCGGAGAGATGGCGTTTGGACTATCAATCCTAAACCTAATTTTTCACTTCGCCCCGAAGATACAATATTCGCTAGAGGAACCGGTAAAGGTACAAATCGATTGTATGAGCTTGCGACCGGTAATAGTCAAATCAAGAAGGAGAAAAAAGATGAAAATGCGAAAGAACTCATCGAACTCTTTCTAGATATGAAGGAAACTTCAGAATTCATGGTTTCACTTGCGTATGCTGCTGTCAAGAATGGTGATAAAGACCTAGTTAATGAGATTGCGAGCCTTGAAAATAAGATGAGGCAACTTCATGAGACCCTAGGAAAAGAAATTCTTACACTTGAAGGTGACGTGTTAGAACGCTGGTCCTTACTTAGAATAGGGGATTCCCTTAGAGCAATTGCTACGGCTGCATGGGAAATGTCTTTTGTGCCAATTAGTGGGCTTGGCACTCACCCTGTAATTAGTGCCATTGTCAATGAAGCAGAGGAGATTGTGGCCCATATTGAAGTAATCGAGGATTCATTTCTTGCGAACATGACTCTTGAGGAATTAGCACTTGAGGATAAGTACGGAGTATATGTTCAATCTGTTCAAAGAAAGGGTCAATGGATCTATCGGCCACTTCCTGAATTTCGTCTTGAAGTCGGCGATACACTCATTGTTGATGGGTACAGAGATGGAATGACTGCACTTGAGCAGGATATCGCGAAGGAATAGTAATTCTGTGCTCATGAGATGATAATAGGGATGACTCAAATGACGAAAGAGGAGCATTCTTCGCGTGTGATTTCACAAATATCATCTTCAGTTATATCTGAACTTCGAAAGACTTCTATCATCTTTCGGACGGTTCATCGACCTAGAACTTTTGAACGAACTTTTCGTCAGTCAATATTTTCATTAGTATTTGATTTAGGTGGGCTCATTGCAGGGTTTTTGATGGTAACCTTTTTTGTTACCATCTCTGATGTTAAATGGGGCTTACTTCTCTATCCTGGTGTTTTAAGCGCTAGAGGAGTTATTGGGGGTATTTTCTCAGGCCGTATCAGTAGCGGTCTTCATACGGGTAGCATTTCTCCGACATTCTCCAACAATAGGAGTGAATTCAGGTTACTTTGGAGAGCAGTTACTGTTCTAACCCTCGAGAGTTGCATTCTTCTCTCAACTCTATCTTTCGTCATGGGCATCCTCTTTCTCGGTCTGCAAATTGTGGATATTGTTTCGATTGTAATTGTGATAACATCTACAATGGCATTATCGCTTGGGCTTGTTGCTCCAGTTACAGCTGCAGTTTCGTTTTGGTCATTCAAAAAGGGGATGGATCCAGATGTCATAGTATATCCGATAATGTCTACAGTGGCGGACATTACAGTATCTCTCATTTATGTGTCAATTTTATCCTTCTTTTTTGTGTATGCTGCTGGTCCTATACTAGTTGCAATTCCCGCTTTATTGTTAATAATTCTAGCAGTACGATTCCTTCGCGTTAATTCCAACAAACCTGCTTTTCATAAAACCATCCGAGAAACTTTCCTGACTCTTGTCATAGTGTCAATTATTGTAAACATTACAGGAACCGTTCTTCAATCTGTGAATAATTTCATTGGAAATAAACCTGAGATATATCTCATCTATCCCGCACTTCTTGATACTATGGGCGATGTAGGTTCAATTGTTGGGTCTACCGCAACAACAAAGATTTCCCTCGGTGAAATCGAACCATCATTAAGAGCTATACGACATCATCTCTCTGAAATATTAGCAGCAATCACAGCTGGGTTCGTAATGTGTAGTCTATATTCCATAATCGCAGCTAATGTGCTAATGCTTAGTTTCATCAATCTTCTATTACTTGAACTCGTGTTATTCCTAACTGCGTTAATCGCATCATTTCTGATGAGTTCAATTGCATTTATGGTAGCAATACAGATTTTCAAAATAGGGCTGGATCCTGATAATTTTGTTATCCCGATCGAGAGTTCTCTAGCTGATACAGTAACCTCCACTGCTCTTCTGATAGTACTAATCCTTCTTATGTACTAGAAGAGATGATGGCATAATCTAGCTGTTTCATTTAACTATCATTCCAAACTCGTCTAAATAACAAATACTTAGTTTAGGATTATAGAAGAAGAGTAATCAACGTCCCGAAAATCGTCCGTTATTATAGATTGCATTTATGTGCCTAGAAAATTGGCTATTTGTACTCAGAAATATCATTACTATTGAAGTTAATTAGAAATTCATCTAAAGAATCAATAAACTTTCTGAGTTGCGAAACATTATGAAATAAAATTCTAACCTTAGGATTACTAGTAACAACGTGTGACCCTAACAAGTGGCTTGGTTATATATACCACAACTTCGCAATTTTCTTTGTGGAATCATATATGATATTGGTCACTGAACTGGTCATTTAGTTTCAGAAACAGCATATCATGTGACCAGCCTATTGTAAGTTAACCACAATACAATGGAATTGATGTATAAATGACAGAATCGATTGAAATTCAAATTCAAGATTATAATGCATCTCTGGCAGAAGGTGTTGCCCAAATGTGGAATACCTGGGATGAGCTATGGCCTGGTGGTTTCACACAAGGAATGCCTTATACTGCAGAACGAGTCCAGAAGCAATTCGGAAAATCAGATGCTCTCGCAATTTTAATTGCAGTTGATCAGGAGAGCCAGAAACCTTTAGGTTCATGTACTCTCTTTGCTCATTGGAGAGACAAAGAAGCCGCTTATGTCGGGACGCTGGGAGTGTCTCCTGAAGCATTAGGCAAGAAAGTTGGCAAGAAACTTCTACTCGAATCAATACTGAGAGCGCAAGAAAAAGGATACACACGTGTTGACCTAAATACATGGGCGGGAAATATGAAAGCTGTTCCATTGTACAAGAAGATTGGGATGATGTGGAATCCAGAAATTAGCGGTGTCAACATGGAAGACTACATTCCTGGGATTTTGAAGCACCCTCTGTGTTCACCATTCTTCACTCCTGAGAGCGCTAATAATGCCTGGTATGATATGCACGTTCGTGAACCTGTGCAAGCTCCTGATGAGTATGAGCACAAAGGAATGACCGTGTATCCCTATGAATTTACTTCGGAGGGAAATTCTCTTTCTATCATAGTTGATCGCATAGGGCGAGGTATTACCGCAATTGATCGAACAATAAAGGATAGTAGAATTCGTGTCGAAGCAAGGGTGAACTCGCATACAATTCTTTGTGGGATGCCCTATTCATACATTCTCGAAATTGAAAATAGTGGTGACGCAACCATCGATGCCTTAGTCAAATTAGCTGGCTTTACCGGATTGCATTTCGAGGCTGCAGAAAAGACGAAACAACAAATTAGTCCTAGTCAGATTTTCACATGGGAAGTTCCGTTCCATGTTGATTCGACCACAGAACTATTTCGCGATGGAGAAAAAGGATCCAATATAGTAACGAACATCAAACTTGATGGAGTAGAATCAGAATTACATACAGGTCTCAAGATTAAACCCGCTGTTGATTTGCATACGCGTTGGGGTCAATGCAGAGTTGTTGCAGGAGGTACAGCTTCAATACCTCTAACAATTGTAAGTAATATCAAGGAAACGGTCAAAGCTCGAATAATATTGGATGATTTGGATGTCCCAATAAAGGTTGAGAATGAAAATGGTGCAGTAAGTTTTGATCCTGAAGGATTGGGAGGAACAATTCTCAACATATCGGCGGGATCTGGTCTTAAAGAAGGTACATATGATCTATGGGTACGTTTCGAAATAACTCCTGAATCTGGGCAGAAAGTTACGACTCGAAAATTCCGAATTCCAATCTTTTGTTTAGCGAAAAAAGGAATCGCTGTTGGACATGATGATAAACAAAAAAGACTCGTAATTGCTGCACCAAACTATACTGCTTCATTTGCAATTGAAGGTGCAATTCTAAGAGCCAGTGACTCATACGAGGGTGAATCTGGCAGTTTTCAGATACGGTCTGCGATAGGTCCCCCTTTCGGAATAAATCCATTCAGATTCGCGGAGAGACAATCATCTGTTTCCTCCACAGAATTTGAAACAATCATTACGATGAAAGCGAATCATCCTGATAGGCCTCTTTTGATTGAAGATCGTGCTATTTTTGAACATGGGACTGGTTTGGTGAGGCACGAAGTTTGGGTTACAAACACAAGTAAAGATAGTGAAACATTCCAGCTTCGACTAGCTGGTAGAGGTGGAGGAATCTCATTTTCCCGAGGTGAAATGTATGTCCCATTATCTGGCGGTGTGGTAAAAGAGCATCTCGGGAATTTCTATTTTGCATATCCCGCAGTATCAGGTGAACCATCTGATTATAGTGAAGGTTGGGTCGCATCGAAATTTGGCTCGAAAGCAATGGGACAATTCTGGGATATGGATTCAGTTGAAGAGTTTCGTTTAGGATATGGTCAGTTGAGCCTTATGGGATATCCGATGGTTACCCTAGAACCTGGTGAAACAAGAAGATTATCGCAGATTTGGCTTGCTTTTGGAGTTCAGGATTGGACCGATGTACAAAAGCTCTGGAAGTTTTATGTAAAGAAAGAATTTGAAAGTCAAGCCGAGTCTCTGAGAGTCCAGGAATTGCGTCGACTTGTTGACCTGAAAGTCGATACAATGGTAATTCCTCATCTCGATAGTACGGAATCCCAAATATCCCTTGCAAAGACGACTCTGGCACCCTTAATGGGTAAACTCAATATTTCTGCACCAGAAGGCTGGACTGTTTCTGTCGAGATTCCAGGTCCTGAAGCGAGTGAAGTCATCGAAGGTGAAACTGTTTCAAGTGATGTTCAGTTGATGCAGAACACAACCTACAACCTGAGACTGAGTCCCAGTAAGAAGGTCAGAGATTCTTTCAATATCCATAGAGGCATAGTCGAATTTGCGACTGACTGGGATTCTTCCAAACAATTCACCATTCTCCAACTCGGCTCTTCAACTAATAAGGTCGATATCACTGAGGAAATCGAGCAGGAAAAAAAGGTTCTACACGTGTCCAATGGTCTAATTAAATTCACAGTGTCTCCTGATTATGGAGGTTGTTTGATCTCATTACAGAATCAACATGGGGTCGAATTCATGACCAGTGCATTTCCAAAGGCTTCTCCCAAACCTGGGAGTTTCTTTGACAATTACTACGGTGGTGTCCAACCTCTCGTTTTTGATGAAGAACTGGGTGAAGATCTTGACAAGGCTCGAACAAACAAAGAATCAATGGTTGCTAAAAGCTACGAGGCTGGTCTATGGAAAGGTGTTGAGATTAGCTGGATTGGAAAGATACAGCAGCTAGCACGCGGAATACACTTTAATTTGAGGTATCTTACAGCACCTGGATGCCCTATAGTCCTCATCCAATGGCTCATCTCCAACAAAACCAGTGCGCCTATGAGGTTCTATCCCTCCTTCTTTGTCGATCCCAAGTTGGATGAACACTTAGCCAATGGCAGCATTACTACTGAGTGGAGTGGAAATGTTACCAACTT
>Ga0315542_1000384_pt1 | contig 27282 bp, 22 predicted proteins | sample SalMarSW160120MG_FD_202541 | JGI IMG/M metagenome (GOLD analysis project Ga0315542, IMG submission 202541) | Salt marsh sediment microbial communities from the Plum Island Ecosystem LTER, Massachusetts, United States - Salt Marsh Sediment SW1601-20 ... | reverse complement strand
GTTCGCTTATCACCTATCCCTGCGCCCTGCGCCTGGTCAGTTTTTCAAGCGAATCGGGAATCAGGATCACCTCCCACTACATTACCGCCATTCCGTCACACCCCAAGGGCTTTCCCGAATATGCGTATAATTACCTGGTAAAATCCGTCAGGCTTTATTTTTCCGCCGTATTGCGTCGCTATGGATTTTCGGTAAAAGAGCGGAAGCTGCTTATTCCCCAGCTCAGTGCCGCCCTGGTCGCTCATATAACGGGAGACGAGCATACGCCGCCTGTTCTCCTTGATGTAACGGGATTAAGTTTATGGCATAAAATAATGATAAGTTTCCGCAGAAAGCAGTTTGAATATATCCGGCAGGATTTGCCTCCACCGGACAACAACATCCGGATCAACCCGCTAAACGGTGAATGGCAAAAGCTTACTCTACCCTGAAAAGGCCTATGAGATTGTTAAAAAACTCCGAATAGACATTAAGAAACTGGTTCATTTTTTCCGGGGTAAGTTTTTCGCCCTTGCCGTCGGATTCGGGATTGGGCCACGGCGACTTGTCCACCGCTTCCTGAAAGTTGGCTTCGGTAATGAAGTTCGGGATGGGGGTTACGTCCTGGTAGAGTGACAGCGGCCCCAGCAAGACATACCCGTCACAAAGGTCTTTCAAATATAAACCGTCTCCCGGGTCAAGAAAAAAGTGGCGACTCAGCCAGTAGGGCTTTTTTATCTGTACATCCGCAAACGCGCCGGCGGTCACCCCGATTCCCTTTTGTTTATACTCGGAGGAAACCGCGCGCAGCAGATTATCGAATATCCCGTCCACGGGATATTCGATGGAAAGGCGTCCATCATTGTTCAGCCACCAGGGTGAATGCAGAAAAACCGAAGCACAGCGATCACCGATAAGTTTTTGTAGTTGATAGGCCGTGGAACCTGAATAGTCAAACCCAAGTTTTTTATAACGCGTCACCATGGCCGGGCTCTTGGCCCTGATAATACAGTATGCCTGGGGTAAAAATAACAGCGCCTTTGTTTTTGTCTCTATCACCTGTTTTTTTATAATATCCAGCATAAAATCGTCAATAATCAGATCGCCGTATATTTTTTTGTACACAACCGAGTCTTGCGGATCCTTCAGGCCTTTTTCTTCATGCATATGCTCAAAATGGATCTCAGGGCTTAATCCCAGAATGCGCATCGGCCTTTCATGGGCAGACCGCTTTTTATTTACGGACCAGACCACGCGCAGCAGATTAACATACTCTTCGTAGCCCCCCAGCACAAAACGGTTGAAAAGAAGTTGTTTCACCTGTTTCTCATCGAAGTCGGCGGCTGTTACCACGGCATCGATCTTCTTCTGGTCTTTTGCCAGCAGATTAAGAATACCGACGACGGTAACGCCCTTTTTATATATCTCGGGCACAAGCTTCACCACCAGGTCCACCTGCTGCTTGGGCTGAAGCGCTTCCAGAAACAGCATATTTCCCAGGAAGACAGCATCATGATCGTCAAACAACCCGCTGATATACGCGGCCGGCTCCTTGCCGTTTTGGACCAGGTCCTGCTTGTACGGTTCCAGCTTTTCCGCGCTCATTTTCGGAAGCTCGGGCTTGTTGTTCTGGCATCCCCGAAACATACCGGTAAAAAGAATATAGGCCACAAATACTCCAACCAGTAAGAGTATAAAGACCATCATGTTCATAGGTTTCTTCTGCTGCATAGACCGCCCATTCTATCGTAAGCCCGGTGATTTTTCAAGTAGCTGGTGTGATGAAGCTTGTTGTTTTTCAAAATATCTTAAGGAGATTATTCTAAAATACAATATCCTGGGGGCGGATTTTATCCTCTTCCGAGTAAATAACCGACCGTTCGATGACGTTTTTCAGCTCCCGGATGTTCCCGGGCCAGGCGTATTCCTGCAGTTTCTTTCTGGCCTCCGGTGACAAAAGTTTTCTCTGTTTTGCGTATTTACTGATAAAGTGCAGACAGAGGAGGGGGATATCGTCCCTGCGCTCCAGTAAATTGGGGATATTAATTGGGAGGACGCTGATGCGATAGTAGAGATCCTCGCGAAAACGATTGTCGACGATCATCGACTTGATATCCTTGTTGGTGGCGGAGATGACCCGCACATTAATCGGTACCGCATTGGTCCCGCCGACCCTGGTGAGCTGCTTTTCTTCCAGAACACGGAGCAGTTTGACCTGGGCCTCAAGCGGCATCTCCGCGATTTCATCCAGAAAAATGGAGCCGTTATGGGCCAGTTCGAAACTTCCCGGTTTGGAGCGGGCGTCCGTAAACGCCCCCTTTTCCGAACCGAACAACTCGGTTTCGAACAGATTGTTGGGGATGGCCCCGCAGTTTAAGGCGATAAACGGTCCGTCGCTGCGTGACGAGACATCGTGGATGGCCCTGGCCACAAGTTCTTTTCCCGTGCCGCTTTTTCCGGTAATCAGTACCGGGGCGTGCGAGTCTGAATATTTCAGAATAAGGTTTTTAATCTGCTTGATGCTTTTTGACTCGCCGATGATCGGTTCCAGGGCCTTGTGTACATTGACATCCTCCGGCGGTCTTAAATATTTTTTATTCTGGACCGCCTGCCGAATCGTACCCTCCAGTTCCCTGATGTCATAAGGTTTAAGGATATAATCATAAGCACCCAGCTGCACGGCCTTCACCACAAGGCTGATGTCAGCCAGCGCGGTCAGCATTATCACCGGGGGATGTGTTCCGCCGGACCCGATCTGCTCCAGAATGGAAATTCCGTTCATGTCGGGAAGATCAACATCCAGCAGGATAACATCAGGCTCCTCTTCCTTTGCCTTTTTTATCCCCTGCGTCCCGGTAAGGGCGGAGATGACATGGTAATCGTCCGGCAGGATCATTTTGAGCGTCTTGTGGGCATAGGCATCATCGTCAATAAACAATATCACAATCATGGCAGGTGTATACTTTATTATATCCGTACATTTTTTTCAATATGCATTACCTTGAGGTCTTTACGCAGACATGTTATTATCACGGACAATGTTTCCCGGGAATCTTCCGCTTAAAATCATAAAACAGAACCTGCTGGTGCGGGTCTTGTTTTTGTCGCTGCTTTATTCGATTATTCCCTTAAGTGAAATAATTCTGCTTTTTATCCTGGGGGCCTATATCGGAAACGCGGTAATCCTGATGTGCGCCGCCCTTACCGGGGTGCTGGGCGTCCTGATTATTGTGCTGCAGATACAGAGTACCTTAAAACGCATAAAAGCCAAGATAAAAGCGGGGACATATCCCGGCAAGGAGTTCGTCAGTCTGGCCGGGGTATTGCTGGGGGCCGTACTGCTGCTTACCCCGGGGTTTATTACCGATTTTTTGGGATTTCTGCTTTTTGTTCCCTTTTTCAGAAATAAAATCGGGAACATCATTACGAGTAAAATGGAATCACGGCTTAAGGATATTTACGAATATTTAAAGCTGTACGAGCTGTAAAGCCTATCCGAGTTTAAATATTTTATAAATCAGCAGCAGAATATTAAAATAAAGGTATGGAAAAATCCTAAAGAATTTCCACGGTTTCGTGGAGATACCGGCCATGCCCTCCAGGCCGGAGTTGAACACCCCTGCCGAGATGTATTTTTCCCTGCCGGAAAATATTTCGAACACATTATCGATCCAGATGGAGATACCGGGATTCAGGCGTTTTTTATTGCGTAATATCCACATCTCCCGGTCTTTAATGCCCCTGCCCACCAGAATAATGGCCGGATGGCTTTTTTTGATGGTAAGGATGACGTCCTCTTCGGTATGCGGGTTGAAATACCCGGAAAACCTGCCGATTATCTTCAGGGAAGGGAAGGAAGTGCGCAGGTTGCGTTCGGCCTGTTCCAGGTCATGTTTCTGCGCCCCCAGTAAATACACGGGATAACCGTTCTCCTCGGCCAGGTGCAAAAGATTAATAATCGTATCAAAGGGATTATAGCGCGTAAAATCACCCAGGTGCAGCAGGCGCCCCCCGCGCATGATCCCCCTGGAAACCGGTAAAATAAGAGATGATTCCGCGATGCATTTATAGTAATCCCAACGGCGGCGCGCCTTGAACAGTCCCTGCATGGTAAGAAAGGTCAGTTGATGATGGGTATTGCTTTGCAGTAATTGTTTTACGTATGTGTTGAATGATTCTTCATCCACAATATCAACCGGCACCTTTAAAAAATAGACGCGCTTTATCTTGTTCTTTATTTTTGTGGTAAGCTCCATGTTCCCTTCTCCAGCAGAATTATTTTTATTGCGGCAAGCACAAAGACCGCAGCGGTTTCGGTTCGTAACACACTGTTTCCCAGATACACGGGAACAAATCCGTTCTTTGTCAGAAGGTCGGTCTCCCGTTCGGAAAAACCACCTTCAGGACCGATGAGTACAGACAGAGCAGCCGGTGCCGGACGCAAAAGCTCATGCAGGCTTGTATCGGCAAGCGGTTCCTGATGACAAAAAACCGCGGGCTCATCACTGCGGCGCCTGCCGATAAAATCATCCAGGCAAAGCGGCTCCCATACTTTGGGCAGACTTACGGTTCCGCTCTGCTGTAATGCCTGCTCCGTTATTATTTGCCAGCGGGAAATCTTGCCCTTCAACCGGCCCAGGTCCTTTTTTCCCAGCAGGGTATAATCACTCACCAGGGGAACGATCGCCCGTACTCCCGTTTCAGTTGCCATGCGTACGATGAGGTCCATTTTTTTGCCTTTCGGCAGGCACTGCAGCAGGGTTATCCCGCACGCGGGATTTTCGGGCTGCTTTACCGACACAACCTTGAGGTGTATGCTACCGGCGGCAACCCGGTCCAGCCGAACCAGGCAGGTCCTGCCGTCACGGCTGATACCGTGAAAGGTCTCCCCCGGCTTTAAGCGCAGCACATGCAACAGATAATGGTAGTCACTGCCCCGAACGGTAACCGAAGAGTTTGCCTTTAGCTCACCGGGTAATAAAAACTGCCTCATCCGTTAATTACCGGAAATATGTATATGTACGGATCGCCTGCGCGGTCCGTCGAACTCACAAAAGAATATTCCCTGCCAGGTCCCCAGTACCAAGTTCCCGTTCACCACGGGAACCTGTACGCTTGAACCCATTAAACCGGCTTTAATATGCGCATCGGAGTTTCCCTCCGCGTGCGTATACCCGCCCCGTGCGGGCACAATAACGGAAAGCTGTGCGATGATATCCCGTACCACCGCCGGGTCCGCGGCCTCGTTTATGGTTACCCCCGCTGTGGTATGCGGAATATAAACCAGGCATACTCCCTCGCTCACCCCGGATTTTCCTACGATATCCCGGCAGGCGGAGGTGATGTTTATAAACTGCGAGCCCCGCTCTGTGCTTACTTCAAACCGTGAAAACGACATGAACCTGTGCTTTAAAGACGCTACCTTTCTTTAATAATGTCTACCGCTTTTTCCAGCACAATATCCGTGCTTAAATCGTATACCGGCGGATTGTTCTTGGTGCGGTTCAACTCACTCTTGATCAGACGCTTCAGGGCGATCTCCCGTAAGGCAATTCCCTGTTTTTTCAGGCGAGTAATAAAACTGTCTATAGCTTTTTCCGTAGCATGCGGATATTTCGTTACAAATTCACCAATTATGTTTTCCCTGATAATTTTTTCATAAGAGGCCTTTTCCGCGTCCGTAAACTCATCCTCTTTTACCTTGACATCCGGTTTTACCCCGATCTTATCGATGCTGATCCCCTTTGGGGTATAGTATTTGGCAACGGTCAGCTTAAAACCGGAATCATCCAGGACCCTGGCGTGCTGCACCGTGCCCTTGCCGTAAGAGGTTTGGCCGACAATCAAAGCCCTGCCCGTATCCTGCAGCGCTCCCGCCAGAATCTCCGCGGCGGATGCCGAACCCTTGTCTATGAGTACGATGATGGGGATGTTTTCCGGAACGATGGTCTTGTAGGGTGTGGCGTTATACACCGTATTCTCAGCGGGATTCCTGCCCCTCACGCTGACGATCGGTCCCTTGGACAGAAACAGGTCGGCTACCGCGACCACCGAGGGTAAAAGCCCGCCCGGGTTTAGTCGTTCATCGATAATCAGTGCCTTAAAGCCCTGTTTTTTGAAGTCCAGCAGTACTTCCTTGACCCGGTCGTATGTGTAGGAGGTATATTCGATAATCTTCAAATACCCGATCTTCCCGGGCATCATGGCGCTTTTTACCGTGGGAATCTCAATCACGGCCCTGGTGACCTTGACGTCGAAGACAAGGGACTCACCCCGCTGCAGGGTCATGGTGACGGTGGTGCCGGGTTTGCCCCGCAAGCGCCGAACCACCTCGTCCAGGCTCAGCTCCGTGGTGGAGTCTCCCTCCACCTTGATAATAAGGTCACCGGCGTGTACCCCGGCCTTATACGCGGGAGTACCCTCAATCGGAGTGATTACCTCTACCGGGAGCTTATCCGGACGTTTTCCCTCTTTGTCGAGGATAAACCTCTCCTTGGAAATGACCAGGCCGACGCCGCCGAACGACCCCTGCGATGTATCGGTGAGATAATGCAGATCGTCGGGCGTAAGGTAGGCTGAAAAGGGATCATCAAGCGCCGAAAACAGGCCTTTTAAGGCCCCGTTAATCAACGTATCCGGATCAAGTTTACTCTCGTCCACATAATACTTTTGGATATAATAATATATTTCAGCAAACTTCTCCAAAGCTTTCTGTGATTTATTATTATTGTTCTGGGCAATAAGATTCGGTGTAAGCGCAAGGAACAGTACCAGGAACACCAGTCCTACGGTAATGCCGACCCATACCAACCGCTCTCTTGTCAGTTTTTTCTTTTGTGTGTTTTCCATGATCTTACTCCATACAATAAATTACTGTAATTTGTCAACAACTCTCTTGACCTAAATATAGCACAAAAGTTACACTCCGGCTATTATGAAGCAAAAAAGATTCGTATTTCTTTGGCTCCTGATCTGGGAATGCCTCAAAATCATCCTGCTTATGGCCGCGGCCGGCGCCCTGTTCCACAAGACACTTCTCCTTAACCGGTCCGGAGTCTTCTGGCTGGTACTTCTCGGTTCCGGCTCCCTGGTAATTCCCCTGCTGGACCTGCTGTTGTTTTTACGGTTGCCCACATACGCCAATCTCCTTCCCATCGTAAAGATCGGAAAAATCATCACCGCCCTACCCTGCTTTTTGCTGCTTGTAGGCGAGCTTTCCCGCCGGCTTCTCTTTTCGCTGAATTTTATTTTCCTTCCTTTCCCCGTGAGTTCCTCCCTTTTTCTTTTTATAATTTTTTCGATAGATTTGATTTTTCTTTCTGTTATAATATCATTAAAAGAGGAAACCAGGAGGGACTAATGCATATCATCCCCATTGCAAGCGGAAAAGGGGGTGTGGGAAAATCACTTATCGCAGCCAATCTCGCTATTGCCCTGTCACAGGCCGGCAAGAAGGTTATATTGGCAGATCTGGACCTGGGAGGCTCAAACCTGCATATGCTGTTGGGATTGCGCTCCGTAAAAAACGGCCTCGGTACCTATCTTTCCAATGAAAAATTCACGTTTAGCGATCTGATAATAAAAACCGATTACGCGGGCTTGAAGTTCATTCCCGGGGATGCCGAAATTCCCGGCATGGCCAATCTTTCTCACGCCCAGAAGAACAAGGTAATCAAAAACCTCACCGCGCTGAAATCCGAATACCTGATTCTTGACCTGGGTGCCGGAACGAATTTTAATGTCATCGATTTTTTTCTTATTTCCAGCAAGGGGATTGTGGTGACCATGCCCACCCTGACCGCCACCCTGAACGCCTACCTTTTCTTGAAAAATGCGCTTTTTCGGATCCTTTACTCTTTGATAAACAAGAGCTCGCCGGCATACAAACTGCTGGAGGACCTGAAAAAACAGGGCGACGGGCTGCAAAAGATATATCTTCCCAAGCTGCTCCTGCAGATCAAGACCCTGGATAAAAAGGTATACACCGCCTTTACCACAAAGGCAAAGCATTTTCAGCCGCGCCTGCTGCTTAATCTTTTGGAAAACAAGAAGGACGCCGCCATTGCCGGAAGACTGCGCCGCTCCGTCAAGGAATACCTGGGCATAGACATGGAACACCTCGGGATTATGTACCGGGATGAGATGCAGGATATCGCCCTGAACTCCAGAATTCCCCTGTTGGTATACAAACCCCACTCCATCCTTTCACAGGCCGTATACCGCGTGGCGGACAAGCTGACCCAGTATACCGAAGATGAGGAGCAGCTTTTGGACATCTCTCATTTTGATGAGAGTTTCCAGATTGCGGAGTTGGAGGCGGAGATAGATTTTTCCGAACGCCTGCACTATATCCGTCAACTCATGCATACCAACTCACTCAGCCTGGGAGACCTGGTGGACATCATAAAATCACAGCATATTGAACTGGAAAAACTGAAAAAGGAAAACCAGTTGTTGAAAACAAAACTCTCCAAAGCAGTGCGGGAAGGTTTTAAGTTATAGACACAGCCGGAACAATGTACAAACAGCACCTGTGCGCGGGGCATGCGGGTATTCCCGGAAGTGAAATAAATGGCAGTTTTTTTTAAGGGCAACCTTGAACTCAGCATTAATCCTCAGGAAACCGAAGCCGCTTTAACATTTACGGTGGACCCGCAGGGCACCACCTGGACCCGTGAAAAGGTAATCTCCCTGTTGCGTGAAAAATCCGTCCTGGACGCGGTCAATCCGGCCACGCTGGAAAGCACGATCCGGAATTTTGCCGGGGTCATCCACGGCAGTCAGCGGTTGGTAATCGCCAGGGGCCTTCCCCCCCATCCGCCGACGGACAGCACCCTCATCTGGAAGGACCTCCCCCTCCCCGCGTCGTTACAACAGACCGCGCGGCGTCTGGCAGGCGAGGCCCCGCCGCCGGAGGTATACGAATATAGAACCGTAAAGGTTCCTGTTCATAAGAATAAAGGTCACGACCTGCCGGAAACCGCTGAAACGGCGGAAAACGCCTACCGCTTAGAGCGGAGAAAAACCCGGGTCACGGTATCTCCTACGGTGAAGAAACTCGCCTATGCGCAAAAGGGACAGCCGATCGCCTCATTCTCGGCCTCACTGCCGGGAACACCGGGTAAAAACATTTTCGGCCGGCTCGTTCCTTCCCCAAAACCCAAACGCGCTGCGTTTTTTTATGGTGATGATATCGAACAAAAGGGAAACAATATTTTTGCCGGCAGATCAGGCATTTTACGGATTGGTGCGGATTGGGCGGACATCGTTCCCTTCAGCAGCGGGTACTACCGGGTATATACCTCCGGGGACGGGCTGGACTGTTTTTTTGATTTTTCTCCGGGTTCACAGATCAACGAACAGGAAGCGGCCGCTGAAATAATGAAGCTTGCCCGCCGGCGGGGATTCGCCGATCAGGATCTGATACCCCCCTCCACCCTGCGGGGGGTTTTGCAGCAGGCGGCCCATTATAAGCGTGCGGTAAAAAAATATTCGCTGTGTACTGAAATCGAGCCCCTCATAAAACTCACCGTTTCGCCGGACAACCTTTCAGCTACGCTGTCGCTGCGCAAGGGCAGGGGTCTGGGCAGACAGCTTCTTCTGGGCGAAATAGGGGCGGTCATCAGGAACTCAAGGCTGAAAAACCTGGACCTGGCCAAGATTAAACAGGATATCCTTAAATTTACTAAAAGCAAGTCCCGTACCTTGAGCGGATATGTTCTGGCCACCGGGACCCCTCCCACCAAGGGAGAAGACGGGGAGATAGCCTGGGAAATAGAGTTCGAGGATCCGGAGAAAACCGCGTCCCTGAAGGCGCTCCTGGCGGAACACCTTACCGCGCCGGGAGAGTTTCCTTCTTTAAAAGAGTTTCCCCCCGACATGGTGAGTGCCGCAGCGCAGGTGCATAAAGACGAGCGCCTGGCGTATATAAAACCGCCGACAAGGGGGAGCGAGGGGCGCAGCGTCTACGGAACCAGGATAAGCGGTCTGCCCGGCAAAACCGTATCGTATTCCCTGTTTGAAAACGTGGCCCATTACGGTCATCACCTGATTGCCCGTGAGCACGGATTCCTGGAACGCGGAGAGGATGACGGTAAAATTTTTCTGCGCATCAGGCCGAGCCTGGATGCCGTACCGACGCTCAAAATTTCACCGGATACTATGCAGGCCTTTTTGTCCATACGGCCGGCCAAGGGTGTGGGCAAAGCACCCGGGGTCCAGGCCCTGCTGACCTTCCTGAACGAGGAGGGGGTCACCGCGGGAATAAAACAGGAAGCACTGCGGGAGGCGGCGGCGCAAAGCGCAGACGGGGCAGTGGTAGAGAAGGTATTAGTGGCGGAAGGACAGGCGCCCGTCCACGCTGTCGGTGAACGCATCCAGTTCCATATTCACCGGGCCAGCGGAAAACCGGTGCACATCATGACGGACGGGCGTGCCGACTACAAGCAGCAGGATAAAATCACCGTGGTAAAAAAGGGTACCCTTCTGGCGGAAATCACGCCCGCGCTTGAGAGCGGTCGCGACGGGGTGGACGTACTCGGCAACAAAATCCCGGCCGGGCAGAAAGCCGGCCAAACCATTACCACCGGGAACAACATCACCCGGACACCCCAGACCAACGGGAAAATAAAGCTGACGGCGGGGGCGGACGGTGAGCTTATTTTCAAGAAGGATTTTATCGATATCCGGCGGTTCCATACGGTAGCGGGCGACGTGGGGCTTGAAAGCGGCAATATACGATTTCCGGGCGCGATTTACGTACGGGGTTCGGTATTATCCGGATTCAGTGTGCTTTCCGGGGATGATATCGTTGTGGAAAATGTCGTGGAAGACGCGCTGCTTTCGGCCGAAGGCTCGATCACCGTAAAACAGGGGATCAAAGGAAACGGAAAGGCTATCCTCAGGGCAAAAAAGGAGATCGGCTGCCTGTTTGCGGAAAAGGCCGTTATCCTGGCCGTGGGGGAAATTCACATCAGGAATTCACTCCTGCATTGCGATATCAAATGCAACAGCAGAATCATTCTGGGGCGGGAAAAGGGAACAATCATGGGAGGGATGGTAAAAAGCAAATTCGGCCTGGAGGTAATCAACCTGGGTGCCGCAAGTGAGGTAAAAACAAACATCTCCTTCGGACAGGACTACCTGGTGGGCAACCAGATTGAAATTGAGGAAAAGGAAATAAATAAACTGGGAGACCGGGTCCTGGAATACGACGCCCAAATGAGGAACTACGAGCGGTCATCCGTTTCGAATCAGGGCGAACTGCGGCGGATTCGGGAGGAAAAACTGCAGTGCCTGAAAAACATAGAGAAGCACAGTCAGAGGCTTTTTCTGCTGCGGGAAAAATTCGAGGAACATTTTCCTTCCGAAGTGATCGTCAAAGGGAGCGTTTTTCCCGGAGTAACCATCGAAAGTCACGGTAGAAAATATGAAGTGAGGGAGGAACAACGCATGTGCGCCTTTGTGTTCAATCCCAGGATAGGAAGCGTAGAGAAAAAACCCCTGACATAGCGGAAGCGGCGCCGCTGCGATGATCCACCCAGACCGGTGCCTACGGCCGGGCGTTAAGAGAATTTTTGCAGCAGAAATTCCGCAAGCTCACGGCTGTCATTCTTGATTTCAATCGACTGTTTGGGGAGGTGCATGGCCTGGGCAAGGCCTTCGGGCAGCTCGGGCTCATGACCCGTGGCCTGCTTTAAGGTCTCCCTGAATTTGGCCGGGTGTGCAGTGGCCAGGCAGACAATATGGGGAGGCTTCCCGGCGGAAACCCTCCCGTCGGCAAGCGGTACACCATCGGCGGCCAACACCCTTCTGGCGGCCAGGTATCCCACCGCCGTATGCGGATCAATAAAAAGGCCGTGCTGTTTATAAAATTCCGTAATCTGTTCCATGGTCTGGGTGTCGTTTACCACCTCCCCGTGGATCATGCGCACCATTGCGTCATGGTCATGCCCGAATATCTCCTGCATCCTCTCGAAATTGCTCGGATTCCCTACATCCATGGCATTGGACAGGGTATGCATGGACGCCCGCGGAGAAAAAACATTGTGCTCCAGGTACTCCGGCACGACATCGTTTATGTTGGTTGCCGCGATAAAGCGGGATACCGGCAGCCCCCAGCACCAGGCGTAGATGCCGGCGGTCAGGTTGCCGAAATTACCGCTGGGGACACAAAACAAGAGGTCGCCCTCTATTTCCTGTCGCAAACGGGTATAGGCGTATATATAGTAGAATGATTGGGGAAAAAGGCGCCCGATATTAATCGAATTGGCCGAGGTCAGGTTGATGCCCGCTCTGAGCCTGGAATTGCCGAAGGACTCCTTTACCATACGCTGGCAGTCGTCAAACGAGCCTTCCACCTCAAGGGCGTGCACATTGGCACCCAGGGTGGTAAGTTGTTTTTCCTGCAGATAACTCACCCGCCCCTTGGGGAAAAGAATCACCACATCGATATTCTTCTTTTTAAAGAATGCCCTGGCCACGGCGCTCCCCGTGTCGCCCGACGTGGCCACCAGGATGACCGCGTGCTTGTTCTCCTCAGCCAGAATCTCCTCCATAAAAGAAGCCAAAAAACAGGCGCCGAAGTCCTTAAAGGCAAAAGACGGTCCATGAAACAACTCGAGCAGCGAGATCCGTTCATCAACCCGCCGGAGCGCGGGCGAAAAATCAAAAGCCCTTTTTATAATCCGGGAAAGCACCTCCGCATCCACCTCGGAATCAAGAAATACATGGCTCACCTGTTCCGCGATCCGGCAAAACGAGGCGGTTTTGTCCCATGACTCAAACAGGCTGCGCAGATCGGGGATTTCAAGCGGATGATATAATCCCCCGTCGGGCGCCAGTCCGGTAAAAAGCGCGTGGGTAAAAGTGGTTTCCGCCGCTTTGTGGCGGGTGCTATGCAATCTCATTGCTGTTTCCTGAAAAAAGCCGTATGCAACGTCTGTAATGCGTTGTTTTTATCCTTATTATGGATAACAAATGAAATATTCCTTTCGGAAGATCCCTGGGCAATAGCCAAAACATTAATGCCTTTCTTGCCCAATGCGCTGAACAGCTTACCGGAAATTCCGGGGGTACCCCGCATATTGTCACCGATCACCGCGATAATTACCAGGCCTTCCCGGTGATCAAACTCGTTTATGGCTTTGCTGCGCAGCACCTGTGTCAGTTCCTTTCTTAAAGCCGAAACCGCCTTTTGTGCCTCGGACTGTTTTAACCCCAGGCAGATGGTATGTTCCGAAGATGCCTGGGAGATCAGGGTAATATTGACCTGTTCGGCCGCAAGGATAGAAAAGATGCGCGCCGCGATTCCCGGTATCCCCACCATACCGCCGCCTTCGATATTAAGCAGTGAAATATCCTCGATACAGGCAATACCCGTGATGGCCGAGGCGTGCCGCTGTATTATTTTTTTTATGGTTGTTCCCGCGGCCTCCGGAGCAAACGTGTTTTTTATGATAATCGGAATATCTTTTTCAACCGCGGGGAGCATGGTATTGGGATGAATTACCTCCGCCCCAAAGTACGAAAGCTCCATGGCCTCCTCATAACTCATTTCGTCTATGGTAAACGCCTGTGCAACGGCGCGCGGGTCCGCACTTAATACGCCGTTCACATCGGTCCAGATCTCGATTGCCCCGGCCCCCAGCCCGGCACCGATAAGGGAGGCGGTGTAATCCGAACCATTGCGTCCCAGTGTGGTGGTTACTTTGTTCTCGCTTGCCGCGATAAATCCCGTTACCACCGGCAGCCCCTTCAGGCTCCCCAGGTGTTTTCTGATGTTGGCATAGGTCGATTTATAATTTACCGCCGCCTGACCGTAGGTATCATCAGTGACGATAATCTTGCGGGCATCGATCAACACCGCGTCGATCCCGCGCTGTGCCAGATAACGCGTCAGAAGTTCACAGCTTAGACGTTCCCCGAAACTCATAACCAGGTCCAAAATCCGCGGCGAGCATTCCCTGATAAGCTCCACCCCGTGCAGAAAATCCTCCAATTCTGCCGATAACCGTTCCAACGCGGGAAGCACCGTCACCCGTGCGGCCTCATCCATGAGGGCACCGACCGTTTCCGTATGTTTTTCCCTGATGGTACGGATAACGGTATGGTAGTCCTTGTGCCCGCGTTCGGCCAGCCGCGCCGCCTCTATCAGCAGGTTGGTTGTTCCCTTCATGGCGGAAAGCACCACCACCAGGGGTTGCCGTTCGTATTCCCGGGTAATAATATGAGCAACCTGTTGGATACAAGAGGCGTCCCCTACCGAACTGCCCCCGAATTTCATGATTTTCACTGCCCCATAGTATACATTTTTTACCGGTTTATCTATCCCCAAAGGCCAAGAAAAAGGAAAAATGGAAAATTATGCGTGGTTTTTTTTTCCATCTATATTATACTGGAAAAGTAAGAAACGAATATGACAAGGATAACTCTATTCATACTCTGCTGCCTCGGTATTTTAGGCTGTGTCTCCTCTCCCCTCCCCCTTGAAGAACAGGTGGTTTTCCCTACAGGCAATACGGACCAGGCTTCCGGGGAATACCTGCACGCGGTTTCACAAGCACAGATCCAGGTGGAAAAACTTATCACCGAACCGCTTTATCCGGTAAAAAAAAGGGGGAAGATCCTTCTCATACTCCATGATCAGAACAAAGACTCCTATCCCGAGGTATTTGTGCTGTGCGCAAAGGTATCCTCTCCCCAGTTCGCCGATTATGCGTTTTTAGCCGATTACGCACGACTTAGAAATAAAAATCATAATGTAATTATGTTCTATTTGTTATGTTTCAAAAACACCCTGGGCCAACTGAGTCTTAACTCTACCACCGAAATTGGGGAAAAACCGGTGTTCAGGTCCTTTTCACTGCAAACCTTCATCCCCTCCGATCCGGGCCATATCCTGTTACGGCTTGCTTTTTTTACTGCGGAAGGGAGTGATATAGAGTTTTACCTGCAAAACAGCCCGGACACGGCCCCCCGGCAGATTGTCAGCGGGCAAGAATCAGCCGATTCGTCCATAGCCGTTACCGATATTAACGACGATGGAATCGCCGATATAATTCTCTCACACAAACAGGCGGAGGATGGAATCGGATATGAAACCACCATGCGTTGGTATCGCTTCAACGGGAAAACCTATGCTCTCTTTAAAACCACTTCGATTGTGCGGAATCTTAAAAATTTCCTTGGCAATATAAAAAAGATGCTTTCAGGCGGTCAGATTTCACGATTTGTCACTTACGCCGTAGAGCCGCAGAGTCTGAAAGCCTTAAGGGAAAAAGGGAGTTCGGATTCCAGAATAGCATTAAGGGCGTTGAACATGGACTCCCTGGTATCGCAATCCGGCCTTTCCGTCTATAATTTCATGAAAAGGATAAAAGAGCTGGTTTTTCCGGATATTCTCGAAAATCCGTTCATCAGTAAAAGCAGTCTGGGCCGCCGGTTTAAGCTGACCTTTAAGATCATCGATACGGACAATATACCATTTATCTCGGAAAGCCTGCTTTATCTGAATAAAAACCCCTTCGGCCCTCACCAGTTCTTTTTTAATCCTTAGTTAGTGGCACGAAGCCTGCGCCTAAACAAAGCAAAACATACCTTTTGTCTGTAATCCCTAAGCTCCGGGCTATAAAACCTTTGTCTTGAACTCGAACCTTTTCTCTCTGAACAAGACTTTGCATGCGTCCACAACATCAGGATCATAGTAAATACCCCGCATCTCCTCTATGTGCCTGATCCCCTGTTCTATACCCAGCGCCGCGCGATAGGGCCGATCGGACGCAATAGCCTCAACAACATCGGCAACCGTGAGGATCCGGGCCAAAAGGCCTATTTCTTCCCCGTGTAAACCCTGCGGATACCCGCTTCCGTCCATATATTCGTGATGCTGGTACACTATCTGGGCAATCGGCCAGGGGAACTCGATCTCTTTCAAGATGCTGTACCCGATATGCGGATGGGTTTTTATCAGATCGAATTCTAGTTCACTTAAGCGTCCGGGTTTGGAGAGGATTTCGGAAGGAATGGATATTTTACCGATGTCGTGAATCAGCCCGGCCATATTGATCGCCTCAAGCTCATGATCTTTGAGTTTCATCTGCTGGGCAATCTCTCCGGCCAGCTCCGAGACCCGCTTTTGATGTCCGGCGGTATAGGGGTCTTTCATGGCCAGCAGTTTGGCAATAACCTGGATCGTCCCTTTTATGATAATCTGGATATTTTCCAGACTCTGTCTGAGGGATTCCTCAACCCGTGTTCTGTTTTCCACCTCATCAATCAGCTTGTGCGTGGTTTTCATCAACTCCTCGGTACGTTCCACCACCATGTTTTCCAAATTATAATGCATACGCTTCAGCTCTTTTTCAAGGTACCATTGGGAACTTAATGAGGCCACAAACTGACAGATTTCCAGGGCATTAAAGGGTTTTAACAGGTAAAACAGCTTGTTTCCGGGAGGAATACGCCGTCTGATATCGTTCAGATCAATCTGATCGTCTCCGGTAATCAATACAATCTGAATATCTTTATCCAAAGCCCGGATTTGTTCCGCCAGCTCTATCCCGCTTTCACCGAAAGCAAGATGTACATCGATAAAGATAATGGCGTAGGACTGGCCGTGATTCTGCCCCAATACGTTCAAGGCCGCGTTCCCTTCCCGGCAGAGGGTCAGATCAAGATCAATCCGTTCCTGCTCGGATTTCTCCCCCGCGACGTTATTCCAGAGTAAAAGTGTTTCTGATGTCAGGATTCTTTCATAAAGATTTAAAATACTCTCTTCGTCATCAACCGCAATCATCCTTATATTTTTCGTTACCACTCTATTCATTGCCATACCCAATATCGCTCCTCCTTTATTATTGTTCCGTCAACTTTAAACAATGAATTGCAGTTATAAGATAAGTTTTTTAATAGACATATATATCAGGGAGACGTTTGTTTTCTCCGCACACCGGGATTACGTGTATATTGAATGACCATACGATTGAAAATCCGGCTCATTTTCAATTATAATGAGTACGAATGCAAATTGCAAATTTTTTTCCGGTCCCGCGAAGCTTACAAGCAAAATATATGCCCTACTTGAAGAAAAAATATTGATAATTTAGTATATTATTAATAAATTTAATTAGAGAAAATTATGGGTGATTTTGACAACGAATTAGATGTACAGATCAAATCAAAGCCGGAGGCAGAAACTCCGAAGATGTACCGGGTTATTCTGCATAACGATGATTACACCACCATGGAGTTTGTGGTGGAGGTACTCGTCAAGGTCTTTCGTCTGCCCGCACAGGACGCAACCAGGATAATGCTTGACGTTCACCGTAAGGGACAGGGGCAGGTAGGCGTATTTACCCGGGACATCGCCCGGACAAAGGTAGCGCAGGTTCATTACCTGGCAAAACAGCGTGAGTACCCATTGAAGTGTACGTATGAAGAAGCTTAGACAAGGAGTAGGAAACACAAAGTGAATATTAATAGGGAATTAAACAACATTATTTCAGTCGCGTACCAGAACGCCAAGGAGAAACGGCACGAGTTTCTTACACCGGAACATATCTTATACGCCGCCTTAACAGTTGATGAGGGGCGGCAGATTTTCCGGGATCTGGGCGCCAGTGCCGAGCAGCTTTCAAAAAACCTGGAACATTATTTCTCGGAACACATGAAAGGCGATTATGATGACGAACCCATTCAATCGGTGGGGTTCAAAAATATAATGGAGCGGGCCTTTCTGCACGTTGTGTCGGCGGAAAAAGAAGAAATGGATTTTGGTGATGTGCTTGTGGCCCTGATCGATGAAAAAGACTCTTTCGCGGCCTTCTTTTTAAAACAGGAAGGAGTAACCAGGCTGGATTTGCTGCGCTATGTGTCTCACGGCCGGGCCAACTATGAAGCGGAGGAGAATATTCCGGGTGAGGACCGGGAGGACGAGGAAAATCAGGGAACCGCAACCAAAAAGACCAGCCGCCTGCTCAAGACCTTCGCCACCGACCTGACTGAAAAGGCCGCGAAGGGAGAGATTGATCCCCTGATCGGACGTGAGGATATCTTACGCCGGACCATTCAGGTACTATGCCGGCGCCTGAAGAACAACCCGGTGCATGTGGGAGACCCCGGCGTGGGAAAGACCGCCATCACTGAAGGGTTGGCCCAGATGATCGTGGACGGGAAGGTGCCCAAACCACTGGAAGGATACCGCATCTTTGCCCTGGATATGGGCGGTCTGATTGCCGGAACAAAATACCGCGGGGATTTTGAGGAACGCCTGAAACGGGTGCTGCAGGAACTGCAGCGGATGGAACGGGTGATCCTTTTTATTGATGAAATTCATACGGTTGTAGGGGCCGGCGCGGTATCGGGAGGCTCCATGGACGCCTCCAATATATTAAAGCCGATATTAGGTTCGGGCAAACTGCGCTGCATAGGGTCAACCACCTATGAGGAATATAAGAAGTACTTTGACCGGGACCGCGCGCTTTCGCGGCGGTTCCAAAAAATCGAAGTCAATGAGCCCACGGTTGAGGAGACCTATAAGATATTGGTGGGCATAAAGGAGTATTACGAGAAACATCACGAGCTTGAATACACGGACGATGCCCTGCACGCGGCCGCCGAACTTTCGGCCAAGTATATCAATGACCGGTACCTGCCGGACAAAGCCATAGACGTGATGGATGAGGCCGGGGCCTACGTGCGCCTGTTCCCCGATGCCCCGGGCAACAAGAAAAAGAAGCTGACCGAGAAGGATATTGAAAAGGTGGTGGCGGCGATCGCCAAAATTCCCGAACGCAGTGTCTCATCCACCGAAAGCATCAAATTGAAAGACCTGGAGGGTGAGCTGAAATCCATGGTATTCGGCCAGAACCACGCTATTGAGCTGGTGGTACAGGCAATCAAGCGCTCACGGGCAGGCTTTCACAAACCGGACAAACCGATCGCCAGCCTCCTGTTCGTGGGCCCTACCGGCGTAGGAAAAACCGAGCTGGCGCGCCAGCTTGCCGCATTCATGGGCGTTCCCCTGCACCGGTTCGATATGAGTGAATACCAGGAAAAGCATACGGTCTCCCGCCTGATCGGGGCGCCCCCGGGCTACGTGGGCTACGATGAGGGCGGACTCCTGACGGACGCCATCCGCAAGAACCCGCATTCCGTGCTGCTGCTTGATGAAATAGAAAAAGCGCATGAAGATATCTTCAACATGCTGCTGCAGATCATGGATTACGCCACGTTGACCGACAATAACGGGAAAAAAGCGGATTTTCGCAATGTGGTACTGATCATGACCTCCAATGCGGGGGCCAGGGAAATCGGCAAGCCCCTGGTAGGGTTCGGAGAGAGAAACATCAACCGGGATGCAATCAGCGGCGCCCTGGAAAATATCTTTACTCCCGAATTCCGCAACAGGCTGGACAGCATCGTCACCTTTAACAACCTTGACCTGGAGATCATGAAACTGATTGTAAAAAAGGAGCTTGGAGATTTCGAGGCCCAGTTACGCGAGAAAAAGGTCAGCGTTGCCGTCAGTGACGAGTGTATTACCTGGCTGGCCGGGAAGGGTTTCTCTCCACTTTTCGGAGCGCGCGAGGTGGGCAGGCTGGTACAGGAAAAGATCAAAAACTTTTTTGTGGATGAGGTGCTTTTCGGCAAACTGGCCGAAGGCGGCGAGGCCTTTATCGATATCAAAGATGATGAGGTAACCATAAAGCTTATCGATACCTGAAAAATAATCCATGCCTATTTTTCCTTTGAGTAAAGACATTATATTCCCACCGGTAGAGCTTGCGAGCGAAGAGGGGATTATTGCCATGGGCGGTGATCTCTCTTCCGATCGTTTGCTGGCCGCCTACCGTCAGGGGATATTCCCCTGGTACAGCCCGCCCGAACCGATTCTGTGGTGGTCACCGGACCCGCGCATGATCCTGTTTCCGCATGAGGTCCGGATTACCCAGTCAATGCGAAAGGTCTTAAAAAAAGGAACCTTCTCTTTTACCTGCGATAAAAACTTCCGGCAAACCATGCTGGGCTGTAAAAAGCCGCGTAAATCAGGTCCGGAAACCTGGATCTCGGAAGAGATACTTGAATCCTACTGCCGCCTGCACGAGCTTGGGTATGCTCATTCGGTGGAGGTCTGGAAAGACGGGGAGCTTGTCGGCGGGCTTTACGGAGTTTCGCTGGGCTCGGTGTTTATCGGCGAGTCCATGTTCCATACGGTAAACAACGCCTCAAAGGCGGCATTTATTGTCTTTTCCCTTCGCCTGGCTGAGTTGGGATTTTCCCTGATCGACTGCCAGGTATATACTCCCCATCTGGCCAGTCTCGGCGCCTGGACCATTCCCCGCGGCCAGTACCTGAAACTGTTGCGCCAGTGCCTGCAGCATAACGACCGCCGCGGAAGCTGGCGGGATATTTTTAGGAACGGGCATGGGGTGAGAGGTCCTGCCGCCGTATCTTAATAGAGTACTTAGTGGTCCAAACCGTGGACCTGGGGCAAGCGAAAATGCGGTGTAGCGTGCCGCGAGACTTTGCGGCGAAAACGGCCTAACCGCCGCTTACCTCGGTGAGTTTCAGGCTTTGGACGATCCGTTCCAGAACCGGCATAAATCGTTTTGATGATTCTCCCGGTTGGTAGGCGATTGTCATCACATACAATATGTTATTGTATTTAAGCAGAAATATCTCGCCGCTGATGTTCGCCTCCAGTTCGGTTACCTTTGCGTGGAGCCATTTCTTTTCAGCGATAATGACCGTATCCGGTTCTCCGTGAGAATAGGAGCCATCCCGCATCAGCTCCGTAAAATATTCTTTCAGTGTTTTATCCTTTGCATAATTCAGGGGAGTAAATTGGATGCCGAAAGCCGCTTTTCCCTTGAGGTTTTGCGCCCAGCCGGGCGAGAGGATCAGTATTCTTTCAGGGTTTTCCTCACGCTGCCAGCTTTCCGGATAGCTGAAGGAGAGTCCGACAGTCTTGTTGGTATATTCGGCCGCGTCCTGGGCCCACATAACGGGAACACAACCGCAGGTAATTATCCATAGTAATAGAAAATATCTCGTCTTAAACATACACCGTCAAAGGCCTTTCTAGGCGAAGTATATACTACCGCCGGTCACAATTCAAGCTGATTTGAAGTATTGACCTTAATCCCCTTTCACTTTATACTGGCGAACTTAAAGTACAGTAATTATGAGGAGAGTAGAGTGAATAAAAAACTTAAAATTTCTATCTTTGTCCTTGTTTTATGCCTTATATCACTCCTCTGTTTTGCGGATCAGCAAACAGGAGGAGATAAAAACACGGATTTAATGTGGATTACCTGGATCGGGTCCATCGCGGCCCTGGTTTTCGCGGCCATACTGGCCGTACGTGTCTTAAAAAAAGATCCGGGTACTGAAAAAATGCAGGAAATAAGCAAGGCCGTGCAGGAAGGCGCCTGGGCGTATCTCAGCCAGCAGTACAAGATTGTCGCTATTTTCTTTATCGTGCTTTTTCTGCTTTTCCTGGGCCTATCCTTCGGTCTGGGGCTGTTGTCGCCGTTTGTGCCTTTTGCCTTTATTACCGGCGGTTTTTTCTCCGGTCTGGCGGGCTTCATCGGGATGTATGTGGCCACGCGTTCCAATGCGCGTACTGCATGGGCCGCCAAAAAAAGCCTTAATTCAGGCCTGCGCATCGCCTTTAATTCGGGGACCGTCATGGGTATGGTGGTTGTCGGACTGGGACTGCTTGACCTTTCCATCTGGTGGACGCTGCTGAAGTATGTGTTCCTGCCCATGGGAATGATCAAAGACATTGCCGAAATTCCCCCCATCATGATTACCTTTGGTATGGGGGCCTCATCCATGGCCCTGTTTGCCCGTCTGGGCGGCGGTATTTATACCAAGGCGGCCGATGTCGGGGCGGACCTGGTAGGGAAGGTTGAGGCCGGTATCCCGGAAGACGATCCGCGCAATCCGGCGACCATCGCCGATAACGTAGGGGACAACGTCGGAGACGTGGCGGGCATGGGTGCCGACCTGTACGAATCGTATGTCGGTTCCATTATTGCCACCATGGCCCTGGGGTCCGTTGCCGCAATAGGACTGGATTCGATTTCCCCGCTGCAGGCCATCCAGATTCCCGTATCGTTGGGGACAATCGGGGTGCTCTGTTCAATCATCTGCACGTTCCTGGTACGGGCCAAGGAGGACGCAACCCAGAAGGTTTTGCTGCGGGCGCTTCGTTTCGGCACATACGGATCCACAATCCTTATTTCCGTTCTTTCGTTCGCGCTGATCTATTTCGTACTGGGCATCGGTTTCATCGGCATCTGGGGCTCCATTATGGTAGGGCTTCTGGCCGGTAACATCATCGCCTATTTTACGGAATACTTCACCTCGGACCATTACAAACCCACGCGCAACCTTTCCAATGAATCACTGACCGGACCGGCCACCATCATTATCGGCGGTCTGGCCTTGGGCATGGCTTCCACATTGATTCCCGTTGTTACCGTTGTTATTGCCACCCTGGGGGCGTTCTTCTTTTCCGGTATGAGTACCGGGACCTTGAGCCTGCCGCTGGGGCTTTACGGCATCGGGATCGCAGCCGTGGGCATGCTTTCCACACTGGGAATCACCCTGGCCACCGACGCCTACGGACCGGTGGCGGACAACGCGGGAGGAATCGCGGAGATGGCCGGTCTTGAACCGGAGGTTCGTAAAAGAACCGATGCCTTGGATTCCCTGGGCAATACCACGGCCGCAACGGGCAAGGGATTTGCCATTGGGGCCGCCGCCCTTACCGCGCTGGCGCTGTTGGCCGAGTTCGGGAACAAGGTGCTGGAGTTTCTGCGGCACGACGCGGGCGGCATCTCGCTCGCCTTTAAACAGTTTTACGGCGAAATCTTGAATTTTCCGAACTGGCAGGCGGCCGGGTTTCCCCTCAACCTGACCTTTCTTAAAATCGACCTCTTAAACCCGATCATTCTTGTCGGTCTGTTTCTCGGGGTGGTGCTGCCGTTTGCCTTCTCATCCCTGTCCATGAAAGCGGTCGGCCGGGCGGCGGGAAGTATGGTGAAGGAGGTCCGCCGTCAGTTTAAAGAGAACAAGGGTATTCTTGAGGGAACCGAAAAACCGGATTACGCGGCCTGTGTTATGATCTCAACCAAAGGTGCCCAGCGGGAGATGATTCTCCCCTCGCTTTTGGCGATTATCGCGCCTGTTTTTGTGGGCATCGTACTGGGGCCCTTCGCCGTTGTGGCCCTGATTGCCGGCGCCCTGGGCTCGGGATTCGTACTGGCCATTATGATGGCCAACGCGGGCGGCGCCTGGGACAACGCGAAGAAATATATAGAAAGCGGACATCACGGCGGCAAGGGTTCGGACCAGCATAAGGCGGCCATTGTCGGCGATACGGTGGGCGATCCCTTTAAGGACACCTCCGGTCCGTCCATAAACATTCTGATCAAACTCATGTCCATGGTTTCAATCGTATTCGCTCCGGTTTTAGTGGTACTCAATAACTATGTAGTCCAACTTTTCGGATAGATCCAATACACTTCATATTACGATCAAACCCCCGGAGTTATTGCTCCGGGGGTTTTTCATTTAAAGAGTGTATTACGGGGTACCGCTAAAGTTCGCTTCTTATTGACAAAATTAGAGATCAGAAGCTATTATTTATTACGGAAGGCTTGTTTATGACCGGGGATAATGAAAAAATAAAATTCCTGAAAAATTTCCAAAACTGAAACGGAGAAATTAATGCTTATTATTCCGGCCATCGATTTGCTTGACGGGCAGGCGGTACGGCTTTACAAGGGAGATTATACCCGGGTCAAAGTCTACTCACGCCGCCCCGAAGAACTCGCCCGAAAATTCGAACAGGCGGGTGCCCGTCTTATTCATATTGTGGACCTTGACGCCGCCTTTGGTGCCGGTAAAAACAACCGGGAGGTCATCAGCAGAATCAGGCAAAGCGTATCCTGTGAGCTCGAGGTCGGCGGCGGGATCCGTAGTACTGTTGATATCAGCAGTTTGCTTGAAACCGGAATAAAACGCCTGATCCTGGGTACGGTCCTGGTAAAAGATCCCGATCGGGCGGCCTCCTGGATTGCCGAGTACGGGTTTCATGCCGTGGGCGGTATAGACGCGCTGGAGGGGCGGGTGAAAATATCCGGCTGGCGCGGCGACAGTGATCTGGCGGACCTCACCCTCGCCGAAAAACTGATGTCCATGGGGATAAAGGAAATCATCTATACAAACATCTCCCGCGACGGCACGCTCGGCGGACCGGATATCAACCGCACCAATGCCGTGGCCGCGCACACCCCGCTCCCGGTCATCCTTTCGGGGGGTATAGGATCAGCGGCGGACATTACCTTGGTAGCAAAAAAAGCACACCGGAACATTAGGGGCGTCATTATCGGAAAGGCTCTGTACGAGCAAAAGGTAAACTTGTCTGATCTTATCCAAAGACACCAGTTATAACATACACCTGCTTTTTTTTCTTGCAAAAGACCGCATTTCCGATTAAGGTAAAGGCAAACAACCGCCCGGGCCGGGCGGCCTTTAAAAAACGCAAAGTAAAAGGAGACCAGATATGTCTGATAAAAGTGAAATTTCCTTTCCCAGAGACGTGAGCCTTGAAGTGGTAAAGGGAGAAAACCTGGGGGAAACATACGCCGTCAAAAACAAAACCATGACCATCGGACGTGCCCCGGTATGTGACATCAAACTGGACGACAAGTACCTCTCCAACAAACACTGCCAGGTGGTGTTCCGCGGCGGGCATTTCACGGTGATCGACCTCGGCAGCCTGAACAAAACCAAAGTAAACGGCAAAATGTACGTGCAAAAGAACCTGCGTAACGGCGATATCATTCGCATGGGAAAAACCGAGTTGAAGTTTATCTGGGAATCTATGGATGAATCAAGCATCAGCGACGCGGACGATATACTGATTCCGCATGACGACGCGATTCCGGAAGACGAAGCATAAACATACCGGACCGGACAAAAAGCCGGCCCGCACTCATTCTGTTAAAAAAAAGGCCTGCGATATTTCTACAATAAGCGCAGGCCTTTTTATCCTCATTTTTTTGCGTTATTTCTTCTTTTTCGGCTGTATTATCGATGTCTTGTCCTTTTCCTTTGCGGCCTGTTTTGCCGCGGGTTTGGACTTGGATTGCGGCTTGGATTTTGCTTTAACGCCCGTCTTGCCTTTTTTCGGCGGTTTGGGCATGGAAAATGCTTTGTCCACTCCGGCGTTGAATACAATCGTAGTATTTCCTACTTTGATCAAATCTCCGGAACGAAGCTCTTTTGATTTTACCAACTGATTGTTTACCGCAATCGGTGTACGCTCGCTCACTACGGTATACACACCCTTTTTTTTCTGCACGGTAACGTCGTTGCTCTGCAGCTTGGGCTCACCCATGATCGTCAGGTCCGCGGATTCGGTGCCGCCGATGGTCACCGCGCCGTGGTCTTCCATAATCGTATAGGGCGCCACCTTTTTCTTCTTTCCGTCCACGGTCAATACCTCCAGGCACGGATTGGTCTGCCTGGATTCAAAGCGTATCTTTGAAAATAACCACAGCAGAAGCAGGGCAAGCGGTATCATGAACAGCATCCAAAACACGAATCCCTCCTGGGGCATGCCGAACAGGGTGGCTGAATAATAGGCCCGTTCCGCTTGTACGGTTTTTCCCCCACTGTTCAGGGTAACCTGGACATACTTTTTTTCCGCCGGCTCCATTCCCGCGTAGTAGACAATCAGGTACTCATGCAGTACGCGCTCTCGGATACGGTTATACAACTCGGCAAGCTGGCCCACGTTTCGCACCCGATAGTTCACGCCGCCGGTTTCATCCGCGATCTGCTGCAGGTCGGGGTTCCGTGCCCCTTCCAGCAGGCCGATCGTAAAAACCGATATTCCTTCGCGCGAGGCCAGGTTTATGGCCCCGTCCAGCCCCTTGCGCTCGGGAAAATTCGGGTTGTCCTTTTGGGGATAGTTCTCACCGTCCGAAAGCAGAATGATCACCTTTCTGCCCCTGGTGTTGCTCATTTTATCGACAGCATGGTACAGCGACTCATACAGTTCCGTAAATCTTTCTTCCTTTTGCGGGCGTTTGATCTCGGTAAGGGCCTTGGCAATCCCGGCCTTGTCGCCCGTAAGCGCCACCTCGGAGTCTATTTTCACATTAAACACTATCAGGGAAATCCGGTCCTCCGGGTTGTTGATGTTCCGCAGTAACTCCATTATGGCCTCTTTGGCGTAGGTAATGCGCCAGGCTTTGCTGTTATTGGTTTCCCGCCCGTATATGTTCGTGTACATGCTGCCCGAATTATCCACCAGGAACATGAAGTTGATGCCCTCGTTCACATTGGCCCCGTGTTTAAAAAAGATAATATCGCGCTTTTGCGGTTTTTTGTCCGGAACGGCCTCGGTCAGGGTAAACTGATCCTGGGTGGCGTCGGTGACGGGGTTGCCGTTCGCGTCGGTCACGCTGACATAGACCTTTATTTTCTGGTCCATCAACAGGGATGAATTGTCCACCTGGGACACCACCACCGACTGGGAAAAACAGGCCGAGGCCGCAAGTATAAAAAGCGCCGCGGCGCAGAGAATTCTCCGGTTAGTCATATACATCTCCTCATCTTATTTCAAGCGAAAGAGGAACTGGGCCTCCCCCACACGGACAACATCGCCGTCCTTTAGTTCCGCCTCATTTATACGCCGGTCATTGACATACGTACCGACCTTGGAATTCGCGTCTTTGAGCAGTACCTTGTCTTTTTTTGTCTGCAGCGTGGCGTGTTTTCCCGCTACCATGCGGTAATCAGACAGAGTCATGTCGGTCTGCTCCTCCCTGCCGATCGTCATCCGGTGCTGGTTAAGCAGGTATTCCTTGCCCTTGTATCTTCCGTTCAACAAATAAAACGAGGCCTTGGCGAGTTTGTTTTCCACAAAACCGTAGAAAATACCGATGCACAGCCCCAGCACAATAAATCCCAACAACCTGGCATAAAGCACATCGGGCACAAACAGCCGCAAACTGTATTCAAAGACAATGCCGCCCAGAAACCCGCCCAGAAACCCGCCGATGATGCCGTTTTTTACCTTGGCAATGGATTTGCTGCGGATACCCTCCACAATACCGATAAAAATCCCGAAGGCCGCCCAACCCAGGGCCCGTGCCAGAGGATAGCCCACGGATTTAAATCCGGCGGGCGCAAAAAAGATGCTGCTGCCCATAAACAGCCCCACCTGCATTCCCAGCACAACGCCCACGACCCCGCCCACTATGCCGATAATGATCCCCA
>Ga0315542_1000383_pt1 | contig 27310 bp, 22 predicted proteins | sample SalMarSW160120MG_FD_202541 | JGI IMG/M metagenome (GOLD analysis project Ga0315542, IMG submission 202541) | Salt marsh sediment microbial communities from the Plum Island Ecosystem LTER, Massachusetts, United States - Salt Marsh Sediment SW1601-20 ... | reverse complement strand
CTTTTTGATCTTGAGTTTTTTCAGTTTTCCGTCCGAAAGCGCCATCAGTCCAATATAGGAATAATAGCTCTTCTTGCCTTCGGGTGGAAGAGCATGCAGGGTCACTTGGAATGATCTATCCATAGCCGCCTGGGAGCGGTTTTCCACCTGAACCTGGAGATCAATCTTGTACTGGCCGGGATAAAATCGATAGACCTGGGTGATGAGCAGGTTGTCAGGTGTCAGGGTTCGAAACCGAAGCAATGCAGGTGCGGCACCGGTCCCGAGCTGGATATTTGACCGGTCGGACTCATAAACCAGAGGGAGGTTGCTTTTCCCGGTGCTCTCTGCGAAGCTGAAGCGGAGAAAATCTCCCATTCCTTTCTTTAAGTGGATCAGTTCCACAGGGGGGGAATCTTTTTCTACCGTTTCCCTGTATTTCTTGAGTTTGAAACTCTTAATGGTAGGTCCCACGTTCGAGAAAACAGCCACATAGAGGGGAGTTTCCACCCGTATGTCTTTTTCGGGGACCTGCGTCTTTTCTTTTCCGGGTATTTCTTCGGTAATGCCGGGTAAGGGGGCAGGAGGTGTCTCGGCCTTTTCAGGTGGGGGAGATGCCTTCTCCGCACTTGTTCCAACAGGCGCCTTCTCCGGGTGCGGCTTCTGGGCCGTTTTCGGATTGAACAAAAAAGACCACCCGAACAATACCAGGAAGGAGAGTACGAATGCGATTAATGTTTTTTTATCCATTGATTCTTCTCTGTCTCAACAGCCGGATTTATAAAAGAAACGACAGTACGGATTTCTCCGGAGTTATTCTTCATTATTTTAATGGATCATAACCACCAGGATGCAGTGGATGGCATTTCAGGACCCTGATAAGTGCCAGGAAGCCACCCCTGCATACACCATATTTCTCAAAGGCTTGACGGGCATACACGGAACAAGAGGGGTAAAAACGACAGGAAGGAGGCAAAAGAGGTGATATCGCTTTCTGATATAATCCTATCAGGACGACAGGAAGATATCTGAATTGAAAAAGGGACCTCTTAGACGAGCCTGACTTCCTCGAGTTCCCTTTGAAAATTCCAAAAATCCAGTTTGTTGGCATCCTTCTTCGCTGCAATGACGACATCGTATCCTTGGGGGAAGCGCGCCTTGTGGAGCCGGAAGTATTCTCTCACGAGTCTCTTGATTCTGTTTCTCTTGGCTGCGCAGCCTATCCTTTTCGTTACGGTGACCCCCAATCTTGTAACGCCCAGTCTGTTCTCTTTCAATATGATAACAAAATGCGGTGAATGAAACCGCCTGCCCGACCGATTTAGATTGACAAATTCTCTTCGTTTCAATAATCTTTGGTTTTTTGAGAAAAGATAATTTCCCATGAAATGAAGGCCATTCGATCGAGCATGAAAGGCATGAACTAAACGGCCAGACGTTTTCGGCCCTTCGCTCTTCTTCTTCTCAAAACGTTCATGCCGCCTTTTGTCCGCATTCTTGCGCGAAACCCGTGGGTGCGTGCTCTTTTGATATTACTCGGTTGATACGTCCTCTTCATGGTCCTTCGGGTCCTTTTGAGTTTGAAATTATGAAAAACGTTAATTAACCATGTTCTTCCAGTATTGTCAAGACAAAACCACCCACCGTCCGTCCCACTTGAGGAACGCGCAACAGTGAGAGGTGGTCTGGAAAGGAGAAAAAGATGCTCTTCGATCCCATCCTAGGTATTTTCTCCAATGATTTAGCCATTGACCTGGGAACGGCCAACACCTGTGTGTATGTGAAAGGAAAAGGTATTGTATTGAGTGAGCCTTCGGTTGTGGCGGTACGGAGGGACGGCCGTGGTACGAACAAAGTCTTAGCAGTGGGGAAAGAGGCGAAGATGATGCTGGGCAGGACGCCTGGAAACATTGTTGCCATTCGTCCCATGAAAGACGGGGTAATTGCCGATTTTGAAATCACAGAGGCCATGCTTCGGCACTTTATCAGAAAAGTCCATAACAGGAGAACGCTGGTCAGGCCGAGAATTATCATTTGTGTGCCCAGCGGTATTACGCAGGTGGAAAAACGGGCAGTGCGTGAATCTGCTGAATCTGCCGGGGCCAGGGAGGTTTTCCTCATCGAGGAGCCCATGGCGGCGGCAATCGGTGCGGGATTGCCCATAACGGAACCGACGAGCAATATGGTCGTGGATATCGGTGGAGGGACCACCGAGGTGGCGGTTATTTCTCTTGCCGGGATTGTGTACAGCAAATCCGTTCGAGTTGGCGGCGATAAGATGGACGAGGCGATTTTGCAGCACATTAAACGGAAATACAACCTCTTGATCGGGATTCGGACGTCGGAAATTATCAAGACCAGCATCGGGAATGCCTACCCGGGTGACCAGATTGAAACCATTGAGGTGAAAGGCCGCGACCTGGTTACAGGTATTCCGAAGATTTTGACAATAGATTCTGACGAAATCAGAAACTCTATCACGGAACAGGTGGAGACGATCGTTGAAACCGTCCGCATCGCCCTGGAACAGACTCCCCCTGAACTCGCGGCCGATATTGTTGATAAGGGAATCGTGCTCACAGGAGGAGGTTCTCTGCTCAAGAACCTGGATATCCTGCTGCGGGAAGAAACAAAGCTGCCCATTACCATAACTGAAGATCCGCTCTCAACGGTGGTGCTTGGGTCAGGAAAGGCCCTGGATAATATTTCTATCTTAAAAGAGGTTACGATCAGGTAGTGCTCAGCAAAAGCAACCGGACAACAGAAAACGCAACTCGTTGATCGCTGATGGTTCCGGTCGGAAGTCGTTGATCAGCGGATGGACGACAGATGGTTTCCATCCGTCAAGTAAGATTTTTCCGGTTCTCACCTGTCATAGAATCCGCGCATCCGGTGTAGATCGTATCCCTCTCTCAATCCGGTCATTAAGGAGAAAGCGTCAGCCATTGAAAGGGTTTCCACGGAATTCCAGTATCCTGCTGTGGGTCTTCTTTATTGCCTTTGTTTTGCTTTTGCTCTCAATGAACTCAGGGCAACAAAGAGCATGGAATCCTCTTGAGCAGCTGGTGATCGAAGGCACCGCCCCGATCGAGAGGATTTTTCAAAGAACCATGGCCTGGACAGAGGAGTTGTGGTCCAATTATTTCTTCCTGGTGAATGTCCGGAGGGAAAATGCGGACCTCAGAAAAGAGCTCAATGCCCTCAAGATGGAGAACAGCCGGTATCGTGAGTCACTTTTCACCTATCAAAGGCTGAAAGCGCTCCTGCAATTCAAACAGTCCATCAATATCCCTGCCGTGGCTGCACAGGTTATCGGACTCGATCCGACCGGCTGGTTCAGGTCCGTTATCATAGATAAGGGGACTCGCGCAGGCATCAGGATGGACATGCCTGTGGTAAACGCGTCAGGTGTTGTGGGAAGGGTCGTTTCAGTGTCACCTCACTATGCAAAGGTCCTGTTGCTGACCGACCAGAATAGTGCTGTTGACTCACTGATCCAGAGGTCAAGGGATAGGGGAATCGTGCGCGGCCTCAGCGCTGACACCTGTGCCCTGGATTATATGATCAAGACGAGCGATGTTCGGGTTGGAGATACGGTGGTGACCTCGGGGCTCGGAGGGGTGTATCCCAAGGGAATCCCCATCGGTCAGGTTGTCAGCCTGGAAGACTCTCCCGGGGATCTTTTCAGGCACATCATCGTGAAGCCCGCAGTGGATTTTTCGAGGCTGGAAGAAGTCCTTGTCATTCTGAGGGAAAAGATATCGTCCGCGGAACAGAACAAAAAAGAATAGGGTTTTATATAGGGATCTGGCTTGCAGGGATGATTTTTACCCTCATGAAAGGCCGTTTCATGCATGCCGTTGCAGCCGATTTCCTGGATTTCGATTTTTTGACCATTGTCATTGCCTACCTGCTGATAACATATGGCCACGGCGCTTCCAGCGCCTATGCGTTCGGACAGGGACTGTTCGTCGACGTGATTTCAGGCGGACCACAGGGTTTTTCCACCCTTATTTATCTGGCCGTGTTTTGGGGACTGTATGTTGGGTCCCGTTTTTTTGAGCTGCATCATCCGAGGAGTCAGATATTTCTGGTGGCTGTTGCAGTTCTTTTAAAAGAGATCCTGCTTATTGGAATGCTTGATCTTTTTGTCTCCCGGATGATTATTATGAAGTCATTCCCATTGATGGTTCTCGGTTCCATGATGGTTACGGCATTGAGTGCACCACTGTTATTTGGATTTTTTGATTATCTGCTTGCGCTTCCGGGGGAAGATCATGCCGGAGGATGATGAAATCTCCTCGGCACATCGTCATCGTTCACTCTTGAAAGAACCTGGTTCAGGGCCAGGGCGGGACGCCGGCGCTGGTTTGTTTTTTGCAAGGTGAGTTGCAGTGAGACCTCGAACATCCGATACCGAATGGGGAGTGAGGAAAAAGAACTTTGGAAACTTTGGACGCATGGTGGGGATGAATTTCCGATGGCGGATGGCGGTGTTTCATTTGGACGTTGTGCGTTCGATCTTTGCCGTTCATCTTTCGGAACCGCTCTGGAGGACATACATGCAACCCCGAATCCGTGAAAGCTTGCTGGGATTTTGACCTTTGAGACCATCCAAATTTGATCCCGTATCAGTCGATATTTTTCACCGGCAATTGAAAATGACCATCATCGTGGTCCTGATTTTTTTCGGTGGACTGATATTTCGTCTTTGGTATCTGCAGATAGTCAATGGATGGAAATACCGGGCCAAGTCAGAAAACAACAGGATACACCTGCAGGACATTCCGCCTTTGCGGGGAATGATTTTTGACCGCAGCGGTCGGCTGCTTGTGGATAACCGGGCCGGCTATGACCTTTGTGTTATACCGGAAGATGTGCAGGATCCAGAGAGCCTTTTAAACCGCCTGAATGAACTCGTCGGAATTAATCTCGATGCGGCGCGCACCGCTTTCCGCGAGGGACTGCACAGCTTTCCTTTCAAGGCCGTTTCGGTCAAGAGAAATATCACGAGGGACGAACTGGCATCCATAGAGACACACCGTTTCAATCTTCCCGGAATTACCATCCTGGTCAGGCCCCAGAGGCACTATCTGTATCATCATCTTGCCGCGCATGTTCTCGGATATCTCGGAGAGATCACCGAGCAGCAATTGGCAAGCGGAAGATATGTCAACAATAGGGCCGGGGACCTGATGGGAAAGGCGGGAATGGAGAAGAAATGGCAGCGTATCCTGAACGGAATACCCGGTGGAGAACAGGTGGAAGTGGATGCGGCAGGGCGAAAACTCAATGTTATCTCGAAGAAAAACGCGCTTCCCGGCGCGAATGTGTATCTGACGATCGACAGCAAGCTCCAGAGCGTAGCTGAAAAGGCACTTGAGGGAAAAATCGGCGCTGTTGTTGCGGTGAATCCCATGGACGGAGAGATCCTTGCCATGGCCAGCAGTCCATGGTTCGATCCGAATGTTTTTGTTAAAGGCATAGACCAGCAGACCTGGGAAGCAATGGTCGCGGGGGCCGACCATCCGCTGCAGAACCGGGCCGTGTCCGGTCAATATCCTCCCGGATCCGTATTTAAGATCGTGGTAGCGCTGGGGGCACTTCAGGAACGAGAGTTGGATCCCGAAGAGAAACTCTTTTGCGGGGGGAGTTATCGGCTGGGCAAGAGCGTGTACCGATGCTGGAAGAAACAGGGCCACGGATGGATAGCACTCCATGCGGGCCTGGCACAATCCTGTGATGTATACTTTTATCAGGTAGGGAAGAAGCTGGGAATCGATACGATAGCCCGATATGCCGGGAGGCTGGGATTGGGAACATCCACGGGATTGGATCTGCCTTACGAAAAACCGGGATTGATTCCGACGAGACAATGGAAGTTAAAACGTTGGGGGGTCCCCTGGCAGCAGGGAGAAACCCTTTCCGCGGCTATCGGACAGAGCTACGTGCTGGTGACCCCTGTGCAGATGGCCTGCCTCATATCGGCGGTGTTTAATGGAGGCAGGCTTCTCAAGCCGCAATTGACAAAAAGGATACATATGCCCGGGGGAGATACCGTTCAGAATTTCCATCCTGTAGAACGGTGGGATCTGGGGATCGACGATGCCAACCTCGCACTGGTGAAACAGGCGCTGATCGGAGCGGTAAATGAGCCTCACGGCACCGGAGGAAAGGCCCGTATGAAACATGTCGTTGTCGCAGGAAAAACAGGTACCGCACAGGTGGCGTCTCTCGGGAAGACGGAACACATCCGCGATGAAGAGAATATTCCGGAGGCCTTGCGGGACCATGCCTGGTTTGTGGCCATCGCACCCGCTTCCGAACCGAAGATAGCCGTGGCGGTGATCGTTGAGCATGGAGGACATGGGGGCAGCGCGGCCGCCCCTATTGCAAAGGAGATCATTTCCGCGTATCTTGGCACGAACTGACTGTGATTACCCTTTCCATCTCCGGGTGGAGAATCCGGCCGGGTTCCCTTCATCCGGGGCCTGGAGCAGCATGAAGATCAGCGAGGAAGCCTTTTCTGAAGTGACTGTCCGGTGAGAGGGCGGCGTATGTTGCACATGGAATTATATTCTGCAGATGGGATAGAAAAGGAAGTTCATGATGTTTGATCGCCGGCTTGTGCAGAATTTTGACTGGATCCTGCTTCTTATCCTGCTTCTCATTGCGGGTATCAGCATCCTGAACCTTTACAGCGCCACGTATCCCATCAGGAACATGGGCGGAACGCAGATCTTTCATAAACAGATTTACTGGTATGTCATTGGATTCAGCGTTTTTTTCCTCATGACCACCTTTAATTACTACGCACTTGAACGACTCGCCTACCCGGGATATATTGCCTGCATACTGCTCCTTCTCTTCGTGCTTGTCATGGGAAAAGTCGCATCAGGTTCCCAGCGGTGGCTGCACCTAGGCCCCATTTCCTTTCAACCCTCGGAAATAACAAAGATCGCTGTTGTCCTGGCCCTGGCAAAATTTTTCCGGGAAAAAGGGGAGGGGAGGAGTTACCGCCTGCGTGATTTGTGGCGACCGCTCCTGGTTGTTGCAGTGCCAGCCGTTCTTATCGTCAAGGAACCGGACCTCGGAGGTGCCATATTGCTCCTGGCGGTCTCTCTTTCAATGGTCCTTTTTGTGGGAATTTACTGGAAGTCCTTTCTCATCCTGCTGGGCGGTTCTCTTTCGGTGATTCCTTTCATCTGGTTTGGACTGAAAAGCTATCAACAACAGCGTATCCTCACGTTCCTGAAACCGGACATGGATCCTCTGGGGGCCGGCTATCACATTAACCAGTCCAAGATCGCCATCGGCTCCGGACATATCTGGGGGAAAGGTTTTCTACAAGGGACACAGACCCGTCTCCATTTCCTCCCTGAGCAGCACACGGATTTTGCGTTTTCAGTGCTCGCCGAGGAATGGGGCTTTGTGGGCTCCATTCTGCTTCTCCTGCTGTATCTTTTCCTGATCCTGTGGGCAATCAATATCGCGAAGAATTCCAAAGAGCGTTTCGGTTCCGTCATAGCTATCGGCGTGGTGTCTATTGTGTTCTGGCAGGTTGTGATTAATGTGGGCATGGTTACCGGATTGCTGCCCGTGGTGGGGATCCCGCTGGTCCTGTTCAGCTACGGGGGATCATCTTTGATTACGACAATGGCTGCCATGGGACTGCTGATGAATATCAGTATGCGCCGGTTCATGTTTCAGTAAAGGGAAACAGATTTTCCTGTTCGATAAGGCATTGCAGATAGTGGATTAACAGGCGTGAAGATGGAATTATAGTTGCGAATAATGCAACTAAATTTGTTTGACTGATTATCTTGTGATTTTTCTTGCAAAAGGAAATTGAATATGTTATTCGGCATTTCGTTTCCGGGAGTTAACGAACCATGAAACAGGCAAAAGACCAGATAAATGCCTTTTTAGGCAAGGATACGGAGTTTGAGGGGAAGCTTTCTTTTACCGGTGCTGTCAGGCTTGACGGCCGGTTCAAAGGAGAGATATTTACCGAAGGAACGCTGATCATCGGTGAAACGGCTGCCATCGATGCTGATATCCGCGTCGCCCGCGTGATCGTCAGCGGTCAGGTTCGGGGGAATATCGTTGCCGACGAAAGGATTGAGATCAAGGCCCCTGGAAAGGTGTATGGAAATATCCACGCCCCCACGGTGATCATTGAGGAAGGAGTCCTTTTTGAAGGCAATTGCAAGATGCAGGTGGACCGCGAAGATTCAGACAAGAAGGTCGCAGTACTTCAGAAAGAATCTCCAAAAAATCTTTGACAACGGATTTTTTATTTTATAGAAGACAGTACCTTCCACGGTTGGGCGAACTCATTGTCCAGGTCTTTGTCGGGCGATTCAATTGCAGTAATGGGAACATTTTCTGAATTATCTGCCGCAATGTAGAAAGAGGGGCCTCTAGCCATGTTACAGATTGATTTTTCTTTACTTATCCAGGTTGGCAATTTTCTTTTACTTATTTTTCTTCTCAATATTTTCCTGTACCGGCCCATCCGGCGGATAATCGCGCAAAGGAGCGAAGAGATGGGATCCCTGGAACACGCGATTCGGGATTACCAGGGAAAGGCCGACGAAGACGAGAAGGATATCCAGGAGCATATAGTACAGGCCCGGAGGGAAGGGTTCGAAGCCAGGGAATCGCTGAAAATGGAGGGATTTGAAAAGGAAAAAGGAATCCTCCAGGACTCCACTTCCACGGTAGAAGAAAGAATATCAGGGGCCAGAAGCGAGATTGGCGAACAGATACAGGGTGTTCGAAAGATTCTGGATGAGCAGGTTGCCCTGTTCTCGAAGGAACTGGCGGAAAAAATTCTCGGGAGGAATGTTTCATGAAGCAAAAGAAGAGCAGAAAGAGGGTATGGGCGTTCCTTGGCGGGTGCAGCCTTTGGATCCTCCTTTTCTCCTTTGGATTTGCCCTGGCCTCTGAAGGTGGTGGGCACGGTGGCGCCCAGGAAAGCGTTGAGATGACAGATCTGCTCTCCCGGACCATCAACTTCATCCTCTTGGTTGTCATTCTTTACTTCGCCATGCGGAAGGCGGCCGTCAAGGATTTTTTCAAGGGACGGAGAGAAGAAATTCGAAAAAAGCTGGATGAACTCAGGAAGGGAAAAGAAGAGGCGGAGCAGCGATACAGCGAACTGGAAAAAAAGCTGAAGGAATTCGAGGCAAAGAGGGCCGAAATAGTTGAGCAGTTCAAGGCGGAAGGACTCAGCGAGAAAGAGCGAATTATTGCGGAGGCCAGGGAGCGGGCAAAACAGATGGTGGCACAGGCTGAACTTACTGTCCAGCGGGAGATTCAAGTCGCAAAAAATCGTCTCGAGGCGGAGCTTTTTGATATCGCCGCACAGAAAGCCCGGGAGATCATTGTTCGGGAAATCAAGGAAGATGACCAGGATCACCTTATCAATGAATTTATAGAAAGAGTGGAGAAACTACATTGATAGGAGCAAAGATAGCAAGGAGATATGCGAAGGCCCTTCTCAGTATTGGCCAGGAAGAAGGGCGATACGAGGAATACGGAAAAAACCTCAAAGAGTTTGCCGATTTTTGTCTGGCAAGTGCTGAATTTTACCGCATTATTTCAAGCCGGATTTTTTCTCTGGAGGACAGGAGAAAAATCCTGGAAGCAGTATTGGGGAAGAGCGGGTTTCAGGATACCGTAAGAAATTTCCTCAGACTGCTATTGGACAAGGATAGGATCGGCGGCATTCATGAAATAACAGCCTACTACAGTGACCTGACCGATGAGCTCTCGGGGATGGCGCGGGCAGACATCATCACCGCGAAGCCGTTGAAAACAGAGACCCTGGCAAAGATTGAAGAGGTGCTGGAGAGACTCACCGCCAGGGATGTGAAGAGCTTCGTAAGAGAGGATGACTCTCTTATAGGAGGGGTTGTTGTAAAGATTGGGGATTTGGTATTGGACGGAAGTGTCAAGGCCCAGATTGAGGGGTTGAGAGAAATCATGAGAAGGGGTGAATATAGCTAATGGAAATCAGAGCAGAAGAAATAAGCCAGGTAATCAGGGACCAGATTAAGGATTATGAAAAAAAGATAGAAGTAAGCGAGACAGGGACCGTTCTCTCCGTCGGCGACGGGATTGCCCGTGTCTACGGGGTCGAAAAGGCCATGGCTATGGAGATGCTGGAATTTCCCGGAGGTATTTTCGGCCTTTGTCTTAATCTGGAGGAGGACAATGTGGGTGTCGCCATTATGGGCGATGATTTCAAGATCAAGGAAGGGGACACGGTCAAGAGAACCGGGAGAATCGCACAGGTGCCGGTAGGTAAAGCTGTCCTGGGTCGCGTCATTGATTCCGTTGGTTTGCCCCTGGATGGAAAGGGACCGATTGATGCCGATGAATACAGCAGAATAGAAATGGTGGCGCCTGGTGTTATTGCGAGGCAGCCGGTGAACGAGCCTATGTATACCGGCATCAAGGCCATAGACGCCATGACTCCCATCGGCAGGGGCCAGCGTGAATTGATTATCGGCGACCGCCAGATCGGCAAGACCGCAATCTGTGTGGATGCGATTATCAACCAGAAGGATACGGATATCTTTTGTATCTATGTGGCGATCGGCCAGAAGAAATCAACCGTCGCGCAGGTTGTCGACATCCTTGAGCGGCATGGTGCCATGGAATACACGACCGTGGTTGCTGCCTGCGCCAGTGATCCCGCCACACAGCAGTTTATTGCGCCGTACGCGGGATGCGCAATCGGAGAATATTACCGGGATAAAGGACAGCATGCCCTCATTATTTACGATGACCTTTCCAAGCAGGCTGCTGCCTATCGGCAGGTTTCCCTGTTGCTCCGCCGTCCTCCTGGACGGGAGGCCTTTCCCGGGGATATTTTTTACAATCACTCGCGTCTTCTGGAACGTGCCGCAAAGCTGAACAATGACCTTGGCGCGGGCTCTCTGACAGCGCTGCCGATCATTGAAACGCAGGCGGGCGACGTTTCGGCGTATATCCCCACAAACGTCATTTCCATTACCGATGGACAGGTTTACCTGGAGCCCGGACTCTTCTTTTCCGGCGTTCGCCCGGCAATTAACGTGGGACTCTCTGTTTCCCGGGTGGGAGGAGCGGCCCAGACAAAGGCCATGAGAAAGGTGGGGGGTACCCTTCGCCTGGATATGGCGCAGTTCAGGGAACTGGAGGCGTTTGCGCAGTTCGGGAGTGACCTTGACAAGGCCACGCAGAAACAGCTGAACCGGGGCCGGAGACTGGTTGAAGTGCTGAAGCAGCCCCAGTATCAACCCATGTCCGCAGAAAAAGAAGTCGCCATTCTGTTTGCCGGTGCAAACGGGTATCTGGATGAATGGCCGGCAGAATCTGTTGGCGACTATGAAAAACAGATGCTGGAATTCATGGGGAGGAACCACCAGGATCTGCTGGACGAGATAAAGGACACCAACGATATCAGTGACGATCTGGCTGAAAAATTAAAGAAGGCGCTTGATGAATTGAAGGGTACTTTTCAGCCTGGTGCTTGATGAACAGACAAACTGAGTGGAAAGAGACCGTTAAATGGCAACATTAAGAGATATTCTGCGGAAGATAGGTGCGGTCAAAAAGACCAAGCAGATCACCAAGGCGATGAATATGGTGGCGGCGGCGAAACTCCGTACCACGCAGGGCAAGATGGAGAGTTTCGAACCGTATGCCTCCAAGTTCGCGGAAGTGCTTGGCAATCTTGCGAGCCGTATTGAGCCTGATATCCATCCCCTGCTGCTCAGGAAGGAAGAGGTAGCAAATGTTGAGCTTCTCCACTTCACTGCTGACAGGGGGTTATGCGGAAGTTTTAATGCTCATTCCATGGCCGCTGCAGAGAAATGGATCAGGGAAAAGGAGGGAGAGGAACTCCGCTGTTCCCTTTCTCTGGTTGGAAAAAAGGGCAGGGATTACTTTACCAGGCGCGGATTCAAGATTCACAAGGCTCATACGCATATTTACGGGAAAATCGACATCGCTTTTGTCAACCAGATGGCCCGGGAATTTATAGATCGGTTCCTCGCCGATGAGATTGATGAACTTTATATGCTGTACAGCAGATTTGTGGGCATGGCAAAGCAGGAGCCTACCCTGGTGAAACTGCTTCCTATTGAGCCTCCCGGGGAGCGTGAAACCGGAGGAGGAGCAGGGGCTGCGGAATATCTCTATGAACCGAGCGCCGAAGAGCTTCTCATTGAATTGCTGCCCAAACATATCAGTGTGCAGATATACAACGCGTTCTTGCAGAATGAGACCAGTGAACATGCGGCCCGGATGGCAGCCATGGACAACGCGTCCAAGAATTGCAATGAACTGGTTGACAGCCTGACCCTGGCGTACAACAAGGCCCGTCAGGCTGCTATTACCGCCGAATTAATGGATATCGTGGGCGGCGCTGAGGCTTTGAAAACGGCATAGTGGTTTTTTCTATCATGAAGGAGGTCTGAATATTATTATGAACGAGGGCAAAGTTATTCAGGTAATAGGTCCGGTCGTGGACGTGGAATTCTCTGATGGGGAATTGCCCGAAATTTTGACCGCTCTTTTTATCACGAACCCGGCGATCGATGACACGGAAGACAATCTTGTTGTTGAAGTGGCGCAGCATCTGGGTGATAACGTGGTGCGGTGTATCGCCATGGATGTAACGGACGGTCTGGTCAGGGGGATGCCCGCAAAGAACACCGAAAAACCAATCCAGATGCCGGTTGGTGCGGCGGGTCTCGGGCGGGTCCTGAACGTGGTTGGAAGGCCCGTTGACGGACTCGGGCCGGTGAATGCGGAAACATTCTACCCGATTCATCGACACGCTCCGGCCTTTGAGGATCAGGATACGTCCGTAAAGGTTCTTGAAACAGGGGTAAAGGTCATCGATTTGCTGGTTCCTTTTCCCCGTGGCGGAAAAATGGGCATGTTTGGCGGCGCCGGCGTGGGAAAAACAGTGGTGATGATGGAGATGATCCATAATATCGCAATGCAGCACGGTGGGATCAGTGTCTTTGCAGGTGTCGGTGAACGGACCCGTGAAGGAAATGATCTCTATCTTGAGATGAAGGAGTCAGGGGTTATCGATAAGGCCGCGCTCATTTACGGCCAAATGACCGAGCCCCCCGGGGCCCGTGCCCGCGTGGCCCTTTCCGCGCTCACCGCGGCAGAGTATTATCGTGATGAAGAAGGGCAGGATGTGCTCCTTTTTGTCGATAATATCTTCAGATTCACCCAGGCCGGCTCCGAGGTTTCGGCCCTGCTCGGGCGTATTCCATCGGCAGTGGGCTATCAGCCGACCCTGGGCACAGACCTTGGTGAACTCCAGGAAAGAATTACATCCACGAAGAAAGGCTCCATTACGTCGGTCCAGTGCGTATACGTGCCTGCAGACGACCTGACGGACCCTGCTCCCGCCACGACTTTCGCACATCTGGACGGAACGGTGGTCCTTTCCCGGCCCATTGCCGAACTGGGGATCTACCCTGCGGTGGACCCGCTGGATTCCACGTCAAGAATTCTTGACCCGAACTACGTCGGGGAAGATCACTATGCCGTGGCACGGCAGGTGCAGCAGATCCTCCAGAAATATAAAGACCTCCAGGATATTATCGCCATCCTTGGTATCGATGAACTTTCAGATGAGGACAAGATAATCGTTGCCAGAGCCCGAAGGATGCAGCGTTTCCTTTCCCAGCCTTTCCACGTGGCTGAGACATTCACAGGGACTCCGGGGAAATATGTGTCGGTGGAAGATACGGTACGGGGATTCAGGGAAATCATTGAAGGTAAACACGACGACCTGCCGGAAGCGGCTTTTTACATGGTAGGATCCGTTGAAGAGGCCCGGGAAAAAGCGGAAAGAATGGCGGCCGCCAGTAAGTAGAGGTGACAAGTTCATGGGAACACTGCATTTAGAGATAGTTACTCCTGAAAAGGTTGTTGTAAGCCAGGAGGTCAACAGCGTTGTGGCTCCGGGATCTCTGGGTGAGTTCGGCGTCCTTGAAGGGCACGTACCTTTTCTTACGGGAATCGAACCGGGAGCGCTGCGCTACAGCGTCGGTTCAAAAACCGAGTATCTGTCAGTGACGAGCGGTTTTGCCGAGGTTTCTGAAAACAAGGTTTCTATCCTGGTAGATGCCGCCGAACTGGCAGGTGAGATAGACTTGGACCGCGCGCGGAAGGCCATGGAGCGGGCAAGAGAGCGCCTTGCAAAGGATCGGACAAAAGAAAAGGATATCGATTTCTTAAGAGCGGAGGCAGCTCTCAGACGGGCGATTGTCCGGATCAGGGTTGCGGGAAGAGAGAATTAACTCATTAAATTGCCAGATATTTTTTAGAAAAGGCAAGCCGCATGGCTTGCCTTTTTTGTTGACGTTTGCCCGCTTTGGGATTAGTATAATCTAGAATTTTGTCCGATACCAGAAAAGATCAAGTGAGGGAGTAATCGTCACATGAGTACCGAGATAGATCAATTTGATATCCTGGAACAGAAGATTGATTCGCTCATCGGAGTCATCACCGCCTTGAGAAAAGAGAAAGAAGCGCTTGCCGAGAAGACGCAAATTCAGGAAGAAAAACTGGCTGATCTCGAGGGACAGGTGGAGGAACTGAAAACCGGGAGGGATAAAGCGAAGCAACGAATTATTGCCCTCCTGGAGAAACTGGAACAGATTACGGTGTAAGTTTTTGGTCCACGGGATTGGCAAATATTACAAAAATAACCATTTTGGGCCATGAGTACCTGATTAAGAGCGATGAAAAGAGCGAGCAGGTACAGGAAGTTGCAGATTTTGTGAACGGCAAGTTTGAAGAAATACGGGAGGGCATGGAAGGGTTGTCCGAGAGGAAGACGGCTATTCTTGCGGCCTTCCATATCGCAAATGACTATTTTCAACTGCGACGGGAGCAACGGGATTTTCTTGCAGAATACAGGCGCCGGAGTGAGGCGCTGATTGACCAGATCGACTCTGTCCTGGGGAGTGTATTCCTTCTGAATGAGAGGTCTCAGGATTGAGGTTAGACACACGAGCAGGGCTCATTGGATAAAGCCGACAAATATGGGAATATGATCCGGTGCCATGTTATTATCCGGCCATCCTTCGTTTGGATGCCGGTGTCTTATAAAAACATGAATAACCGTATGGCAGGTGAGCGAAAATGTTTCCCTGCTCGCCGGTATACGCTGTTCTCTGTGCTTCATTCAGGATAGCCCCATCACTAATCTTTTCCTGAACACTGATCGACCGGTACTCTCTCCAGGAGAAAACGATCCCTTTTTGCGAATGGGTGAAGGTGTACTCTTCAGCCGGCATTGATCGACTTTCGGCTTTTTTGTTATTTCCCTGAACGTTGATGGATAAGGTGGACAGCGCGGCGCATGAACAGGCATCTTCATTTGCGCGCCGGAGAACTCTATATCGAAGGAGCATGGTTCTACTATGATCTCTATTGAAATAATCGGCATCGGCATTGCCGCACTTATTTTCGGCATCCTGCTTGGTTTTTTTGTCCGGAAGAAAGTGGTGGAGAGCAGAGTCGATTCCATAGAAAAGTATTCAAGAAAGCTCTTAACCGAGGCAGAGAAAGAGGCGAAGAGCATCAAGAAGGAAGCCGCCCTTCAGGCGAAAGATACTCTTTACCAGATGAAGTTGGATTTTGAAAAAGAGACAAAGGAAAAGAAGGAACAGCTTCATGCCCAGGAGAAGAGACTTTTCTATAAGGAAGAAAACCTTGAGAAGAAAAGTGAGCAGCTCGACAAGAGAGAAGTCAGGGTTGTTGAAAAAGAGCGGAATGCGGAGAAGACCGAACGGGAACTGAACAAAAAGGAGAGGGAATACCAGCACCTGCTTGAAGAACAGCGAAGAGAGCTGGAAAGTGTTGCCGGGATATCAGCGGGGGAGGCAAAACAACTCCTCATCGGGGCAATGGAATCGGAGGCGAAACACGACGCAGCAAAACTCATCAGGAGAATCGAGAACGAAGCCAGGGGCGAAGCAGATCGAAAAGCGCAGGAAATCCTTGCCCTGGCGGTCAAGCGATATGCCGGGGATTATGTGACGGAACGGACTGTTTCCGTAGTGAATCTGCCAAGCGAAGAAATGAAAGGCCGGATTATCGGGAGGGAAGGCAGGAATATCAGGGCCATTGAGGCAGCCACGGGGATTGACCTGATCATCGACGATACTCCTGAAGCGGTTATTCTATCCGGATTCAATCCGGTTCGGAGGGAAGTGGCGAAAATATCCCTTGAAAGACTGATCGATGACGGCCGGATACATCCTGCACGAATTGAAGAAATAGTTGCCAAGGTAACGAAGGAGATTGAGGCGGCAATCAAGGAGGCTGGTGAGCAGGCGACATTTGATGTGGGGGTCCACGGCATCCATAACGAGCTGGTGAAACTTATCGGACGGCTGAAATACCGGTCGAGCTATGCGCAAAATGTGCTCCAGCACTCCAAGGAAGTGAGTTTTCTCTGTGGAATCATGGCTGCCGAGCTGGGTTTGAATGTCAAACAGGCAAAGCGGGCCGGACTCTTGCACGATATCGGGAAGGCTGTTGATCACGAGGTAGAGGGGCCCCATGCGCTCATAGGAGCGGATCTTGCCAAGAAGTACGGGGAGTCCAATCGTGTAGTCCATGCCCTCGCGGCCCACCACGAAGACGTGGAGCCTGAGTCCGTTCTGGCGGTTCTGGTACAGGCAGCCGACACGCTCTCCGGCGCCAGGCCCGGGGCCAGGCAGGAGATGCTTGAATCCTATGTAAAACGATTGGAGGGACTTGAAAATATAGCCATGTCTTTCCGGGGGGTGAATAAATCCTATGCCATTCAGGCGGGACGGGAGATTCGCATTATGGTGGAGGGTAAGACCATAGACGATGATCACGCATTCGTTCTTGCGAAAGATATAGCGAAAAAGATCGAAGAAGAGTTGACCTATCCCGGTCAGATTAAGGTGACTGTGATTCGAGAGACGCGGGCGGTGGAATACGCCAAGTGACGCGTTGCAGAAAACCGGGCAACCTGAATAATCACATTCCTTTTCACCTATCCGCCAGGAGATAGTATTCCCATGGGACAAGAAACGAAAACAGTTTATCTTGTGGATGGGACTGCTTATATCCACCGGGCCTACCACGCGGTCAGAAATCTATCCAACTCCCAGGGATTCCCGACCAACGCAATATTTGGTTTTTCCAATATGCTCCTGAAACTCCTGGCCGAGAGGAAGCCGCTCTATCTTGCCGTTGCCTTTGATTCCAAAGGCCCCACATTCAGGCACAAAATATACAGCGAATACAAGGCCAACCGTCCCCCTATGCCGGAAGATATGGCGCAACAGCTCCCCAGGATCAGAGAGGTCGTTTCCGGCCTGAACCTGAAAACCCTTGAAATACCCGGCTATGAGGCGGATGATATTATCGGAACACTGGCCAGGGTGGCGGAGGAGCAGGGCTTTACCGCCGTCATGGTGACCGGTGACAAGGACTTCAGGCAGCTTATCACTCCCCGGGTATGCATGTGGGATACCATGAAAGAAAAGGTGACCGACTATGGCGCCTTCAAGAAAGCCTACGGTATTGAGCCGGTTCAGATGATTGATGTGATGGGCCTGTCCGGTGACACGTCGGATAACGTGCCGGGGATTCCGGGCGTGGGAGAAAAGACCGCTCTCAAACTCATCAAGGCGTACGGTTCTCTGGAAGCGGTGATGAGCCACGTAAAGGAGATACGCGGGGAGAAACTTCAGGAAAACGTGCAGAATCACAAAGAGATGGCATTTCTGAGCCGTCGCCTTGTCACCATTGATCGCTTTGTTCCCCTGAACATCGCTGATGTGGAGAATCTCCGGACCGGTTCTCCCAGAAAAGAGGCATTGGCCACCCTGTTTCATGAGCTTGAGTTCAAAGGACTGTGGGACCAGTTTGCTTCCAGACAGGAGGAGAAGACGCGCTATCGGCTCTGCCTGTCCATGGAAGACCTCGTGTCTCTTGTCGAAGAGATCAAAAAGCGCGGCCTGGTATCGCTGGATACGGAAACCACAAGCAAGAATCCGATGGAAGCCGGACTTGTGGGCCTCTCCTTTTCTCTTGAAGAACGGGAAGCATGGTACGTGCCGGTGGGGCACCTCTATCCCGGCGGACAGGAGCAGATCGAGCTGGATACGTGCCTTGGCGTTCTCCGGGAGATACTGGAGGACGATACGGTCAAGAAGGTGGGACAGAACATCAAGTATGACGCCGAAGTGCTCAAACTGCACGGAGTGGACCTCAAGGGTATCTATTTTGATACCATGATCGCCTCCTATGTGATCAACCCGGGGCTCAGGCAGCATAATCTGGATTACCTGGCCCAGCATTATTTGAATCACAAAATGATCGCGTATGGCGATGTGGTGGGAAAGGGAAAGAACGCGCGCAATTTTTCAGAGGTCCCTCTGGAAGAGGCCAGGGATTATTCCTGCGAAGATGCCGATATTACCCTGCGTTTGATGCACGGGCTCGAACAGCAACTGCGGCAGGACAAGAATGAAGACCTTTTCTATAATCTCGAGATGAATCTGGTCCCTGTTCTTATGGATATGGAGCTTGCGGGAATCAAGGTGAATAAAGCATTTTTCGAATCCATGTCCAGCAGCTTTGAGGAACAGCTGAAGGCCATTGAAAGGGAGATCTATGCCGAGGCCGGGATGGAATTCAACATACACTCATCGAAGCAGCTCGGCGCTGTCCTCTTTGAAAAACTGAAGCTCCCTGTTCAGAGTAAGACCGCGAAAACGAAATCTTTTTCAACCGACGTGAAGGTTTTGAAAAAACTGACCGCCTTCCCTCAGCGGACGCCAGGACTGGTACTGCGATACCGGACACTGTCCAAACTGAAATCAACCTATTTAGACGCACTGGTTAAAATGATCGACCCGCGAACCGGACGGATTCATACTTCTTTCAATCAAACGGTGGCGGCGACAGGGCGATTGAGCAGTAGTGATCCGAACCTGCAGAATATCCCGGTCCGGGGGGCGGAAGGGAAAGAGATACGGAAGGGGTTTGTCGCGGAAGAGGGATGCGTGCTCCTGTCTGCCGATTACAGTCAGGTCGAGCTGAGGGTCCTTGCTCACTACTCAAAAGACAGGGCATTTATCGAGGCGTTTGAGAGAGGAGACGATATCCATGCGCTCACTGCGGCCGATATTCTCGGGGTTGACAGAAATCGAGTGACCCCGGATATGCGCAGGATCGCCAAGGCTATCAACTTCGGCATTATTTACGGCATGGGTCCGCAGAAATTGAGCGAAGAAGTGGGTATCTCTTCCCGGGAGGCAAGAGCCTATATAGAGGCATATTACAGAAAATACCAGGGTGTTACTCAATTCAGAGAGCAGATGATCCGGATGGCGCGGGAGAACGGGTACGTCACTACTTTGCTGAACAGACGGCGCTATCTCCCTGATATCCTTCATAAGAACCGGGTAATCCGAAGTGAGTCGGAACGTATGGCAATAAACACTCCTATCCAAGGCACCGCGGCCGATCTCATAAAGCTTGCCATGATTCGGATAGCAGAGCGCCTCCAGGTAAACGGCTTCAGATCCAGGATGCTTCTTCAGGTGCATGACGAACTGGTATTCGAGGTTCCGGAAAGGGAGCTTGACGGGCTTATTGCGGTGGTGAAGAAGGAAATGGAAGGGGTGTATGCTCTCAGGGTGCCACTGAGAGTGGAAATGGGGTACGGAAAAAACTGGGGAGAGGCACATTAGGGAGGTGAGGTATTCCTCTTGACAGAAACCAGAGGGAAGAGATAATGGGTTGGTTCATGGATCACGGAAACGGTGTGTGTGATTTGTCTGGGATGGCCATCCGTATAGAGCGCGGATAGGAGGGGCTGAGAAATGAGCGAACAACTCTATGTGGGTATTGATTCCGGGTCTGTCAGCCTGAACTGCATCGTCCTCAATGAAGCAAAAGAAATTGTGTACGAATCGCCCTATGAGCGACATCTGGGAAGAGTCGAGGAGAGGGTTTTCGATCTGATCCGCTTTCTCAATGAGAGGTTCGGGGCCGAAACGATCAGGTCGGTTTCCTTTACCGGGAATCATGGCAAGAAACTGAGTGAACAGCTCGGGACCTTTTATGAATTCGAGACCATCAGCCAGGTTCTTGGCGCCCTTTTCGTTCAGCCCGACGTACGGACGATTATCAGCATGGGCGGGCAGGATACGGCGCTTTTCCAGATCGACCAAAACATCAATGGATCCCGGGAAGGGGAAGACGGTTGGAAACTCTCCTACTTTAACACAAACGGGCCCTGTGCGTCCGGCACAGGATCGTTTATCGACCAGCAGGCACAGCGACTTGCTACCTCCCTGTACTCAGAGGAAACAGATATTTCCCAGGAAAAAATTGATACAATCCTTGACGATTTTATCGATCTCGGCGCCGGAACCACGAAACCGGCGAATGTTGCGTGCAGATGCACCGTCTTTACAAAGTCAGACATGATTCACCTGCAAAATAAGGGGGAGACGCTGGAGGATATTATTTACGGCCTCCATATCGGAAATGCCAGGAACTACATGAGCACTATCGTCTGCAGGCGGGTGCTTGAGGACCCAATTCTCTTTATCGGGGGGCTGTCTTTGAACCGCCTCCAGGTGAAGGCATTCAGGGACTATTTCCCCGACCTGATTGTCCCGCCCCACAATACCTCACTGGGTGCCATAGGGGTCGCACTGCAGGCCCTTGCATTGAAAAGGAAAGACAGGATTGATCTCGATGCACTGAAGCACATGGGATCGCAGATGAAGATCAGCGCGCCGCGGGCTTCAGGGCTTGAACTCAGAAAGACGTTCTTTCCGGAGAGCAACGAGATTAAGAAAGGGCCTTGGAAGAAAGGGACCGGGGTGTATCTCGGGATCGATATCGGGTCTACGACCACCAAATATGCCCTGATCAACACTGAGCGGGAGATTCTCCATAAAAGCTATGTCCCAACCCAGGGGAAGCCGATTGAGGTGACCCAGCGGCTTTTAAGGACCATCCGGGATGAGGTGGGCAGACATGTGGAGATTATAGGCATTGCCACCACTGGGTCCGGAAGAAACGTGGTGGGGGATTTCCTGAATGTTGACCTGATCATTGACGAAATCACCGCCCATGCGAGGGGTGCCGTGGAAATAGCGCCCGACATAGATACTATTTTTGAGATTGGCGGACAGGACTCAAAATACATCTCCATCTCCAATGCCTACCCGCTGGATTTTGACATGAATAAGGTCTGTGCCGCGGGTACGGGGAGCTTCCTTCATGAACTTGCAGGAAAATACGGGATCAATATCGTGGGTGAATTTCAGGATATCGCACTCTCCTCCAGGGCGCCGGTGAAGCTCGCGGAACGCTGCACTGTCTTCATGGAATCAGATCTCGTCGCATATCATCAGAAAGGGGTGGAGCGCAACGATCTCATCGCGGGCCTGTGCTATGCCATTGTACACAACTACCTGAACCGCGTGGTGGGGAAGAGAAAGATCGGCGAGAGAATCATGTTCTTGGGGGGGCCTTCCTTGAACAAAGGCGTTGTCGCCGCTTTTGAAGACGTCCTCGGGCGTGGCCTTATTGTCCCCCAGCACCGGGAAGTCCTTGGAGCCTACGGCGCCGCCATCAGCGTGCAGGAGAAGATGCAGTTTGAAAATGCGGAAAAGAGTGTCTTCAGGGGCCTTGACAGCGCCATCAATGACCGCATGGAATACAAAGAGAAAATATGCCATGCCGATCCAAACTGTCATAATGAATGCAAGCTGAAAATATATGATTTCGATGGGCGGCCCAGCGTGTGGGGGGGAGAATGCGGTCGGTACGAAGTGGTGAGGACCAGAGGGGCCGGGAAAGAGAATTTTTTCCACCTGCGGCAGAGTATCTGGCAGACTTACCTGAACGGGGTGTCCGAAGAACTGGGGACCGACCCGATGATGGAAGTGGACGGCCGCCCTACCGTCGGCCTGCAAAGGGCACTCTATGGGCATCAGACCGGGGTTTTCTGGGCCCATTTCTTCGACAAGCTTGGATTCAGACTTGTCCTGAGCCCGCCCACCAACGCGCAAATCTCCCAGAAAGGCATTGAATCCGTCATGGCGGAGACCTGTTATCCTGTCAAGGTGTCATATGGGCATGTTGATGAGCTGATTGGAAAGACCGCATACCTTTTTCTCCCTAGTATTATCAACATGCAAACGCCGGTGGATTCAGAGACGGGCTTTTACTGTCCCATGAGCCAGAGTAATTCGTATATGGTGCGGGCCGCTTTTCCCATGGACCGGGCGAGGGTATTGAGCCCGGTGGTCCATTTCAAGTATGATCCCGAAACATTGGCCCTTGAGATCTGGGAACAGATAGGTTCGAACTTGGCCAGAAACAGAATGGAGGTCAGAAAGGCCGTTTCTCACGCACTGGCAAAACAGGCGCAATTCGTGAAGGAACTCACCGGGAAGGGATCAGAAATCCTTGAGACGGTGAATGCCTTGGAACCGGTGCTGCTGATCACGGGCCGGCCGTACAATCTCTACGACGAACGGCTGAACCTGCGATTGGGACGAAATCTGGCAAAACTCGGCCTGATGGCACTTCCAATGGATTTCATCGATGTCTCGACGGTTGACCTCTCGGATTTTCCATCCATGTACTGGGGGCTCGGCGCCCAGATCCTCCGTACGGCAAAATACGCCGTAGGTCATGAAAATTATTTTGGACTCCACCTCACGAATTTCGGCTGCGGAGCAGACTCGTTTATTGAGCATTTTTACAAGCATATCATGGGAGACGCTCCCTATTTGATCCTTGAACTGGATGAGCACAGTGGTGTGGCCGGTGTCATGACCCGCCTTGAGGCATTCAGGAATGTGATCGAAAATACCATGCAGAAATTAAGACGTGATGCGGAGAGGAAAGTAGGATTGGCAAATTGATAATTTTTCAGGATTTGCGTCGGCTGAAGTGCGAGTGCTCAGCCCTCAAGCTCCATAGCCATGTAAGTATGGATGGAAACCTGCTCCGTCTTTGATGACAGGAAGGGCCATGGAATCCAAAAAAGTGGTGAGTTTCAAATCGCTCAATAAAACGGTGGGCCGGTTCAGCCTGAAGGAACGGACCTTCCTGATCCCTCAAATGAACAGGATAGGGGGGCACCTCCTCGCAGCAACTTTCCGGGGATTTGGCATCCATGCAAAGGTCATGGATACTTGCAGAGGCCTTGATCTTGGGAAGGAGTTCACCTCTGGAAAAGAATGCTACCCCTGCCAGATTACCACGGGTGATATACTCCATTTTATGAACAAGGAGAAGCAACGGCTGGGCGACGCGTTCGACCCGGACAGGTACATCTACTTTATGCCCGAATCCAGCGGCCCATGCCGGTTCGGCATGTATAACAAGTACCAGAGAATTATCCTGGATTCCCTTCCCGACCTGCATCGATTGAAAATCGGCTCTCTTACCACGGATGACGGCTATTCCCTCTCGGGTATCATTGACAGTCAGCGGGTCAGTGATCTTAGAAGGGCTTCCTATTTTTCCGTGGTTGTTGCCGATATCCTGGACCGGCTGCTCTGGAGGATACGACCCTACGAAAAGGAGCCGGGCATCACCGATGCCTTTATTGAGGAGTCGATGCACCGAATGGAGGATATCTTTGAAAAACACGGTCCCGGGAAGGAGTTTGATCGAATCCTGGACGCAATGGAAGCAATCATCGAGGAGGGAAGGGAACTTATCGATCCCGGTATTCCACCGAAACCGCTTATCGGCATGGTGGGAGAAATCTATTTACGGTCGCATGTGCAGGCAAATCAGGATCTTATACGGGTGCTTGAACGGTACGGGGGAGAAGTGGTGAATGCGTCTATTGCGGAGTGGATGAACTACACCTCGTACGACCGGCTGCGGGATGCAAAAATATCCTTCCGGCTCAGCATGAAACAGCTCCGTTTCGGCTCCATGAAAAAACACCTGAAAAAAATTGTGGATTTCGGAAGCGAGCTCTATTACCAGGAATTCCGACAGAAAAAAATCTACGACCGGCTGGCATCACGGATCGGGATTGCCGGGGACCATAAGGTCGGGCATCTTGAAAAAGTCCTCAAGGAGAATGACGTGTTCTCATTTGATGCCGGTACCGAGGCGTGCCTGAGTATCCCGGGGATCGTGGAATACGCCCGGGAAGGATTCAACGGGGTGGTGAATGTATACCCGTTTACCTGCATGCCAAGCACCATCACATCGTCGATTATAAAGCCCATGATGAACCAGCTGGGCATCCCGTACCTTGACACGCCGTATGACGAGAGCATTCAGCCGGGAAGGGAAGCGGCCATCAGGACCTTCATGTACCAGGCGTATCAACATTTCAGTCAACACGGAAGGAAAGCAGTGTAAAAAATTATGACCACAAAGATGCTCATCAATGCACTTGAATCGGAAGAGTACCGAGTCGCTATCGTAAAGGACGGGAAGCTTGACGGTTTCTTCATAGAGACATCCACCGCCGAACAGAAAATTGGAAACATTTACAAGGGGGTCGTGGCACGGGTTGAATCCGGTTTGCAGGCCTGTTTTGTGGACATCGGCGCGGACAAGAACGGATTTCTGCAGGCAAGTGAAATTCATCCTGAATATTATTTGACCCCCGTCGATACCTCAAAAGAGCAAGGAGTGCCTCCTGTCAAGCAGATTGCAAAGAAGGGCCAGGAATTGCTTGTGCAGGTGACGAAGGAAATGCCCGGGCGGAAGGGCGCGCACCTTACCACGTACCTGTCCCTTGCCAGCCGTTTCCTTGTCCTGACTCCCGGCAGAAGCGGAGGCGGGGTGTCGCGCAAAATTGAGGACGAGGAAGAGCGAAAGCGGCTGAAATCAATCATGAGCCAGCTGAAGCTGCCGGATGAAATCGGATACATCGTACGGACCTCGGCCGAGGGGCAGAATAAGCGGGAACTATCGAGAGATCTCAACAGACTTTTGAGGATGTGGAGAAATATAAAGAAACGTGTGAAAAAAGCCCCTCCGCTTTCGGTGATCCACAAGGAACAGGATATCTGGCTCAGGACTCTCCGGGATTATTTCACCAGTGAAGTGATGGAAATCCTGGTGGATGACAAGGAGACCTACGGTAAAATCAAGGACTACATGAAAATCATTTCTCCTCGATACCAGCGGCGAGTCAAACTCTACAAGGAAAAACGGCCCATATTTGAAAGTGACCAGATTGAACAGCAGATTGAAAGCATCTACAGCAATGTGGTTCCATTGAAATCGGGTGGGTCCGTTGTCATCGATCCCACCGAGGCACTGATCTCCATAGACGTCAATTCAGGGCGGGGAAGAGGCGGAAAAGACGTGGAGGGCACTGCCTTCAATACCAATCAGGAAGCGGCCGCTGAGATAGCCCGCCAGCTTCGGCTGCGGGATATCGGCGGACTCCTTGTTATCGATTTCATAGATATGAGAGACAAGAAGCATGTCAGGGAAATTGAAAGGATACTGCGGGAAGAGACAAAGAAAGACCGTGCCAAGATAGACCTCTCCCATATCTCGAAATTCGGCCTCCTGGAATTATCTCGGCAGCGACTGAGACCTTCAATTGAATCGCGCAGTTACCAGACCTGCCAGCATTGTCAGGGGAGAGGGCTGATTCTCTCGGTGGAGGCGCGGTCGCTCTCTTTTCTGCGGCGCATATGGATGGGGCTGACAAAAGAGGGGATTACCCAGGTCAGAGGGGTTCTTCCCCTGGAGGTAGCCACCTATCTGCAGAACAGGAAGCGCAAGGAAATCGTGAAACTTGAATCACGCTATAATGTGTCTATTCAGCTGGAGGGTGATCCGACCGTGACCCCGGGGAACGGGAGGCTGGAGTTCATCGAGGGAAAAAGCGAATCAGCGCAATAAACCGGAGAGCACAGGTAGAAGATGAGATCCCGATAGAGGGCAGGACATACTCTTATTATGTTTAACCACATCATCTATTTTATCGTTGTGCTCCTCGTGTTCAGTGTCAGCTATTCCGGAAAAAGTTCTGAAAATTCTGTTTTCCTGACGGTGGGGATGCTGGTTTTCTCCTGGGCCGGATTCGCTCTCTACTGCAACAGGATATTTGAAAGAATACGTCTGGAATGCCGACGGGGAGGCGGAGAAGACGGGCGGTTAACGGCCAGGTTCCAACGGGCACAGGTAGCCCTCTCCGTCATCGCCATATTTCTCTTTTCCCTGCTCACCCTTCTCTTCAATCTCAAATACTGGATAGCGAGCATCCCTGGATTCAAGTCATTTGCCGTATTCCAGGGGCTCATGGCCATGGCCGTTTTTTTCGTCTTCCTGTGTACCCTCTGGTATTTTGCCGTTCCTGCCTACAGGGAGCTTTTCGGCATACCCATTTCAAAAAAATCGTACATCCTTTCAAATACCCGTTTGAACGTTCCCATCCTTTTTCCATGGGCGGTCCTGTCTCTCATCTATGATCTTCTGAACATGAGTCCGTGGGGACAGCCCGCAGGTTTCTTCAACACCATGGGGGGCCAGATAGTCTTTTTCGCCGTATTCCTCACCCTGCTCATGATGATACTGCCGGTCTTCATCCAGTCATGGTGGGGATGTAAGCCGCTGGAAGACAGGGCCAAAACCAGAGAACTGGACGCATTTCTTCGAGAAAAGGGTTTCAAATACCGACATCTCTTACGATGGCCGCTTTTCGAAGGCAGGATGATGACGGCCGGCATTATGGGGATAGTCCCGCGGTATCGATATATCCTGGTCACTGATTCCCTTTTTGAAATACTGACAATGGACGAACTGAAGGCGGTCCTGGCCCATGAAATGGGGCACGCCAGATACCGGCACCTGCTCTACTATGTCTTTTTCCTGATCGGCTATCTGGTTCTCGCGTTTGGTTTTTTTGATTTCTATTTCTATTTTCTGGCCACAAGACCCTTTTTTGTCAAGTTTCTGTCCTCCGCCCATCCAGATGGGAACAATCTCTTTTATTTTGCGCTTTCTCTTCCCCTGCTGCTCAGCATGATCCTCTATTTCAGATATGTGATGGGTTTTTTCATGCGGCATTTCGAACGCCAGGCTGATCTCTATTCCGCGAAGGTGATGGGAACGCCGGAATATACCATCAGCTCCCTGGAGAAAATTGCGCTCTTGAGCGGAAAGAGCAGGAACCTTCCGAGTTGGCACCACTTCAGTATCCGTCAGCGGGTTGATTGCCTGCGCAATTCTCTGCAGGAACCCTTCCTTCTCAAGAGGCAGAACCGTTTCGTGACCCTGAGCTTTTCCC
>Ga0315542_1000381_pt1 | contig 27417 bp, 23 predicted proteins | sample SalMarSW160120MG_FD_202541 | JGI IMG/M metagenome (GOLD analysis project Ga0315542, IMG submission 202541) | Salt marsh sediment microbial communities from the Plum Island Ecosystem LTER, Massachusetts, United States - Salt Marsh Sediment SW1601-20 ... | reverse complement strand
ATTACATCTATAGTAAGATGTCCGTTAAACGTGGGAATATTATTCATATCTTGTATTATTGTATTAGTTTTAATCAACGGGTTTTCCAATTTCATAATGATCTCTATAGATTTGGGAGAAATATTTATGCCAGAATTTGCTAATCTATTTACCAATACCTTCTTTTGTGACAGATACTCTTGATCCAATATTTAATCTCTCGAGATAGAAATTATAATATCTATTGCTATGAATAATTATATTGTTTATTATTAAAGAACAAACATCTCATCTTATAATTTAAGAGAGTGTGTCATTTCAATCGATTTATTTAAAAATCAGCCATCTCATTTGGTTATTAAAGAAAGTTTCGAATTATCCTATTAATAATTTCATTTATTTTTTCAAGATTTATTAATACAATATAATCATAATTAATTTTGTTTATTGGATTCATTTCATAGCAATATCATACCATTATGTCAGATGCAAGTAAAAAGATGCAAGAATATTTTGCAATAATTCAGCAACATGTAGATCATTGTTATAAAATTGCTGAAGATGCCCGCCAGAAAGGTTTAGATCCCGAAACTTTTGTAGAATCACCACAAGCAAAAGATTTGGCTGGAAGAGTCGAAAAGCTTGTAGGTCCTGAAGGTGTTGGTGGTTTGATCCGAAAATTAAAAAATACGGGGAAATCAGATGATGAGATTGTCTTTCAAGTAGTTTCTGATATTTTAGAAAAAAAAATCGGAAATATTGAATCCTTAGATGAAAGAGTGGAACGTGCGATTAGAGTAGGATTAGCAATAAAGACAATGGGGGTTGTAAGTGCTCCGCTTGAAGGAATATCTAAGATTAAAATTAGAAAAGATAATAATGGAAAATCTTATCTGTCTCTCTTTTTTGCTGGACCAATTCGAGCTGCAGGAGGTACAACAGCTGCTTTATGCGTTCTAATTGCAGATTATGTGCGAAAAAAGTCTAATATTCCTAAGTATGAGGCTACTGAAGCAGAGATTGGGCGGTATGTAGAAGAAGTTAAATTATATGATCGTAGAGTCCATCTTCAATACCCTTCATCAAATGATGAAATACGATTTGCTGTTGAGCACTTACCAATTGAGATTAATGGAGATTCAACCGAAGATGAAGAAGTTTCTGCTTTTCGGGATCTTCCCCGAGTAGATACTAATAAAATCCGTGGAGGTGCGTGTTTAGTCTTGAATGATGGTATCCTTCTGAAAGCACCAAAATTAATGAAAATTGCCACGAGTATGAGCCTAGAAGGATGGGAATGGTTAAATTCTTTGAAAAAAATTGCTCAAAGGATAGAAGATTCTGATAAAAAAGAAATTACTAATCAAAACGAAATACCTCCTAATTCTAAATATGTTTCAGATATTATAGCTGGAAGACCTGTTTTCAGTTATCCCTCTCGTATTGGAGGGCATCGAATTCGCTATGGTAGATCTAGAAATACGGGTCTTGCAGCTGCAGGTATGCATCCTGCAACTATGACATTATTGGATAATTTTGTAGCAATTGGTACCCAATTAAGAATAGAGCGACCAGGAAAGAGCGCAAGCATTTGCCCTGTAAACTCAATTGAGCCTCCAATAGTGAAATTGAAAGATGGAAGTGTCATTAAAGTTAAAACTAAGGAAAAAGCAATGCGTGTTTTTCCAGAAGTTGAAAGCATTCTTTTTTTAGGGGATATATTGTTCGGTTTTGGAGAATTCGCGGAAAATAACCATAAATTAATCCCATCGGGTTATGTTGAAGAATGGTGGGCATTAGAATTAAAAAATGTACTCCTAAAAGAAGAAAATAAATCTCAAAAACTAAATTCTTTCATACAAGACCCGTTCAACAATCTTCCTTCAGCAGAGGAGGCAATAAAATTATCACGTGATTTAAAAATCCCTTTACACCCATTTTACACTGACTATTGGGGTAATGTTTCTATTATTGATTTAAAACTACTTCGAACAGCTATGCGGGAAGGTTTTGATGAGACGGCAAACAAAATTTATTTAAAAAACGACCCAAAAATTAAAGAAGTTTTAGAAAAAGCTTTTGTTGTTCATTTGGTTAAGGATGGAGTTATTGAATTTAGTAGAGCTAAGAATTATATTTTTCAATTTATTTTTGATCTTTTAAATCCAGATCAAACATCCTTGGAAGAGTGTAGTGATAGTTTTTCTTATTTTAAGCTTAGATCAGGCCTTGAAATACGAAATAAAGCTCCTTATTATATGGGGACTAGAATGGGACGTCCCGAAAAATCTGAACGAAAATCTATGAAGGGAGTTCATTCATTGTTTCCGTTAAGTGATAGCGTGGGAAATCAACGATTAGTTGAGAAAGCTATCGAGCTTGAAAAAATTAAAATTGATGTTGGTAGAAAAAAATGTCCCATCTGTCATTCTGTTTCTTTATTCAATAAGTGTCCAAAATGTGGAAGTCATACCGAAATACAAAAGATTTGTGTGAAATGTAAAAAGACATATCCTAAGAATAGTGACAAATGCTCTCAATGTGGTCAATCATTAAGCTTTTCAAATGAAGCAACTCTTAACTTTAAAAATTATATCAATTCTGCTCTCTTATCATTAGGATTAACTTTACCTAGAAAATTTAAAGGAATTTTTGGATTAACCAATCAATTTAAACTTCCTGAACCTATCGAAAAAGGGATATTAAGAGCAAAGAATGGTTTATTAGTATATAAAACGGCAGAAATACGATATGATGCTACTGATATACCATTAACCCATTTTAAACCTAAAGAGATTGGCACATCTATCAAAAAGCTTAAGGAGTTAGGATATGAATATGATTATCAAGGTCATCCATTAGTAGAAACTGACCAAGTGGTTGAATTAAAAGTTCAAGATATTTTGTTATCGGAGGATTGCGCTAAATACTTTATACGACTTGCAAAATTTTTAGATGATGAGCTTGAAAATTTTTATAAATTAAAACGATTTTATAATGTTTCTGAAATAGATGATTTAATTGGCCATTTAGTTGTTGGTTTAGCCCCTCATACCAGTGCAGGTATCATTGGGAGAATAATTGGTACTTCACCAGCAAGGTCTATTTATGCTCATCCCTATTGGCACGCAGCGAAGCGTCGTAACTGCGATGGTGACGAAGATGGTATAATGCTTTTACTTGATCCATTATTAAATTTTTCCAGATATTACTTACCTAGTAAGATTGGGGGAAGAATGGATGCAACGTTAGTAATTTCTACTAAATTGGATCCGAATGAAATTGATGGGGAAGCACATAACATCGATACATTATACGATTATCCTTTAGCATTCTATGAAGCAACTCAAGAGTTTGCATCACCTCAAGAAATTGAAGATATTATGAGCTTGGTGAAGCATAGATTAGGTACAGAAAAACAATATGAAGATCTGGGATATAATATTCCCACGGATGATATTAATGAAGGTCCATTGATCACAGCATATAAAACTCATGAAAATATGGAAGATAAGATTGATGCTCAATTACACCTTGCAAAAATTATTAAAGCTGTTGATGCAAAGAAAGTTGCTGAAAAAATACTATCAACGCATTTCAATCCAGATATATTGGGAAATTTACGTAAATTTTCAGTCCAAGAGTTTAGATGTGTTAAATGTAATGAAAAGTTTCGGCGACCTCCAATATCTAATAACGGAAAATGTCCAAAGTGTGGTAAAAAAGTGATCCTTACTGTAAATAGTGGAGGTATAGAAAAATATATTCCCAGAGCTCAAAAACTATGCAAAGATTTCGATCTTGATCATTATACCATTCAAAGAATGGAATTAATCGAACAATATGTAGAAAGTTTAACTAATAATCCAAAAATAAAACAACAAAAATTATCAGATTTTTTTTGATGTAGATGATATTGAATCGATTTTACGTAAGGTTTCCAAACTAATTTTTAAAGCATTATTTAAATTTTGAACATTGCATTTATCGGGGGTGTCTTTTGCAGAATGGATGTACTTTACATCCTTAGCAGAGTGAAAACAAGCAACTTGAAAATCTGATTTGGTTTTTTTTGCAAATTTTAGAAAGATCTTATGGTCAGTTTTTGAAGTAATCAATTGATCGTGTTTAATTATTGATATTCCTAAATTTGTTGCGGTATCCTCAATAATTTCATTAAGTGTTTGATTGAGAACCTTTTTGTGGAATAAGCCTGTTTTGTTGAGTAAACCAATGTATGTACCAACCATATCAAAATTTATATTGAGGGATTTATCAAGATCATATTTATCTAATAATGATTTTCGATTTCGGTTACAAAACCTTTTTGCTCCAATTAATCCCCATTCTTCTGCTCCTGTGAAAATTATAATAACATTCATATTATCTAAAGGAGTCTCATTTAATTTTTTAGCCATTTCAAGTAATATAGAAACCCCACTTGCATTATCAATAGCACCCATTGATCTTTTAGTATTATAGATCAGTAAGAAAATTAAGAAAAAGATGAAAAATTCTATTATAGATGACATATAAATGAAATCCGACTGAAATACAAACATATTAAAATCCGTGAGCACCCAGAGTGAGAAGATTAATTTGATCATAAAATATGGAATTATTACCATCTTAAAAATAAAAAACAAGGAATTCTGAAGTCTATATGGAAGATTAGATGAAAATGAATCGTAATGAGCCGTGAGTATTACAACGGGATTTTTTTTTCTTCGAAAATTTGCTGGTATTATCGTTATCAAATTTTTTGAACTTTCTGCCTTTATCAATGAATAGTTTCGAGTAGTAGCAAATAAATATTTTATAGAAAAGTAAAGAGCAATGACAATTAATAATTTAAAAATTATTAGATAAATAAAGATAACTATATATACAAGTCTCATTAATACTTTTCTTGGTCCCATATATGTAAAATATTCAAAATGATGATCAATATCATCTTTATTTAACTGATCGCGAATATAAAAAACTGCTTTTGTTTCACCCTCTGAACCGCTAGATCTATTAAATGCCAAGGAGTTTACATGATTAATGGTTGCTACGGGATCATCTAATATTAAAGTCATTGTTTATAAAGTAATTTAATTTTAAAAGATAAGTCTTATTTTGAATACTAATGTGATAGTCAACTATTAAATCTAACTTTTATTTTTCAACAACAATAAAGAAAATAAAAATGTACATAAATAATGGACAAAAATGCAGGAGGAGGGATTCGAACCCTCGAACTCCTATGAGACTAGAACCTCAGTCTAGCACCTTTGATCTCCAGAGGTCAAATCTCTGGTTTGACCAGGCTTGGCGACTCCTGCTAAGATCTATCAGATTTTATCAAACGTTGCTATGATTGTTTTGAATCCTTTAGTGGCAATGCATCACATACTCCGTTAAATTGAAATGAAACAACCATAGATGGAAAAAATCATTATAATCAAGATTTTATATTTTTAAAAATCAAGATTAATTTCATAAAATAAGAGAAATTTTAAAAACCTTTTTTTAAAGATAAAAAATATTTAAAATAATATTATTTTGAGGATAAGTTATGATAGAAAATAAATACATTGAAGTAGAACATGTTAAAGGGATGAGATATGTAATTTTATCCTTTAATCGCCCTAATAATTTGAATGCATTTAATTACGCGCTTATTAATGAGTTTTGTGATTCGTTAAGAACATTATTAAAAGAGAATTCCATCAGTTGTGTAATAATTACAGGAAAGGGAAAAGCGTTTAGTGTGGGAGGAGATATTATTGAGTTTAAAGAATATGCAGATCCTATCGAATCAATGGCGAAAATGGCGGCAAAATTACATGAAGGGGTTCAATTAATTAAGAAGGCAAAAATTCCTATTATAGCTGCTATCAATGGACCCTGTTTTGGAGCGGCTTTAGGTTATGCGTGTTCATGTGATTTAAGATATTGTAATGAAAAAGCAACATTTGGGGCTGCTTTTACGGGAATAGGGCTTTCTCCTGATAGTTCTACCTCTTTTCATTTACCTAAAATTGTTGGATATTCACTAGCATCAGAAATGATATTGTTGAATCGTATTTTGACATCCCAAGAAGCCCAACATTATGGATTAGTAAATAAGAGATTATCCTTAAATGAAAACTTTATTGAAGAGGTAAAGAAAATAGCATTACAGTTGAGTAAAGGACCTATTAAAGCTTATCAAGCAAGTAAGATTTTAATCCAAAAGTCATACCGCAATGATCTCGAAACACATTTAGAAGAAGAGGCTAAAAATATTGAGATATGTGCAGGAACTAGGGATTTTCTGGAAGGATTAGATGCATTTATTGAGAAGAGAAAACCAAATTTTAAGAACAAAAATTAAACTTATAACCTCGATTTAATCATCTTTATAGCAGGACTCTGAGCATTTTTTAGGTAATATGTATATATTTTAAATAAAGCTTTTTATTATGTAATTTTAATTACTATTATATTTAGAGAAGATTTGTGCACTCATGTCAGTCGATACAAAAAAATTACAAGCATTATTAAAATGGTACATGCAAAGTATTGGAGAAAATTTAATAGCTGTTATTATAGTCAATCGAGAGGGATTAATTATCGATAGAATTTTTAGCTCGTCAGAAAATCAATTAGATGAGGAAATAGTTAGTGGAGTAACTGCTCTAGTTGAGCCTGTTTTGACAAGGATCACAAAAGAATTTAGTTCTGGCTCATTTGGTACAGGAACATTCGATACTGAAGAATATAGATTGATTTTTTGTGAAGCTGGTCCTGAGGCTGTATTAGTTACTATATTGGATGCAATCGCTGGAGTTGATCCAGTCTTCCCATATGCTTATTTAGCCGCAGAAAAGATTGCTCGAATTTTTGATGGAAGAACCGTAAGTCCTGTCATACCAAAATTAATTTCTGAAAAAAAAGTTCAAAATATTCAAAAAAAAGTAAATCAACTCCAAAAAATAAAAGTACAATCTGGAGAATATGCTTTCAAATTAATCCTTGGAGGTGACGGAGCTGTTGGCAAAACATCTATGGTTCATCGTTTTGTCGAAAACACCTTCGCAAAAGATTATAAATCAACTATTGGAACTTCAATAATGAAGAAAGAATGCGAATTTGATGGATTAGAAAGCATTGTTCGATTTGTACTCTGGGATCTCGCGGGACAGGCCCAATTTAAGAAAGTTAGACAGTCATATTTATCAAATGCTGAAGCAGGTATCTTAGCATTCGATGTCACTAATCCACTATCATTTCAGAATATTGAAAATTGGCATAAAGAAATCCTTTCTGCTTCCCCTAACATATCACTTATTTTAGTAGGGAATAAGATTGATTTAGAAGATAAAAGAGTAATTTCCAGAGATGATGGGGAAAAAAAAGCTGAAAAACTTGGAATTCCTTACATTGAGACATCCGCGAAAACTGGTGAAAGTATTAATGATGCTTTTAGAATGCTAGCACTACAGATGATAAAAAAATATCTTATAGCTGAAGAGATATAGAGCCCCTGGGGGGAATTATTCAATCCGGAAGACGTTTCACGTAGTTTTTGAACCCCCGATCTACAGATTACGAATCTTTAGCATCCCCATATAAAAAGATGAGAATGTTGCTATACCGCTAAGCCACAGAGGCACAAGATTTGTTTAATAAATATAATATAAAACAATTATAAAATTTTTCCATGTCAAATTCTAGCAAACTAAAGGAAATCGGTGAAAAAAACCTAATTTTAATTATAGAGGATATCATTTTTCAAAAAACAGGTACCCATCTCCTAAAGGATGATTCTTTTTTTTACAAATTTGACAATTATTTTCCCGATAACATCTTAGTCTTCAATTCTGATATGTTTGTTTCAACAACTGATGCACCAAGTGAAATGACTTTTTATCAAATGGGTCGCAAATCTATTTTGATGAATATCAGTGATTTAGTTGTAAAGGGAGTTCATCCCATTGGTGTTTTCATTTCAATTGGATTACCTCCTAATCTTGATGTTAAATCATTTAAAGAATTAATAGAAGGAGTGGTTGATTACTGCTACAGATGGAATATCAACTATATTGGAGGAGATATGAACATGACAAATGAAATCATCATAAATCCAACAGTTTTTGGATATGAGGATCCTAATAAAATTATTTACAGAAAAGGGATAGAAAATTCCGATATTTTAATTAGTACTTCGAAATTTGGATTAACAGGGGTAGGTTTTGAAATTTTACTAAACCGGTACAAAGATTTAGATAAATATATTAGTTTTGAAAGATCTATTAATAGTGTCTTAGAGCCTCATCTTGATGACAATATTGCATTTATTTTAGCAAAAAACCGACTTTCTACGGCTAGTATTGATTCATCAGATGGTTTGGCAAGATCTTTAAGAGATTTAATGTTATCAAACCCAGGTATAGGTTTTGATATAAATTTTAATGAAAACTTGATTGATGATGAGGCTCAATCATTTTCAACTATGACTGATCTCCCACTTGAAGATTTAATTTTCAATGCTGGTGAAGAATTTATTCATTTATTCACGATATCTCCCAGTAATTATGATGAAGCAAAAAGAATTATTGAATCGGAAAAGAAGAAGATTTTTGTTATAGGTAAAGTCAATTCAGAGGGTAAAATTTACATCATTCATAAAAAAAAAAGAGAGGAATTACAAACTAAGGGATTTGAACACTTCTTATAGCCAATCGTTAATCTTAAAACAAGAAATTTTAGCGGTATTGAATGTAAAGAAAAAGTTTTAAATTAGGATGGATTTTTTCTAATACAATTTTAATATTTTAAATGATAGAAGTTTCTATTTTTAAAAAATTTGTCATGATATGGGCCATTAGCGCAGGCAGGTAGCGCGGCAGGCTTTTAACCTGAAGGTCGTGGGTTCGATATGCTCGTTCGAATAGAATGGGTGCGAAATTCCCACATGGCCCGTTAATATTTTATTCTTTACAGAAACGAGATTTTTACTTTCCATATTAAATTAAAATAATTTGCTTTCTTTACATATACAAACAAAAATAATTTTACATTTCATTCAAAGTGATGATAAAATCTGAGTTGGAACTCCCTTCTGATGAATCAGAGCAATTAATAATCAAATCCCAAGATATTACAAACCCGGAATATGGTAAAATACCTGAAGAACGGAATATTAATGAATTACTTCAACAAGGTGTTATTAATTTAGATAAACCTAGCGGTCCAACGAGTCATGAAGTAGTTTCATGGGTTCGTAAGATATTAGATATTCCTCTTGCTGGTCATGGTGGTACTCTTGATCCCAATGTAACAGGTATTTTACCATGTGCTCTTGGTAATGCTACCCGAGTTTTGTCGGCTCTTTTGTCTGCTGGGAAAGAATATATAGGTATCATGTACACGCATTCGCTGGAGAATCCAAAAAAAATAGAAAAAGCTTTCAAGTTATTCACTGGTAAGATCTACCAAACACCTCCACTTAAATCCGCAGTGGTACGAAGATTGCGAATTCGAGAGATTTATTATAATGAGGTTTTAGAAATTAATAAACAGCACGTTCTTTTTCGTGTGGGGTGCGAAGCTGGCACTTATATTAGAAAACTATGTTTTGATATAGGAGAAATTTTATGTACTGGTGGAAATATGTTAGAACTTAGAAGAACCCGAGTGGGTAATTTTCGTGAGGATAATACTTTAGTAACACTCCAAAATCTGAAAGATGCTTGGGATATATATCAAGAAGAAGGCGATGAATATTATATTCGAAAAATCATTTTTCCAATGGAAGAAATGGTATCACATCTTCCTAAGATATATTTAAGAGATACGGCTGTTGATGCAATTTGTCATGGTGCAGATGTTGCCGCAGCAGGCATTTGTTATATTGATGCTCGGATTAAACCCAATATGCAAGTTGCTATAATGACACTAAAAAAAGAATTAATTGGATTTGGGACTCCCATTTTAAATGCCATGAAAATTTATAAAGCTAAATCTGGAATAATGGTAAAAATTGATAAAATATTTATGAATAGAAAAATCTATCCTCATTGGAAAGGAAAGAAACCCGAATAATGTGATTATAAAATGAGTGATGACCACCAAGATTACTCAACAGCCTTTCCAGATGTTTCTTTAAAAATTCATACCGTTTCTGTAAGTTTAAGAAGACATTTATACATGTTCAAAACGCTTACAGGTGTTTTTTCGTTTAAAAAATTAGATTTAGGAACCAAAGTATTAGTAGATCATATGATCATTCCCGATAAACCAAGTATATTATTAGATTTGGGATGTGGTTATGGCGTCATTGGAATTGTTTTGGCGTATGAGTCCCCCTTAAGTTCCGTATATTTTATTGACATAAATAAACGTGCAACTTGGTGCACCCGGGAAAATTTGAGATTAAACTTATCAAATTCTAATGGAAAATATCGAATTTATACGGGGAATTATTTTAATCCCATAGAAAATGCTAAAATTATGTTCGATGCCATATATATGAATCCCCCTTTACGAAAAGGTCGAAAAGAATTCTTAGATCTTTTTAAAAACTTAACTAATTACCTAAGACCAAATGGCTCTTTTCAATTCGTAATAAAGAAGAAAATGGGAGCCGAATATATACATAAATATTTAATTGATCGATTTTCCAAGGATTATTTAAAGATTTTATGCAAACGAAGTGGATATTGGGTATTTCATTATAATCAAATTAAATAATTAATGAAAGTGATTTTATTTTTTAATAATAACGTAAAATTTTTTAGAAATACAATATTTCTTCATCTAATACTTATGTGACATATGAGGATTCCTTTTGACTAAGAAGAAAAAGATTGACGTATTGCTACATGAACTTGTTCCTAAACATTATCTTTTAACAAAGGAAGAAACTAAAGAACTATTAGAGAAATTTAAAATTACAGTAACTGATTTACCCCAAATGTTTGAAAAAGACCCAGTTGCAATAGCAATCGGAGCAAAAGAAGGGGATGTAGTTAAAATCGTGAGACAGTCTCACACAACAGTGAAATCAATAGATTATTACCGTTTTGTAAAAAAAGAGAAAGTTTAATTTCATTCTCATTATAAAAAATTAATAAGGTAAATAGATTTGAGTATTGAAAAATTATCTAACATTGATAAATGGGCAGTTTTAAAAAGTCTTTTCGATGAAAAGGGTTTAGTTCGACAACATCTTGATTCTTATAATAATTTCATCGAATATGAGATGCAAGCAATTGTAGATGAATCTAGCGAAGTCGTTCCAGATATCCCGGGATTTAAAATAAAATTTGGAAAGATAAACGTGGGTGTTCCAAAAGTTAGAGAAGCTGATGGAGCTACAATGGAAATAACTCCAATTGAAGCCCGTATCAGAGAATTAAGCTATGCCGCCGATATAACTCTTGAAATGACTCCTATTACCATTGATGAAAGGACACAAAGAGAAGAATCAGAAGAAACACTGGATATTTATATTGGAAAAATTCCAATTATGTTAAAAAGTTGTCGATGTCCACTTGAAAGCTTAACAGAACAAGAACTAATTAATCGGGGCGAGGACCCGCTTGATCCAGGAGGATATTTTATCATAAACGGCACGGAACGAGTTCTAGTTACTCAAGAAGATTTAGCACCTAATAGAATTTTAGCAGAAGAAGCAAGTAGAAGTTCAAGTGCAACTCATCAAGCCAAGGTATTTTCAACTAGAAGCGGATTCCGAGCGCCTGTAACAATAGAAAGAAAAAAAGATGGAAATTTAAGAGTGTCTTTCCCTTCCGTTCCAGGAAAAATTCCACTTGCCATTTTGATGAGAGCATTAGGATTGCATTCAGACCGAGAAATTTTCCAAGCTATATCTGAAAATGAAGAGATTCAGAAGGAATTAATTCCTGTAATTGATGTTGCCTCTGAAATCCAAGTTTTAAAGGACCCCGAAAAATCTCAACAAAATGCTTTGGATTATATAGGAAAAAGAGTGGCCATAGGACAAACTAAGGATTACCGTATTAGAAGAGCACTTCAAGTTCTTGATAGATATTTATTACCTCACATTGGTAATGCTGAGGAAGATCGAATTAAAAAAGCTTATTATCTAGGACAAATGGCACAAAAAGTCATGGAACTTGCATTACTTCTTAGGGAACCAGATGATAAAGATCATTATGCCAACAAACGATTAAAACTAGCAGGAGAATTGTTTACATCTTTATTTAGGGTTGCATTTCTAAATTTAGTAAAAGATATTAAATATCAGTTAGAGCGAACAGCAGTTCGAGGACGAGCCCCAAATATTAAAACCGCAGTTCGAGCAGATGTAATAACGGAACGTATCAGACATGCTTTAGCAACTGGCAATTGGGTCGGAGGAAAGGCAGGAGTTAGTCAATTATTGAATCGAACAAATCATGTGGGAACACTAAGCCATTTAAGAAGAGTGATTTCACCGCTAAGTCGTAGTCAACCTCACTTTGAAGCTCGTGATTTACATCCAACTCAATGGGGAAAAATATGTCCAGCAGAAACTCCTGAGGGTCCTAATTGTGGATTAGTTAAAAACTTGGGTTTAGCTTCAATAATTTCGGTCGGAGCAGATGAAAGAATAATTGAAAATATCATCATCGATTTAGGAGTAATTCCAATTAATGAAGTGACACATGTTAAGGGAGATAAATCCAAAGTCTTCTTGAATGGAAAACTTGTTGGAATTCATCAGCAATATAATCCATTTATACGCCAATTACGAGAAAAAAGAAGGAAAGGTGAAATAGGTCAACACGTTAATATAGGATTTTATATTGATTCAAAAGAAATCCAAATTAATTGCGATGCTGGAAGAGCGACTAGACCATTATTTGTATTAAAGAATAAAAAACTATTGATTACTGGAGAAGATATTAATAAGTTAAAACAAGGCAAGTATGTGTGGTCAGATTTGATTCAAAAAGGGTTAATAGAATATTTAGATGCAGAAGAAGAAGAAAACGCCTATATAGCGATGTTTGAGGAGGATATTTCTAGTGAACATACTCATTTAGAAATTTCACCAGCAGCAATATTAGGTATTTGTGCTTCAATCATTCCCTTCCCTGAACATAATCAATCACCAAGAAACACGTATGAAGCGGGAATGGTAAAACAAGCTTTAGGTCTGTTTGCAGCAAACATGCATTTGAGATTAGACACTCGTGGACATACACTTCATTATCCTCAACAAGCACTAGTAAAAACAAGTCCAATGGAAATAATCGGGATTAATAAGCGTCCTTCGGGACAAAATTTCATCATAGCAATGATGAGTTATGAGGGTTATAACATAGAGGATGCAATTATTATCAATAAAGCTTCAATTGAGAGAGGTTTGGCTAGAAGTCATTTCTTCCGAACTTATGATGCAGAAGAAAGAAAATATCCCGGTGGAGAAGTTGATAAATTTGAAATTCCAGAAAGAGGCGTAAGAGGTTTCAAATCTGCTGAATCTTATCGATTACTTTCAGAAGAGGATGGAATTATTGAGCCCGAAACAACTGTAAATGGTGGTGATGTGCTCATCGGTAGAACTTCTCCTCCAAGATTTATTAAATCATATGAAGAATTTGAACTGATGCAACCTAATCGACGTGAAACTTCAAAAAATATGAGACATAACGAGCAAGGAATAGTTGATACTGTAATTATTTCAGAAACTGTTGATGGAAATAAATTGGTTAAAATTAAAGTAAGAGATTTAAGAATACCCGAATTAGGAGATAAATTTTCATCACGTCATGGTCAAAAAGGCGTGCTTGGATTAGTTCAACCTCAAGAAGATATGCCATTTACCTCTAAAGGGGTTATTCCTGATATTATTGTCAATCCCCATGCCATGCCATCAAGAATGACATTAGGTCAACTTTTTGAAGGAATTAGTGGAAAGATCGCTTGTGCTACGGGAGAATTAGGAGATGCTACCGCTTTTGAGTGGAAAGACATTACTAAACTCCAAGAACAACTCGTCCAAGCGGGATTCGAATTTAATGGACGTGAAGTTATGTATAACGGAATTACAGGAGAAAGATATGAAGCAGGAATATATTGTACACCGATTTATTACCAGAAACTGTATCATTTGGTTGCTGATAAACTTCATGCTCGGGCACGTGGTCCAGTACAGATATTAACAAGACAACCAACTGAAGGACGAGCAAGAGAAGGTGGATTAAGATTTGGAGAAATGGAGCGGGATTGTTTAGTAGGACATGGTTCTGCATTGTTATTAAAAGAACGATTGCTAGATGAATCTGATAGAACTGTAATATTAGTCTGCGAAAAATGTGGATTGCTAGCGGTATATGATCGAAACCGAGATAAACGATATTGTCCGGTGTGTGGTGAAGGAACCATTATTTCTAAGGTTGTGTGTTCCTATGCATTTAAACTATTGTTACAAGAAATGATGTCATTAGGGTTAGCACCACGTTTAAAATTAAAAGAAAAAATTTAATTTTATTAACTTTTGTTTTATTCGATTTCAATTTTCAAATATTTAATTCAATTATTTAAAAAAAAAAATTAAAGTCCAAATCCAAGGAATGAATAGAGACCAGGTATCATAGTATACAAGAGGAACAAGAAGAATAATATAGTTAGCGAAATCCATACAGCATGATCCCATGTTATATCCAAGAAAAATTTCACTAAGATTAAGATGATTAAGAATCCAATAATAGGTGTCAATTGAGGTAAATAGTTTTGACCGCTAAAAGCAATTAATCCACCTATAACTGATAATACGCTATTTATTGCTCCTAAGACTATTGGTAAAATTAAAACGCAAATAAATGCAAGAAGAATTATCAAGAATTTTTTGTCAGAAGCTTTTGTTTTGGATGTTATCAGTAGTGTCGCTATGTAAATGATTAATGCTACAACTATAGTTGCAACTATCAACCATAAAACAAAAAAAAGTGTTTCTTCACCTTGAAATATCATAACTTTTCACAATTATGTAATTATTAAAAATTATATTTAAATTTAAGAGGAAATACGCAACTTCTCTTTTAAATATTGACCCTTTTTTTAAAATACAAATCAAGAGTTTTGGTTTGCTAAATAGAAGAAATTTAGTCGTTTATATTCCAATACTGATAAGAAAAAAGTGAGTAGCAAATCCAAGAAAGACAGAAGAAAATACAATTGATATTATAGTTAGCTTCATTGATAATTCCCTTCCATATTTTGTGTAAATGATCAATACAACTATTAAAAAGATTCCTATCAGTAAAAGGATCCACGCTAAAGTCCATAATGTTAATGATGGAATTTCAAACTCATTAATTTGCATTAAATTAAGAATCATTATGAATAAACTCAAATTATTATGATTAATGTAACTTAACGTTTTGTTTTTTTTTAAGTTTATTAATGTTTAAGTTTATTTAATCTAAAGAAGGGCTTTAAAAAATAATCATAATCGCTTCTATCAATTTAAATCATCTCATATTAAATGATATAGGTATTAATAAGAATAAATGAATAAAGTTTAAAGCAATGTGCGCTTGTTAATTAATAATATTTGTATTTGAAATATAAAGAGACTGTCAAATGCATTATTTGAGGAAACTAATAGATCAACCTAATTTAGAAGATCCAGCTCGACAGCAAATGGATATTCACAGACATTTCTATAGATATTCACGTGGGGATTTCCTCGGACCTGCATTAAAGATTAGAGCAACAAGTGGCAAAATTACCCTTAAAGGAACCCACGAATATGAAGATCTAATTTTAGAGTCAATATTAAATTCAATTGAAGATTCTGTTAACTTTTTTGAAATAAAAGGAACCCTAATTTCAGGAAGTGATATTAGTAGAGACCTTATTGAATTAGGATTTAATTGGAAGTTAAAAAAATCTACTGGACAAACTAAAAATTATAAATCAGATATATTAGATAAAGTAACTAAAGAGCAGTTATTAGCAGGTTTACAATTCTTTCGTTCCAATAGTTATTTTCTCATATCATTTAATATTAATCCTTCGTGTAAGATAACAACAAAAAAAAATATTCCTCAACCTTCAAAAAAAACCCCAGATGATGATGATATAAGTAAACGAATTCAATTTTGCACAGGAAATCTAAAAAATACTAAGAAAAATTTAGATTTACTTATTGAGTCAGCACTCCCAGATTTAAAATCAGAAATACCAAATAATTGGAAGTCAATTTCAATTTCAAATAATTATAAAATAACTGAAATTGAAATGCCAAAAGATATAAAAGATTCTCGCTTATTGCGTATATTCGCAATCCGGAAGGGAAAAATGATACGTTTAATTGAGATTGACGATGAAGTATATGAAAAACAATATGAGATTACAGTTTAATCAAACACGAAAATTTAATTTTTAAGAAATATTCGCTATAAGTGAAAAGATAGATAACGGTCAAAATGAAATAATGCCTGAAAAAGAATTGAATCCTCTATTGAGATCATTCTTATATATCATTGGAGGAGATGTAGCAATTGAAGTCGGTATTGAGCTCTTAAATTCTGAAAACAAAGATATTACTGATGAAGATATAACAGAAAACATCAAACAGAGATTAGAGGATGAAGGAAGTGATGTTGATTTTGAACCAGATGATACTGAAATCTTGAAATTGAATACAGTTAGGAAAACCTTATACAAACTGTATAGTGAAAAGTTAGCTCAATTCAGAAGAATTCGCGATAAATCAACAGGTTGGTTTATTTATTATTGGTGGCATGAGTTTGAGAGGATTGAAGAAATTTTAAGTGAAAAAAAAAAACTAAACGAAAGAAAATTACGAGAACGGCTCCAATATGAAAAAGATAATTATTTTTTTACTTGTTATAATTGTAATGATCAAAATATAAAATATATTTTTGAAGAGGCATTTGAATTTAATTTTAGGTGTCCTGAATGTGGTGGCCCTTTAGAAGCACAAAACAACCAAGAAATTATCCAATTCTTAAAGGAGAAAATTGCCCTAATTCAAAAAATAAATCTAACCAAGGATATTTAATATAAATTATTTTTTCTTTCTTACAAATGCAATATCTCCTAAAGATGTTCCTGAGGATTTTTTCAAGTATTTATCTACTTGAGCAGATGTATCTATAGTTTCTGATGTAGTGATTAATTTAATTCCATAAATCTTTTCCATTTTTTTGGCTAATTTTATTGATGGTTTTGTTTTCCCGGTTTCGATCCTTTTTAGCAAAGATGGTTTTTCATTCAATTTTTGTGCAAATTGATCTTGATTCAGTCCTAATGATAGTCTGACTTTACGTATTTTAATATTGTAATCTTCAACAATTTCAAGTTCATTTTGAGGTTCAATTCGAGATTTTAAAGATTTTGCAGTAGATGTTTTTTTAGATGATTCTACCTTTCGTGGGGGTATATTAGGTGCTTTATTTATTATCCTTTTTCCGTGTTGGGCACAATTTTGACAAACTATTATTTTTGCGCCTTCGATTATTACTTTTACACCTCTGCCCCATATTATACCATCACATATTTCACATCTGTGTTCTGTGTCATTATTTCTTTTGCTGCTCATTTAATTACCTCATATTCAAAACGATTAAAGAATGAGAATATAATTATTAATTCACTTCAAGAACACTTATATTTTTCGGTTTTAAAGCAAAGTTCATTATAAAATATAACCTATATATTTTTTAGATATCTCGTTTTTCTGATATTTAGAGAAGACCTTAAATTTAAATGAATAGAAGATTATTATTAAAATAGTTTTAATTAAAATACACAACATGATAGGGGTTACTATTTTATGACTGTTACTAAAGATAAAAAGAAAAGAGAGGAGACTAAGGATGGAGAATATCTAATAACTTATACTAGGCATTTGGAAAAAAGACTTCGTAATTTAGAAACGGAAAAACAGTTATTAGATGCAGAACGTATGAGATTAGAACAAGAATTAAATGGTTTAAGGAACGAAATTGATAGATTAAGAGAACCTCCGCTAGTTTCTGCTACCATTATTGATTTACTTGATGAAAATGGTAAGGTTATAGTTAAAAGTTCTACGGGGCCCAGTTTTGTTGTAAATGCGAGTCGAAAAGTCAAAAATGAAAAATTAACTCCTGGAATGAGAGTTGCTCTAAATCAAAGAACTTTCGCAATCATGGAAATTTTACCTTTAAAATTAGATCCTTTTGTTAAGGGTATGGAAGTTATCGATTCTATTCCTGATTTATCCTATGAAGATATTGGGGGGCTGGCAGATCAACTTCAAGAAGTTAGGGAGACTGTTGAATTACCATTAAAGCGACCTGATTTATTTGAGAAAGTTGGAATTGAACCGCCTAAGGGTGTATTATTATATGGTCCCCCAGGCACGGGTAAAACTTTAGTTGCAAAAGCAATAGCCCATGAAACTGAAGCAACGTTTATTCGAATTATCGGGTCTGAATTGGTTCAAAAATTTATTGGGGAAGGTGCACGATTAGTTAGAGAAATATTTAATATGGCTAAAGAAAAAGCCCCAACGATTCTTTTCATAGATGAATTAGATGCAATTGGGTCTCAACGTTTAAAGATAGCAACATCAGGAGATCGTGAAGTTCAACGGACGCTAATGCAATTATTAAGCGAGTTAGATGGTTTTGAACAACGAGGGGATGTAAAAATTATTGGTGCTACGAATAGAGTAGATATTTTAGATCCCGCTTTATTAAGACCTGGTAGATTTGATCGGATGATTGATTTTCCAATACCAGATGATGAGGCACGTTATTCAATTTTTAAAATTCACACTAGAACTCTCAATATAAATGAAAATATTAACATTAAAAAACTCGTAGATTTAACAGAGGGTGCTACTGGTGCTGATATTAAAGCAATGTGCACAGAAGCTGGAATGTTTGCAATTAGAAAGGAATCTGATGCAATTTATGAGGTTGATTTCTTAGATGCGGTTGAAAAAGTGATGAATAAAGTAAAGGATAAGGGAACTGAATCCAGATTATATTCATGATCATTACCTAAATGGCAAAAAACTTATTTTATCTTTAAACTTTTTAATTATTGAAATATGAAAACTAATTCTTCTTTTCTTATGTTAAGGAAAATAAGAGCTATTTCAGACTATCAATTTGGACCAACAATAACAGATGTTCTTTTTGATAATGTAAATGAAATGCATTTTATTTTTTCCAAGAACACTAGTAAATTGAAACATATCTATGAAAAAAATGAAATTTTACTAAATTTTCGTCCTAAAATCGGTTTATTTACATTATCACTCCATTCGGCATCAAAATTAATTCTTAAATTACCCGTTCCTATTATGAGAGCTATAGTTTTAAGTGATATTTCAGAATTCATCCGGAAAGGTCGAAACGTCTTCTGTAGACACGTGCTAGAAATTGATTTCAAATTACGACCCTTAGATGAGGTTATTGTAGTGAATCAAGAAGATGAGGTTCTTGCCATAGGTAGGCTTTCGATACCAATTCCATATATTAAAACATTTAACACCGGTATTGCAATCAATGTTCGAAGAGGCAATAAATCAAAAATATAAAGATCAATTAATTATATCAAATAATAAATTTTCAAATTATATTGTGATTATAATGGTTAAATTGCCAAAAGACTTGCAAAATAAGGAAAAAAATAAACCAAAACGGCCACAAGCAGTTAAACAAAGGGAAAGCTCACAAACAGGGTCCCGACAGATGCGTAGACGGATGCAACAACAAGGAATTGATATGGATCAAATTGACGCAACACGGGTGATTATTGAAGGCTCTGAAAAAACACTCATTATTGATCAACCAGAAGTGATCCTAATGAAACAAATGGGACAAGAGATTTACCAAGTAATTGGGGATGCTCACGAAGTTCCTCAAGGAGAAGAAATAATTATTGAATCAGATCAAGTAGAAGAATCATTTAACCCTGAAGAAGGGAAGATAAGAATAACTGAAAATGATGTGATGTTAGTAGCATCTCAAGCAAATGTTGATAGCGAAGAAGCACGCGCAGTTCTAAATGATTGTGAAGGTGACATTGCAAAAGCTATTTTATTTTTGAAAAATCGACCATAATGAAATAAAAAAATAAATGTTAAGAATTAAGCACAATTAAAAATATCATTGACTTACACGATTTGAAAAATATGTCAAGTATTAAGAAAAAAAGACCTTCTCCTACTGATTCTGGAATTGAAGAGGATATAGTATTTGAAAAAATTATTAATTTTATTGGTTGGATCTTTTTAGTTGCGATCATAGGATTCTTAGGAGCGTGGTTCATTTTTGATTATGCCCTCGATCTGATAAATATTGTACTTGAAGCCCCAGTTTTTGCAATTATTGTTTTTTTAGGAATAAATTCTGCAATTGGGTTTGGTTTATCCTCTGTGATTAAAAGCAATAGGGATTTAAAGAAAAAATATTATTATGATTGGTTGATAGGAGAGTTATTAATCTGTTTATTTGCAATTTTCTCTGTTGCGGCATATCAATGGTAAGTTTTATTATTTATAATCATTTCTCACGGGATTAAAGACATCTATTACTTCTGAATCTTCGAGTATAAACGCACCGTGTTTTTCATTTGAATTAAAGATGTAACTATCTCCCTCTTCTGCAATAAATTCTGATTTTTCTGTAAAGAAACGCAATTTTCCTCTAATAACATAACCAACTTGATGTTGTTTATGGGAATGTAGTGGTATTTCAGAATTTTTTTCAAGATAAAAATGACATAGCATTAAATTCTTATTATAAGCTAAAGTCTTTCTAAATATACCATCCAAAGCTTTTATTTCTTGTATATCTTTTTTACTAACTTTATTCATTATTTCCTCAAGAGAAATTATTTTTATTTAAATGCACTCGTATTTAGTATTGAATCAAATATATAATTTCATAAAAAAATCAAAAAACCATCAATGACGACATATTTTTAGCTTGGAGGGATATATTTAAAAAAAAACATTATGGTATCGAAGCTATCTTATATCGCGCAGTATCTTAAAAGAATAAGCGCAACCGATTTTAAAATAGGTTCCAAATAATTGATAAATTAACTTTATATTGGAGAAACAAATAAGTTTTTATATTGAAATAGGTAAAGTATTTACGATATGAATAAATTGGTTTAAGCTATATACTTGATAACCAAGCCGACAAAATTAGATGAAAATCTATTCATTATCACGTGAAAAATTCGGATAAAAATTGGTAAATTCAAAAAATTAGTTGAAAAATATGGTAATCATTCATAAATCAGAAACAATAAAAGAAAATATAGAAAAAGAAGGAAAAAAAGATTTTTTAGATAACTTATTGCCAAAAGTATTCAAAACCGAAGGTGATGTAGTACCTTTTGATCCTTCTAAAATAGAAGAAAGTATTATTAAAGAAACGGGTATAGACTCAGATTCTGCAAATCAAATAACGCAATTAGTCCTTCGAAGGATTATTTCTTCGGGAATAAAATTTCTCTCTGGACCCCATATTCGAGAAATCGTATGTTCTATATTATCCGAAGAGCATTACGAAGATGCCCGAAAATTATATACTAGAATAGGAATGCCTTTAATGGACTATGAAGCCATTTTAGAACAGGGAATAAATGAAAATGCCAATCAAGACCTGAATCCTGAAAGGATTCACCATTGGGCGGCAAATCAGATTTCAGACGAATATGCTCTTTTGAGAATTTTAGATTCTGATGAAGCTCATGCTCATTTATATGGTGATATTCATATTCATATGCTTCATTATTTTGATTTGAGGCCGTTTTGTCAGGAGTGGGATCCAAGAATGATTTTGGAACACGGTTTACCTCCAGTTGACAGTTGGGCACATTATTGTAAGTCTGGACCTGCTGGAAGTTTAAGAGTTGCAGTGACTCATTTAGTAAAGTGGCTAGGGATTATACAAGGGGAATTTTCAGGAGAGCAAGGTTATAATTATATAACAACATTTTTAGCACCATATGCTAAAGGATTGCCTAAGAGTGAAATTAAACAATCAATGCAATGTTTAATTTTTGAAGCTAACCAGATTTTCGCTACACGTGGTGGACAAGTCCCATTCACATCAATTTCTTGTACACCTACTATCCCTGATGGATTAATCAAGATCCCGGCTATTGGACCTTATGGGAAAATTATTGGTACCTACAGTGATTACAAAAACGAATGTTTGGAACTTTTTGATGCTTTAACAGATGTTTATATTCAAGGGGATCATAATGGAAAACTGTTTGCGTTTCCAAAACATAAGATTAAAATAAAGAAAGAATGGCTTGAGGAATTTGAACCTTCTTATTTGAAGGTTATGGAAGAAGTTGCAACAATGGGTACACCTTTTTTTCTTAACATGTGCCCAGATTGGATGTTAGATGACATTTACAGTCAATGTTGTAGGAAGTTTTTAAGCAGTGACCAAATCATCAAGCACTGCATTTTAGATCCGGAAAAAAGGAAAAATGTTGATATTTGGGAAAATTACGTCACTACAGGCTCTTTACAGAGTGTAAGTTTAAATTTACCTCGTTATGCATATCTTTCTAATAATGTAGAGGATTATTTTCATATTTTAGACGAAAAAATGGAATTAGCAGCAAGGATCTTGAGAAAAAAATTGAATTTGATGGAAAAAAGATTAAAAACAGGTCATTTACCTCTATGTAGCGGCAACATTAAAGGTGAACCGATATTTAAACTGAGATATCAAAACCTTTCAATTAGTTTTACTGGATTAAATGAAGCTGTACAAAGCTTGACTAATTTCGAATTGCATGAAAATGATGAAGGTTATTCTTTAGGAAAAAGAATTCTTGAATACATGGCAGCTAAATGTAATACGATGACAGAACGAGATGAAAAATCATATTCCTTATGGCAACAACCAAGTGAATCAGCAAGTAATCGTTTTGCAATATTAGATTTAAAGCATTTCCCTAAAAAAGCAATACCTCAATCAAGTGGAGCGTCAGCTTATTATACAAATTCAGGTCATATACGTTATGACGCGGATATACCCTTGTCAAAAAGGATTCAATTACAAGGAGATTACTATCCTATTGTTGGGGGTGGTGTGATAACGCATATTTGGATGGGAGAACAAAAACCAAACATCCAAGGGATCTGGGAATTAACTAAAAGTATTTGTCTTAACACAAATACTGCTTATTTTACATATACTCCCGATTTTATTTATTGTCCTCATTGTAGAAAGATGTTCCGAGGGAGAAATTTTAAGTGTCCTAAATGTTTTTCTGAAGATGTAAAAGTTTATTCAAGAATTGCGGGACATTATAGTGAAATAACTAAATACAATCTTGGTAAAAAAGCCGAATGGGAATCTAGAAAACGAGAAAATTTTAATTTTTAATAATATATCTATTATATTTTATAGATAGAATACTTATTTTGGCATATTATGAAGAAAAATGTTACCTTTAATGAACTTCAATCTCAAATAAACGAGTGGATTCGTAATCATGGGGATTACTGGTCCCCCCTTTCAATGCTTAGTGCAGTAATGGAGGAATTAGGCGAACTTGCTCGAGAAATCAATTCTCAAGAGAAATATAAACCTAAGAAAGCACAGCATTCAGAATCTAAAATAGAGGAAGAATTAGGAGATCTTCAATTTGCAATAACTTGTATAGCAAATTATTATAAAATCGATCTTATTGATGCATTAATGAAGACTATGAAAAAATATTTTAAAAGAGATTCTATTAGATTTTTAGAATAATTTCTATTCTGATGATTAATAGCTGTAAAATTTTAATTGCTTGCATATTTCTATATTCTATAAAACGAATTTGGAGCAATAATGTTAAAAGAAGGTCTTTCTAAAAAGGAAATAACTGAAATATTAGAAAAGAAACTTAAAAAAGATTTTTCATATGACTCGGGATCAATTTTAGGATCGATGTGTACTAATCCCCATGATTTTGGGAAGGAAATCTATATGAAATATATTTCTAAAAATCTTGGAGACCCAGGTTTATTTTTAGGAACAACAAAATTAGAAGAAGAACTCATAAATGAAATTGGGGATTTATTCAATGGAAAAAATATAATCGGAACATTCACTTCAGGAGGATCAGAAGCTAATATTATAGCCATGAGAATTGCTAAGAAACTACATCCCGAAATAGCTAACCCTGAAGTTGTTCTACCAGTTTCTTCCCACATTTCTTTTGATAAAGCGGCAGATCTATTAGGGATAAAATTGAGGAAGGCAAAATTAAAAGAAAACTTTGAATTAGACCTAGATCATTATGCAAGTTTAATAAATAAAAATACATGTGGAGTGGTAGGAATTGCTGGAACGACAGCATTAGGATTAGTTGACCCGATAAAAGAAATTGGTAATTTAGTGCAAGATAAAGATATATATTTTCACGTGGATGCTGCTTTTGGAGGATTTATTTTACCATTTTTAAAACATATTGGGTATAAAGTTCCATTATGGGATTTTTCTGTACAAAAAATAGACTCTATAACTGCAGATCCTCATAAAATGGGTCTTGGTATTATACCTTCAGGTGGATTTTTCTTGAGAGATAAATCAATTTTACAAAAAATGGGATATGAAATTCCATATTTAGCAGGAGGAAATTTTAAACACTTTCATTTCGTCGGTACACGACCAGGAGCTTCAGTAATTGCTTTTTGGGCTATTATGAAATATTTAGGAATAGATGGATTTACTAAAATGATCCAAAATTGCATGCTGAATACGGATTATTTAGCTAAAAAAATTTCAGAAATTCAAGGGATAAAACTTGCTATAAAACCAGTTCTAAATATAGTGGGTATTACAACCGAAAATAATGAATCAATATGTGAAATTGATAATAAATTGCGGGAAAAAAATTGGATGTTGGGAAAATTTATAGATTTTAATCTAATTAGGGTAGTTTTGATGCCTCACGTTAAGTATGAGCATTTACATCGATTTATTGACGATCTTGAAGAAATTTTAAGCAACTCAAAGTAAATCTTAATAAGAATGAATGTAATTTTATATTGTAAGAACTCTATGATTTAAGAGAATACCACTTTAAGACTGAAATAAAGAATGGCGAAAGATAAGAAAAAGTCATTTGGAATTAAAACAGCACGGTATTTTACAAAAACATGTTTAAATTGCAATTTTGAATATCCTAATTGGTTTACAAATTGTCCAAAATGTGGTATCGCTTGGGATTTTGTAGAAGCAGAAAAGATGAGTGGTACAAAGGAGATATTAAAGAAAACAATTAAAATCATAGTCAAAATTACTGAAGAAGATTTTGATGAAGATCTTGAGCGGGTCCAATTAAATTTTTCTGCAGATCACGGATATTCATGGTATCAAATGGAAATGATAAATAAAACGGATTATTTCGTCGCAGAACTTGCGGATGTTCCGACAAGATCAACCATCATCTATTTTATTGAAGTACGTTTAAAAAATGGAGAGACTATAATAGAGAATAATGATGGTAATTATTATTATTACATTGTAGGATCATCTTATGAAGAGGCTGCAGATTCATCATTTCCATCAAAAAAAATCGAAAAGCAAGAAAATTCTAAAAAAAGACAGATTCCAGAAAGACCTAAAAGAAAAGAAGTTTTCACTCGTCCTATTAAAAAAGAATATTTCAAACCAAAAACCGAAAATCCTGAAATAGAAAATCAAGTCTCCAAAATTCAAAGCCCTCAAAATCTAATTCATTATCGAAAAGAAGATAATATAACAATATTTGGTAATCCTCAAACTGAAATTGATCCTGATCTTAAATTATGTCCACACTGTAATTCTAAAATAAAGAAGATGTGGAATACTTGTCCTATTTGTGGAAAATAATTATTATGTATTAGAATTTCAAGTTAATTTATTCCCACATTTATTACAAAAAGCGTAATCGGAAGAAAGCTTTGCCCCACATTGAGAACATGTTAAGAAATCTTTAGATTTGGGTTCTTCATCAGTACTTGGTTCGGTGTTGGATGTTATTACTGTGAAGGATTTTGTTTCAGGTTCAATATCTACTACATTCGGAATAATTCTCAAAGTAGATGATTCTTCCACCTTTCGTTCCTCACTTGCTGCAAAGGATACAAATGGAGCTGATTCCCCTATATTATCATGTTCTGTTTTTTGTGCTAATGTTTGAAATAAAGATGGTGTACTCATAGAAGCATCAGATTTGGGAAAAACAATTTCTTGTTCGGGGGCCAACATCTTCTTTTCTTTTTTTGGTTTCTCTTTTTTACTTTGCTTCATTTCCACAATTAATTTTTCTTGCTTTTCCTTCTCCACTTTGATTTTATCTTCCTTTTCCTTTTTCCTCTTTTCCTTCTCAAGTCTTTTTTTTTCTTTTTTAGATATAATTGTTTCTGGCATATAATCAACTAATGATTGTGAAGGGGGAGAATCAAACGTTGATCTTGGGGATGGTTCAAATGTCATTGAGGTAGGTTTAGGTTTTTGTGGTTCTTCTTTTTTTGATACTATAAAGGGTATGATCTTTTTAGTGGTACTTTCAGCTGAATTATCTATTTTATGAGTTTTAAACTCTTCTGGAGTGGGTGCTGGAACGGGTATATTAGAAGAAAAAGGAATGGTTCTTGGTTTATACGATTCTTCTACTGGTACTTGAGTGATTCTTAATGATTCCATATGTTTTAGTGGTTCATTTGCTTTCTGTGATAAAATTTCTTCTGGTGTTTTAAATTCAAATTCAGCAGGATCTGGAACGGAAACTTCTGGTATAGATGCATGTTCAAATGAAGGGATTAATTCTTCTTTCTTGTCAATTAAAGGTTCTGGTACGGGAGGGGCAGCATATCTGATTTCTGGAATAGATTTTAGTGGTTCTGGTATGGGGGGCGCTGCGTAATCGATCTCTGGTATTGCGTTATTATTTAAAGGTTCTGGTACGGGAGGGGCAGCATAGTCGGTCATTGATCCTAATTGAAATGAAGTTGTTATTTCTTTATCATTACTTATAGGTATTTGACCAGGATGATATACAATATTGTTTAATAGTTTTGTTGGAATTCCTTGACCGATCATCAAGCATGCTAATATATAGAAACAATCTCCAACACCGTCACCTGTTTTAGCAGAAGTCTCCATATAGTAAAGGTTAAAATCTCGAGTAAAATTATTTATTTCTTCCATCGAAACCATACGTTGATCAGTTAAATCGCTTTTATTTCCAACAAGTAACAAGGGAATTTCGGTTTTTAGATTAGCTCTTACTTCTTCAATCCATTGAGGTAAATGTTCAAAACTTGCTTCATTAGTGAGGTCAAATACCAAAACAGCTCCTAATGAACCCCTATAATACATAGGTCGGATTGAACTGAAACGCTCTTGACCTCCGGTATCCCAAAGTTGGAGTTTTGCTTTGATAGGTCCTTCA